>JACCEA010767603.1_pt1 | contig 11488 bp, 9 predicted proteins | sample 7449851 | NCBI WGS metagenome assembly JACCEA01 (sample SAMN15323453, study PRJNA562643) | freshwater metagenome | isolation source: river surface water | place: USA:Blue River Watershed | collected 2017-08-18 | reverse complement strand
GGGATACTGCAATATAAATATTATATGAAATTCCACATTGCATTTTTCTCTTCATCTACTGTTACTACTATACACTTCCTCTCGTTATATATTTTACCAAAGTCATAGAGGTGAGTTTGTAGAGTGCCAAGATAAATAAAGCTGCGCGCGAATGGCGGGAAGAAGAGCACACTGCAGAGAGTCTTTTTGGGCTGCTGCTGCTGCTGGCGCCAGCAGCAGCAGGCAGCAGCCAGGGGCAGCAGAAGATACCACAGCATATGGCACCATATACCGTTCCTTTTGTTGTTGGTACAAGTTGTCAATAAATACCAATAGATATTACGATTTTTTTTGCAAGAATGTGTCGTCGCTTTGCAATTTTGTGGAATATTGAGCAAACGTCCATTGACGAGCTATACGCCTACCTCTATCGTCTTGGGCGCTTGTACATCGTATTTTTGATAATTTCGATTGTGGAGTTGATCGCCAATACCACTGACGACCAAGTTTTATTAATTTGGGCTATTGCTGGTATAGTCTTGTATGCGATCAATGTCATTGCTATTAATTATACCGCATCTCATAAGGAAACTCGTCAATTTTGGCATGTCAGTATTCCATTTTGTACCACAACTGTCCTTGCTATTTTTGATGTTGCTAACTTGATTAATTTACTTGTTGTTTACAAGAATTTATGGGCTTTATTCAGCATTCTTTCAATTATTTTGCAGTTGACCACTATTCTTATTTTTTGGCATTTGCGCGCTAAAATGATTGCTTTTGAGAATGAAAAGTTAATGAATGGTAATGCTGAATTATCATCATCTTCCACTTATAATCCACAGAATATGAATCGGGTGTAATAGGGTAGGTAAGAAAAAATTCTTTTGAAAACCATAGCGTCTTATTTCGAAAATATGAAATGAATATGGAATCAATACTGCTGGTAATGATGATAATTATCACCGTAAAATATTTATTATCCAGAGTTTGAATATTTAAGATTATAAATTTATAGAATTTAATTTGTTATATCTACAAATGATAAAAACATTATGCTCCATTTTTAATGTATTATTGATAACATTGTCGGTTGTGCGTGCAGGTCTTATCTCATTTTCATTATCACTTTATTTGGATAATTATTCTATCCTAAAGATGATTCAATGAATGTCTGTGTGTATTTTATTATAATCATGATATTTGGATGTAGGCTTGTCCAGCTATTTAATAATTTAATTATCTTCATGTTCTTATACATATCTATAATCTATGCCAATATGTACTGAAAACACGACAAAATAACCTTGCTTGTCCCACCATTCTAACTATGTTCCTTCAAAGGATCAGATATCTTCATATTAAGCATGATGGAGAGAAATGGAATTATCGGGAAATGTAACTTCTGAGAAAGACTTCAATTGAACATGACGATGTTGATCAAATATCTTATAAAACTCTTTTCTAGGCATATTACAACCACCATAGTGATCGATGTAATCTGTCATATAACTTACCTGATAACCCCAATACCACACTGCGATACCTATTTGTTGAAGCACAAACCCGACTAATTTAGACAGAATATTACCACATGATCGGTCATCACGTATCAACGTACACATAGTATAATCTTCATAGAATCCACCACTAGCAAATCCAAATGTCATAGCTGCAACCTTATTCGTTGATTTCTCGACTAGTTGAAAGCAATAGAGTCTCAGATTCTTATCAGTTGCTTGTTTGCTACTACCACTGCTGTTACCACTGCTAGTACTATTGGCAGATTTAAGAGACAGTTGATGCAATTGCTTGATAAAGCTATCACTCAACCATGTACTATCATGAAACTCTACATGATAGTCTTTCGCAATCTTAAGACTCTCCTCTAGATTGTGAGTAACGACAAGATCGAAATCTTTCAAATGTTTCTTCATTTGTCGATTACGAAACCAATTGATATCTTTCTTGCGTAAATCGAGACAAAATCGCATACCTGGATTTGGTACGAAATAAAAGCGATCCGATTGAACAGGTAGAGCAAATAGCATTTCAATTAGGATTTTCTCAAGAGCTTCTTCTGAGAGAGGTGCGGCTAGGTAGAGTCCTTCCTCATCATCCTCTATCACATATGTCATGAACTGGTGGTGGAATATATCTGATGAGCGAATCATTTTTATCGTTTGTACTTTTATGCGAAGTGCATATACAAGTTCAAGGAGTGATGATTGATAAAAAACGCAAAGGAAGGATTAATTCTGGCCGAGCGTTGAGAAAGAAATATTTTATTCTTCACATATTACAGTTCAACAAATCGTTTTCGGATAATATTAGAAGAATTGGTAGGTTAATTACCAATGTGAGTATCGGACAATTTTCAATTATAGTTTTAAACAATGAATTACCATTCACGTATTGTATGAAGTTTGAACCTATCGTATCACTACTACACATATATGCCAATAATACTAATTACATCACAATCACTAACCATGTCTCAACACAAATATACGATCACAACGAAAGACAACAGGAAAGAATTTATTTTATCATCCAATCATATCATTGTCTTGCATTCATACACAATCATACTCTCCTAATTACATCACATCAAAATTAAACACATAAATATATCGAAACAATTATAACAACTATTAAATCACAATCTTATCATCGACAAAAATTATTACAAATTATCAAAATTTTTAAGGACAATATCCTCAATATACAATCACTAACACAAACACTACTAACACACATACTAACATAACTATATTCTTATGTAATCTATTCAAACAACCTTCATTCAGTCCATCCCGGCAATACTCTTTTTACAAATTCTTAATAATATTTGCAGCTTTAACTTTAGCAATAAAACTAATATCAACACGTGGCTCATCATCATCATTATTACCACGTATCATTTCATTTTGTTTTCTTATATGCCAATCACGTAACGATCCATTGTATTCCAATGTTATCGCTTCTTTCTTATCACCACGCCAACTACATAGTAATTGCCATATGTTTACACTATACACACCAAAGCTTTGTGTTAATTCTTGTTGTACAAAGGGTATAATATAGTTAGAAGCAGAGAACGTCATCATCATAGAGAGTATGATGGACAAATGAGATAGTGGTAATACGATCTCATCAAACAATTGTTTATTATGATAATTACCTAAATTAGCAAATATACTTACACCATTACTACCCCCATTACTACCTCCTACTGTGGTAGAGTTAGTGGGTAGAGAGTTCATACTACCACTACGTGTCATGCCTACATTACCTTTCGATGAGATAGATGCAGATGTTTCACGATTAGTGGGTGTAGAGGTAGTATTGCGTTGTTTCATTAACTTACCTAACATACTCTTACCTGATGTAGTCGATGTGGTCATAGTCGATGGCGATGACGAGAGATCGCCTTCACGTCCACTCGCACTGCCAGTCTCACTGCCATGAATGAAATGTGTATTATCCTCTACTTGTTGTGGTGAAATCATGATCGCACGGAATTCTTCAATACTCGATATTATCAATTGAATGTCATCATTTACGCGTGTTAATAGGTCTTGATGTCCTTGTCCCGGTGTACCCGTGTTACTAGTTACATGAAAACACGTAGAAGCTATCGTACTTTGCAATAACATTTCAATATATACACTAACAAGATATTGACTGATAAACAACACTAGACGTAGTTTCAAATCCTCTAACGATAACACCGAAGAAAACAGTTTATTACTACGTTGTTGAAAAACGCGTTTATTGCTAGTATGACTATTACTACCCCCATTGGTATATTTATGATCTAATAAGTAGTTTATCATCAATAAACGACTTTTTAAATTCTTTTTAAGCGTTACAATCCAGTATATATCCTTATCCCAATTATGTCCATTTTTCTTAGTAAACAAGTAATCCGTCATAAGTTTATATATTTCTTGTTGACAAGTTATTTCGACATATTTCTCCATCGCTTGAAAGATGAACTCCACCTCACACGACACTGTCTGCGTGAGTTTATCTTGTAATAGACGGATTGTCTTACCTTCAGACTCGGTGTTATTCGGTAATTCGTCAAGGATATCCTCGGTCCATAGATGTAATATGTCATGGGAGAAGTGTAAGTGACTATTGATAAACGCAATGAACGTTAGTGTATACATAGGATCACTTACTGTCACAGTCGTCGTCACTGAATTCATAGATAATTGACATGCTATGAATTCATTCTGTACTTGTAACCAATCCTTCAAACTCTCTACTAATTGTAATAGTAACGTGTATCGTATGTCTGATGGCATCATTTGCTGCTGTGACTGTTGGCCTTGTGTCTGTTGGGCCATACTTGGTGGGGGAGAGAGGGATGATGACATACCTTCAACCAATGGACATTTCAGTATCCCGTTAACACACAGAGATCGTATGTGCGTTAGTAAGTCACTGACCCATTTCATCTCTGGTAGTACCCCGTTACTCGTCTGTTGGATCAACGTAGAGAGTGAGGCGATTGCAGAGATTGGTAATGCTGCGGGATTGATTGGCTGACCATCGATACCCATACTATCCATATCACTCATATCAGTCCCTCCTCCACCAGTCCCTCCTCCTCCACTATTACTACCAGACCCTCCTCTAGCCATAGCAGCAATCTCTTCACATCGTCTGACAAATGGCATCCACGATGTCGATTGCGATGGTACAACCTCCCAACCAGCAGAGCACGTACTCACGGACGGACCAGCGTTATATCCAGGCATAGACAGAGTCGGTTTGATCACCATGGCCTTGAGTTCCCCGCCTAGTGATGTCAGTGCTATCTTATATAACTCCACACGTCTCATCTTCCATTTATCTAACATCTTCACACGTTCTGCTTCACTCGCTATCATATTCATATTACTATTACTGTGATCCGTGGTATACACTGAGAAATCACCATATGCGTCTAATCTACCACTAAATTTAACGATAAATTGGTAGATTGTTAATAATTCTAATACTTTAATCTTTCCCTGTTGATGTAGTACGCGATACCATGCTTTGACGATCTCATCGAAGGCCTTCATAGCAATCTTTTGAAAGATTGGCAATATAGCGAGTACTGCATTCTCTGATGGGAATAGCTCTAACATATCTCCAATGACATAGTCAAATGTACAGATAGTATTCGCTAATATTGTCTCTATCACATTAAAAGAGAGAGAGAGTAAAATACGTTCATTTTCATTGCGATTACCGGTTAATGTCAATAAAAACATTGATACAGGATATGTTGATAGTGTGGAGAGAGTATTCGTTTCTTCATCTTCTGCTCCCCCAATAGGGGTACTACCATTTGGACGGTACACGAGTGTATCCTTGTGAGGGACAATATTACGGAAAATGGACTCTTCAATGGCTTGTTGTAAAGAGTCTTGAATGACATTTTTAGTGATAGTAGCGTCTTCGGTATTGAAGAGCATATTCTCTTTCAATAGACAATGCATTGTACATTTGACACTATCGATGTCATTGATGGGCAGACGAACTAACTTACGGAAGATACTATGAGAGAGGGAGTCTGTGCGTTAGTCACAATATATATGGAGGGAAAGAGAGAAGGTCGTACCTTGGTAATACGAGACGTAGCGAAGGTCTGAGTATCTCCATATAATCAACAACTTGTTCATAGATATTATCGAACGATGCAATCATATGATACAAACTACTGACCCATAGAGTCACTCCACGCACATGTCGTTTATGTGATATTGCCTCATTGACTTCTTGTTCAATATTAGGAGATAATTGACGCAATACAGTCTCAAAGAACTTCTCATATCTAGATAGAGAGGGATGGTAGTGTCAAACATACGCAATCAGTATATAGATAGTGTTGTCACTTACTTGATAAGGAATGCCTCCAAGTTATTGATATGATGATAGAATGTTCTTGTGAATAACACACTGCGATCTTGATCTTCACGAAAGAATTTAGATGGATCAGATAAAAACTCTTTCTCAGTATCATTAGTACCAAAGTACATGGTTGACATAGTACCCGCTGGTTCTGCAATACTGCCACGTACACTACTGGCTCTTGGTCCGCCACTGATACTGCCTCTCCCTGTGACACTGCCACGTCCAGTGATACTCCCTCTACCAGTCATACTCTGTCTAGTAGTCACATCTGACTCGACATTATGCTGATTATTATCATCAAATATGGCATAGTCAGTGAGATTCTCCATGTAGTCTTCTGGTAATTCAAAGGACAAGTTCTTGCGCAATCCTCCGCCACTAGTGATAGAGGGAGCTTGTTGAGACCCACTAGTCGCAGAGGGGGCAGAAGGAGCAGGAGAGATATTGGGAGCTTCAGTCATACTCAATCGTGTAGTACTCTCACTCTTAGTCAACTTGGCTGCACTTGAGGAACTGAATTTGATACCCCAGAAGGAGTCTCTACGTCCAGTTGACTCTTTAGTGGCGGCAGCAGGAGCAGCAGTCGATGTCGCAGTAGTGGTAGTGGTGACAGCAGACACCTCTGATGCAGTATCTGGAGATGTCAATCTGCGAGGCAATTCCGCTCCTTCACCATCATCACCGTCGTCATCGTCGTTTACAGTGGGTGTCTTTACTTTACCCATACGACCATATACAGCTCTATTAGAATGTCGGACAGTGCGTGAGTCCAAAACAACAGACCAAGAGAAAATTGAGACTTACTTCCACGTTTCAATCTTACGCTGTGCCTGATCCAATTCACCTTGTAAGCGATCAATTTCTCTCTATTGAAGAAGTAAGGAATTAGTAATTGATAATCTTTGTCAGTAATAGACGTCTTTACCTGTAATGTGGCAACTTCATCGATAGACCCACTACGATTAGTTGCAGCGATTGTAGTCTGATCATCCAACCCATTCATATCATTCATAATACCTGTAGTGATAGGTGACATACTACCATCTTGAATAGGTAGATTTAAACCCATTGGGCCACGGGGTGCAGCGGGTGAAGGTCCTCCACCACTGCCTTGACTAGCAGCAACACCCTTGCTACGATGAGAAGCAGTCGATGTCGTTCTAGAAATTACAATTGTACCACTTGCACTCATTTTATTTTTTATCATACGCGAATCATAAATAGGAAAAACAACTTTAGCATATTTCCATCCTTTTTTATTCCAACGTTCCATGATATTCGAAATGTAATGTTCTTCTTGCAATATCGCATAGTGGGAGGGATTGAACAAATCTTGTTCAACTTCAAACATAGCAATACGCATATTACCTGCACCAGCACCAACTGAAAGTGTTAAAATGATTTCACTTACTGTGGTACTATCGTCATAACAAATAGTCTTGAATTGTCCATCTAGGAAATAGATATCCATGAGACAATTGGAGATAAAAGAGGTACCGCGCAATAATTCAATCTTTTTATCGATTTGTTGTAATTGCTGCATTTGTTTTTCTTGTTTTGCCATTAATATACGTTTACATGGATCACATACACGTACTGGTTTATTTGCTTCGTTGTTTTTACTATCAATATTGACAGCTGTTAGATAGGCATCGCCACCATTGGGTCCACCACCTCCACCTGTACCACTCACACCAGGTAGAACCATGCGTGATTGTGAACAATTAGCACAGACCAAACGACCACATTGTCGACAATGATGCTTGCGTTGCATTAAACGACCAAAGGATTTTGTACAAATAGAACATGTATTGGAAGAATTATCCCAAGTCAACTGACGTCCACTGAGATTATCTTCTGTCACTGCACGACGCATTTCTCGAATAAAGGATATATGATAGAATAAATTGTATTGAGTCCTGTGGAGGACGAGAATATGACACCAACAAGTCAAAGTGGATGGCAGAGATACGATTATTATTGGGACAGAATTTAAAGGGAAAAAATTATAACAAATCTCTCCGGGAAAAATACCTAGCCACCGATAATCACTAGTTATCCCTTTCAAGAATTCCAGTGATCGAGAGACTTCCAGAAATGATTCCCACGAAGTATGACAAATTTCCTCACAGAATTCTGCGTAAATGATCTGGATCAGTCAGTCAGAAGAGCAAATCTTTGAAAAATGAGTGAAGGGAACATTTAGGTATTTAGGTATTTCTTTAATACACAAACTTCTAGATATCTAGATATCTTAAATTCTAAATCCTATGCAAGTACGCTGCGCCACCTTGCACTGACGTGTGCACTGTGTCCAAAATTCATGTCCACTATATTTCCCTCCACCCCTCTCAACGTCACCATTCACTTCACACATGAATCTAATCAATGACATGCAAGTATCATTTCTCAATTCAAGAAGACAATTGAAAAAGAGCTCACCCAGTTCACCAGTTTTGCACTTCTTATTTCGTTCTTCTGTATCCTACAAGTTTTTTTGTTGCGATTCCGATACTTTCACACACTACACGTATCATCAGCTTGCCGTCCGTCCTTACTTTGATCTAATTGTTGTAAACCAGAGTTTCAATTATCTTTCTTACCACGATCAAGCTACCCATTCAACATGAAAGCGGCAGAAGAAAAGCATGATAGTGATAAAGCTCATTCCTCGTCCATCAATCGCCGTATTGCTGGTGGCTTTGATATATTTATGATGAGTAAGTTGAAGTTCGTTCCTATATCCCGCTGATCATCCACTGATTTTGCATCGTCTTATTATAGACTTGGGCATCATTTTGTCGGGAATGATGAGCCAATGGCAGACTGCTCTTCATTTAGGAACAGGAGAGTTCCTAATCAGTCTAGCACTCTGTGCTGCAGCGTATTTTTGTCTCACCCTCTGTATCTCAGAGCTAGCTGGAATCATCGCTTTTTCAGGCGGATCGTATGGATATTCTCGATGTGCTTTGTCACCATTTATTGGTTACATCGTAGGAATATGTGACCTTCTACAGAGTGTGATGTTCTCTGCGATCTGTATCAATAAGATATCGGAAGCTATCAGTATGTTAGTAAGTGGGAATGACTATTTGACATACCTACCATGTTGGTGGATTGCCACCTATACTCTGATCTTACTTATTGCCTTACCTGGTGGTCGCTGCTTTTGGAACTCAATGAGTGGCTTTACTATCATGACTATTGTAATGTTGCTTATTTATACTATTGGCAACGCTCCAAGATTCGATTTCGCTCATCATGCACATCAAGATATTCCTATGTTTGCTGGATCTTCGTGGGATTTCATGAAAGAACTCATTACTCCTGCGATTTGCTTCGTTGGAGTAGATTTCATCACTCTATTCAGTGATGAAGCAAAAGATCCACAAAGGGATATTCCACGTGGTATGACTGGTGCTATCTGTTTCACGATTATTATGGTATTTTGGGTTATTCTTACTGCTGTATCAATGGATCCTGGAGTTGGCCCTGAGATGACAAGTGAAAAGATTGTTTTTGTCACTCATATGGGATTTGAGAATCTATTTCACATAGAGAATAGTATTGCAAACTTCTTAATTGCTCCTACTCTATTCTCAGCTGCTGCAGGTTATCTCTTTGCAGCTGGTCGTCAGATGAATAGTATGTCTAAGTCGGGTTTATTGCCGCAATGCCTATCTATCACGTATAATTCCAACAAAGTGCCTATCACTGCTATGTTTACTACTGCTGTATTGGGATTGATCACATTATTCCCTGTGTGGATATTCAATCCACAGGCTGATGATGTGTATGAATTGGCAATGATTGGTGCTTGTGTCGTCTATCTCTCACTTTTCTGGTGTTTCCTTCTTTTTAAAGTACACTATGGATCAATGGACCGAACCTTTGTCAATCCTCTCGGTAGTGCAAGTGCAATATTTGGTATCTTATACTTCTCAGTGGTGATTATATCCTTACTCTTCGTTCAGTTGGACTTCAATTCATTAATTGCCTTTGTACCATTTATGTTATTAGCAGTTGTATATTATTACAGAGTAGTAGAAAGTCGTCAATTCTTTTCAAAAGAAGAACAACAGAAGTTTATGAAAGCATATATATTGAATGCAAATCGTAGAAAGAAGAAAGGGTTGAGTCCATTTATGAAGAAAATGCGTCAATTGTACAATGAATATGGTTTGGACAAAGTGTTTGGTCCATGGAATATTGTCACTGGTCAGTCTATTGTTGGGTCCGCATCAAGTAGTAACAAGTCTGGCACTAGTAACAAGTCAGGACGATCTGACACTGCAACGCAAAAGAGTACTCGTAGTTCACAACATGCTGGGAGTGGAAAGAGTATTGTCTCAGCATTCTCATCGGTATCTTCTTCTGCTGGTGTGTCAAAAGTCTCCGTCCGTGTTCAATCCTTGGCTTCTAGTTCCACTGATGCACCAAACTCCTCTGCGCTAGTTCCCTTTCCAGCAGGTAGTGTGAGTTTGGATCTTGAAAGTACTCAAACTACTATCCAAATGGTTCATGAACATGATGTCGCTGTTACTCCAACATCTGGTCCACGAAATGCCCATAAGATTGTTCCAATGACGGATACTCAACTTGTTAGTGAGCTGTTGAAGGTGAAAGCAATGGTTGATCCAAGGATCGCTGCTATTCAAGCGGCTTCAGCAGAAGATAAGGTGGATGACCCCGTTGTTCTCATGCCAATTGATGAATCTGGCAATGGTATATGTTGGTCTGGCAAGCTGATGACTGAAGAAGAAAGTCGTAAATTCTTTGAAATCATCAATAGCAATAGTCGCATCTCCTTGCACAGTCATCCTGAGGAAGATCTTGTCGCACAATTACCGAACCAATTTATCATTACTGGGAATGGTCCCAATGCTCAACTCTTTCATGATCCTGGTATGACTATTCATAGTGGTGATGACTTTGGCAATAAAGATAATAGTCTGCGTGATGTGGAAATGACTTCATTTTCTGCTCATGTTGCAGTGGATACATGCTAATAATATTGTACCTTTCTTGGATGTATGCGACGCTGTCTTGACTATTCCCGCTCTTACCTCCGCTCACTGTGTTTCTGGTGTTTTCTATCTCGAATATACAACTGTTTGCTCTGCATCAGATTCTTGTTAGTGCTGTTTCACTTTTCAACCTTGTCTCTATCGCTTCTTCCAACTTCTTATGAGTGTTTTCCATTGTGATTTAGTCAGATAACGCTTCTAAATTGAGATTGATCAAGTTGGATCATATCAATTGAGATAATTCCTATTGTAATAATCTTCAGCATCAAATCAATATTCCAGTTTGGGTATTCACTTTCTCAGTAACAAACCAAATCATGACATAAACCATCGCTGCTGTCTATTGTATTTTCACTGCTATAAATTCTAATCCGGATATTCATTGATTGTGTTATAATATTCAATGATAGTAATTTCATATCATGTCACTGTTTGTTTGTCGTCATTGTATTTTGATTGATTGTTGTGCCATTACCTATCAGGTTTTGTGGGATCACCTAAACACAGAATTGTATGTGTGATCTTCATGGAGTTCATTCATAACGGTACATCTGCTTTTTCTCAAT
>JACCEA010433822.1_pt1 | contig 11488 bp, 6 predicted proteins | sample 7449851 | NCBI WGS metagenome assembly JACCEA01 (sample SAMN15323453, study PRJNA562643) | freshwater metagenome | isolation source: river surface water | place: USA:Blue River Watershed | collected 2017-08-18 | reverse complement strand
CGTTTGGATAAGGTACACCGTTAATATCAACCCCTGTAAAGATATTTACATTGTAGATATTAGCTTTAACTTGTTCGCTAAGAGAGAACAAACCAGGTACGTTAAAGCTTTGAATTGCATCAGTGGCATCTTTTGCTTCAACAGTATAACCTTCAGCAATCAACTTAGCTACCGCTTCAATGTTATCTTGGTAGATATACACATTTTGGAACGGTGCTTGAGTACCAATTGTACCGTCTGCGCCTTCTTCTTGATAGTTACCCACAATTACGCTATGGAGTGATACCTGCTGATTAGTGCTTGGATCAGCCGCATGTGGTTTCAATACAAAGTCAGATGAATTGGCTGAGTAGCTATTGTAAATGATTTGTGCAGTTGAACTGTCTGCTGGACGCTGGAACATCTTTAAGCGGTAGATAAAACACTTAAGCGTTGATGCCAGTGATAGGTCAGTTGGATATGGGTCACTGTCAGTAGGGGCTTCAAATGAGAAACCGAAGCGATTACCAAAGCTACCACGTGGACCTACTTCTAAGTCAATGATAGGAACAAGAGAAGAAGTTGCATGGTAAACTGTACCATCTTCTTTGATAAGCTTAGATACCGCATCACCTTCAATTGATTGACCGCTTTTACCATCACGGTAAGCTGACATGATGGTACCTTGACCTAATCCATTACCGGTCAATGAGGCTGATACTTCATCTGCATGCCAAATAAAACGAGTAACGTTGCGTTTCTGACCAGTTGAATCAGTAATAGTAGTAGCTACTGTTTCCACCGATAAACGAACCGTAGCACGTGTAGCACCTGGTAACTTAATAGGTTTAACCATAATCTGATTACCGCGGGCTAAGATAGTTTCAGCCAAAACAGTTTGGTGGTTAAAGAACGCAGTACTTGGGTCGAACGTTTTACTACCGTAGAGTTGAATTAGACTTGAACCACTTACGATATTCATGTCCTCACTTTTCTCAGTAAGTAAGAAAAGAAGTGGTAAGTGTTGTGGAAGCTGTTCCGCCTCGAGCGGTAAGGCACGAGTAGAGTCATCGCGTGTACCTAACAAAATAGGACGTGGCGTGGCTTTATTAATGGGGACAGACATAGCAATCTCCTATTGGTTTATATTAAAAAGTTTTCATACGAGTAAAAATTAACTCATACGATGAGTTGTAATTTTGTATACTCCGACGGTTTTAGTAACGTTTGAGTATATATTGATGTCAGTGGTCCAGCTATAACCACGTTCATTGTCTAGATAAGTGAAGTAAGTATTAGGCTGAATAGTAAACCTGTTATCAAATTTACCAGATACTTCACGCTCAATTAACACATTAACCTTATCGGCTAATATGGTATCAGGGTCACGTCCATTACCACTTACTTGTGCCCAAACACGGTAGACGACTTTCTTTAAATAACAGCAAGCCATCATAGTAAAAATATTATTTAGCGTACTTGAATCATCGGGATAGATAGTTTGGTACGCTGGATAAAACAATGCGCTGGTTGTTTTGTTTTGAACCCAGGTAATCCCAATATCCCAACAGGTTTCTTGTACTGCTTTTGAACGGTACGTGAAATCAACATTTGACCACCCACGTAATTCGTTCATTGGTGATTGGTCAAAGGCATATTGCATTTTCCAATTACCGTCGTGTGCGCCAATATAACGACTAATCTTTTCAATCAAATCAATGATGATAGACTGACGTTCTTTAAATCCTGACGCGTTATAAATCCCAGACTGCATTACAATAATGCAATTCATGGTTGAGGTACCATAAATTAACGATTCAGGCTGCAAGAAAAAGGCAGCGCGCAATGCAGAGGTTGTTGCTATCACAGACTCTTGCGTATCACCGTAATGGTAGGTAAAACCTTCAGTGCCATCAATATCTTTAAAATGATTAGCCACCATAAAGGCAGAGAGACCCACCCAAACATCTTGTCTTAACGCAATTAGATTGCGAATTTTCATTTTGGTTTTCATTGAAAACCCGGTATCATAAAACGTTGAGATGGGGTACTTTGCAATATCCCCCAATGGACTGTTATCATCTAGCGAATCAAAGAACTGACGAACACCGTCATCATAGATTTCAAGATTGGCTACACGGTTTGATACAAAGCCTGAATCACTGTCTAAATAACCATCACTACCGCCACTAAAGGTGTGATTTAAAAGCGGCGATAAAGTAAGACCACCCAGACCCAGAATATCGTATTCGGTAAAGGTTGGTTGGCTGGTTAGATTGAGTCCATTTAAATAAAGATGTAGATTGGTAATTGCATCTAAGTTTACTTGCACATTGCTTAATAAATTAGCTTCAGGAATGTCTTCTCGACCGTACATCTCTTTAATGATGGTTGGAAGATAATAAGGATTTTCATCACCTGAAACGGTATCTGGATTTAAACTAAATAAACAACGGATGTCATTGTACGTTGTGTAAATAGGGGTGTATCGTTTAGTAACTTCATCATAACGTGATAATCTAAACTCATACACAAAACCACTATACCGGACTTTATTAAGCATCTGCACCGTAGCATCGCCAGGTACAATATTAATGCAAAGGCTATTGGCGTCAGTACCAAACGATAAAGCTTCAAATGTAATAAGGGGTATATACTGTTTATTTTTAGTATCACTCGCCTCTTTAACAACTACCTTTGAACTCACCGATTGATTTTCGCTAGTGGTTTCTACCTGAATAGTAAGTTTAGACCTCGTAGGGTCTGCGCCAAGTATGCGCTTAATTGCAATGGTCGCATTACCGCCACGTGCAGCTGCTAATAACGCTTGAGTTTGGTGGGTATGGTATTCGCTGGTTGGTTCAAAAGACTCACTACCGTAAATTTCTGCAGCACGGGACATGCTAGTAACCAATATTTCTTCAGGTCCTTTTTTGGTTCTAAGTAAAAATAAAGGTAAATGTTGGGAATCCTCTAACATTTCATATGTTAGTTGTGCCGTGGACATATCATCAACGCCCGTTAGGATTGGACGTGGACTGGCACTATATAATGTTTGATTCATAAAAACCATCCTAAACAAGCTTTTGGGAGTAAGGTTACAAAATCGTATGTATTGCTTTTAGCAAATTGACATATTATTAGTCATGTTTAAAGTGTTGAAATCCACCAGCATATGTTTTTTATGTAAAAACTTACGGAGTATTAAATGTTTAAGAGTCCTTATGAAACGACTTCTTTACAAAATCACATCACTAAAGACATTGTTAGTGACATAGAAAAAGAAATGGTGCGTAACCCACAATCAATTCAAAGGGTTACCAATGAACAAAAACAAGTATACCCTATTTACGGCGTATATCCATTCGCAGAGCATATAAGTGCCTTCACCCAACCATTGCTAGGATTCCATAATGATGACCCTTGGTTTTTTATTGATATGCGTCCTTATACTAAAGTTGATCGTATTGGTAATATTGTTATTAGTAGTTCCACCGACTATAAAATTCAATCTTTATACGGAACTCTTTGTAACGCCTGGTACAATAACGGTGTTAGCTTATTTGCTAGACTAAGTGCTTTTCCTGGTAAGATTTTTGTTAACTGGGTATCAAATGCCATTACTCGTGCTTTAAGCTTAGATATGATTTCTCAGGTTCAATTGAAAAATATTCTAGGGTTATATTACGAAGGTCTACACCATTTTTACGATGGCGTTGAAGATTCACTTGTATTGGGTGAACGGGATTTAAAACCGATTCACATTGCAGTTGCTAAATATAGCTACTCAACCCCTATTGCAGTAGCCCAGCAGTTAGATGGCGTTTCAATGCCAATTAATATAACAGGACTCATCGATGTTCTACATAAACAAAACCCTCGCTTTGAAGCGCTTACTACGGCAAATCTATACGCCATGTTAGCCCGTAGTTGGTTCGGCGTTAACGCGCCAACCATGTGTGCGGTTGCGTTAGAATACCCACCTGCCTTTTTCACGATGGTGTATTTTGCATTAACGTATAAAGGCTTTAACAAAACTGCGATTGGAAACATTGTTTACAATGACCGTAACAGTCAAGAGGCAAAACAATTTTTATTAGGCATTGATAAATTATTAGACGATGCATTAATTTAACGTGAGGTTACTATGAGTGATGCACTAATCGCCCACGCCATAAAAACGGTATGGGCAGAACCTGCGCAAGACTATCAATATAATGCAGGACTTGCAAGACTTACGCCGAATGGTGGGGCTATTGATAGTGTTAACGTGTTATGGCACCGGGTGTATGTTCCAAAGAGTAATGGTAGAACCTGGTTTCACATCTACCAAGTTGGACAGATACCACCCAAGATATTTGACCTAACACTAATTATGGATAACTGGGTTCGCTGTGATACCCTGTGTCAATCTGAGTCGATGTTAATTGACTGTTATTTAGAAAATGGCGGCATTATACCTAGAAACAAAGTATGGGTAATGCAAGACTTTAGTAAAAACTTTTTAATGGCGATTGAACATAATCGTAATATTGATTATGGTACAGATATGCGCATAGACAATTACACTGGCGCCGCTATTAATAAAAAGATTAATCTAGATAACACGCGCGTAATTGCACGCTTTTACGCCAATGCCCATTTCTCAAATATCAGTTTTAGAGATTCAGCCGTTAACCCATTAAACCCAATACAGTTTAACTATGCAACCGTCACTGATTTAAAAAGCTACAATCAATTTGTGGCAGACTGCGGTAATATTGTAAGTAAGTTTCATGGCGATGGCATGGGATTATACTATCAAGATGGTTTTGTTACAAACTACCCGCGGGGGTTTGAACAAAGCATGTACAATAAAACACTTGGGTTTATGTGGGATGAATCATTTAAATTTGAGCAGTTCTTTGACATTAAAGATATTCCTGTATTCACAAGTCAGCTTGATAGAAATCGTAAAAAGTTTTTACTATTAACTGATGGTGTATATGACGTTATTGACTTTTACGATGATGTGGATTTCTATTTGGTTAAACGTGATTCGAATGGGTTTAAAGGCGTTTACATTAGTCGTGTAAAAGACTATGCCTTTAGAATGGTTACACACAACGCCTACGCGGTGGACGCGGAGCTACTAGAAACGTATGTAAAAACACATACCTTTTTAGGTAGCTTACAGTCGTGTTCGATTTATATCATGGTTCGACAAGGCGGTAAAATTAGTGGTTTAATTAACCAAAAGAACCGCATTGAAGAATTATACCGTCTAGGCAATACCACGGCTATTAAAAATGCCATGGTGAATATTAATTCATTAGTGCCTGAGTGGAACGCATCTAATCTAGAAGTCAGTGCATATACTGCGCTCATGCGCGCTAACATCAATCAGATTAATACTGAGCTTGTACAAGAAGCATACGGGTATTCGTCAGTTATCAATGTAATGGCGCCGCCTATCCACACTACCTTATCTATCGGACACCTTCAGCAAATAGAAGTGCCGCCTGGTTTACAAATACCGGATAATAAGAACGGACATGCCAGACGTTCTGTTTTTTGCTACGATGGTCGCGGTAAGATGGTTAACTATTTTACCGATGCATCTAGTGACTTATACATTAACATTCCATCAGAAGTAGTCGGCACTGAAACCGTTGAACTATTTAATGGAATGATTGACGACGATGCAGGTATCTGGGTAAATACAGATGTACTTGACAACGATATAGAGCAGTATGGTTTTAGATGTTATGCCAGTACCATGACCGCATTAGAGGCGAATGAGGACTGGGAAGATATCAAAGAACAGACAGCGTTTTATACTTATACCCCTGGAGATAACTTTAAAGACGCGTCTATCGTTTGGAACTGGCGGTTACTCAATGAAGCAGGACTTATTCCTGCAGTAAAAAGTAATGCTAAAATTCACATGTACTCGTTTACACGTTTACTTAGTGAAGAGCGTGACGGTTGCTTAGACTTGGTAGTTAAATCCCGTATTAAGTGGGGGGATAATTATAAGTACCGTGTGCAAAAAATTGCACCTGCTCAAGTAACCGTCTTTGCCAATGGGCAAACTTTAATTGAAGATATCGATTATTACATGAACTGGCCCAACATTGTCATCATTAATAAGGATGTCAACATTACAGAACGCGTTGAGATTATTGTTAGGTCATATGGCTGTGGTAAGGCGGTTGAATCGGGCGTAAGTAAACCGTTTAAACCCCGTGAAATTGGGTTTGTGAAAAATGGTAGATTGTCTGTAAATAGTCGATATGATATCCATAACGACAAACCAGTTAAAGCAACCGTTGCAGGAAGTTTTAAACGTCGCAGTCAAGTAAACTTTAGTGAAGATGATATCGGTGAACTTAATATAGACGGTAGACCTTATATGGTTGAAGATTATATTTTGCCGATTGAAAACTTTACGATTGGACTTAAGACCAATGAGTTTTATGAAGAGGTTACCGATATTGAAGATAGGGTAAGCAACTATCTAGACCAATATTTACCTGAACCAAAATATGGGTTAAATAAAATCATTGGTTCTAAATGGGTAGTAGTATCACCCGTGTTAGCATCTATGTTCTATGCAATTAAAAACGGGTACGCCATTGATGCCAATACCAACACAAACTTTGATAACAATGAAGTGGAGTTTTGGTTAAAACCGTTTAACTGGCTACTTGAGTTTGACCCTGCGTATAAACAAATTGATACAGGCTTTGTACACATCGCACCTCACCCGTACGATGAACCTATTGAAGTAACACAAAAGCAATATGAGCTTATAGAGATGGTTATTAAGTTAAAGCTTAATAAGCTCGTTGATTTAACCCCCTACATCAAAATCAAAAAATAAGGATGAGTAATCATGCCAAGTCTTACCCCTATTGTAGATAAGGATCGAAAAATTACCCGTTGGGGAATTTCCGATATCTATAACGGAACATCTAGCGGTGGTCAATATGTACCAAATCCGGACGATGAAGTCTGGAGCTGGTCTGAAGGATTATTTCGGGTCGTTTCAGTCGATTATGAAACTTGTCTATCTGTGTTAGAAAAACACTCTGATAAGAATTTAAGTTCAGGTTTACGTACTGAAGATATTTTATTGTCATCGCGTCCTGGTACACCTGCGACAAACTTTAGAGTGTATGTGAATACCTCTGTAACGCCACACGTTATGAATTTTGATAACTTCTTGTGCGTGTATGGTAGTAATTCTGCTTATTTAAAACTATTTCGTGGACGTGACATTACAAGTAAAGGTGATGTGATTAGTGCCCAATTTAATAGTAGCGGGATTATGGAAACTGAAAACATCTTGTTTGAAACTGTACAAGACCCAGAGCGCTCTATTATCGCGATTAAGGCACCTATGAGCGGTTATGTTACCGATACCCTATCTGAGGGCGAGATTGTCACTGCGGTCATATACGGCGTAAATGGTGAGATATTATCGGTTAGTCAGTTAGTGACCGTGCTTACTAATACCGTTCGCAATATTGATTCTAGTAAAAAACAAATTACGGACATCTCTTTAATTTCACCGTTTCTTTCACAGACGGATAACCTGCTGCTTGAAATCCCAGTTAATCTAACCATTGACTCTATCCCGCTACAGCTTAAAGTAACCTATAGCGATGGTACCAGCTCTACCCGTCCAATTGGGGATGACCGTGCTGCGTTAAACGGTATGGCAAATTACGTTGCCTCTGAGATGGGTTATACTGCTGACTTGGTACTTACTTATACCTTAACGAAGGGCGAATATAGTAACCTTGTTAAAACCATTGATGGTAGAAGTTTTATCACGAAGCCCTATCGACTTCGCACAATCGACAGTGATAATGCGTATGAAGTTAAAATCTTTGTTATTCCGTATTGGGACTTCCCTAGTAACCAGTGGAAACTACAATACTACCTATACACGCTTGACCGTAACATTATTTATAACGTTACTGAGCTTATTGAATATAGTATAAACTCACAGCCATTTGATGGTCGTTTGTTTAACCGTGCTCAAAGTTTAAACGTGGCACTTAATTTATCTAAAGTTCATAGCAGTTATAACTACTATCGCCATACAGCAACGTTTACTATTACGCTAGTACAAGCGGCGACGAATATTGGGTCAAGCGGTTATTACTTACTTGAATACAACAATAATTCAATCGTTGGCGCTAGAGCGGTAGCTAAAGTTAACGAGTCTGGTAACTTATTTAACTTAGACCTTAGCCAAGGCTTATTAAGCGGTGGTGCTGTATTAGACGCGTTGTATTGGAGTACCGAACCAATCTACTACCAATACGCTGAAGCTAAAGCGCCAGCACCTACGCACGTTCGTATTAAGATTGGCACTGGGTGGCAGCGCATTATTAGTGTGGATGAATTAAATACTGTGCAAGAGAACGTTGATGCAGCGCCAGCAGATGTACGACAGGGTGCACTGGTACGATTAGAATTCTATCGCCAAACTCAAGCAGGCGTGCTTGAATTAGGTACTACATCGCTTACTGCGGTGCGATAAAATAGAAGGTTTACATGATTCTTTTTTTAGAAGACTGGAATCGACACCCAACAGCTATACCGGATGTAACCACCACTAATACGTCGTGGTTACGTTACGTGGATTTACTTCGCACAATGGGGATTCGTAATCATGCGTTTCCCTTAGCGCTGCATAATCCGAAGCTACAAGGGATTGATCCATTTTCATTAGACTTAACCGTTGAGCAAATGGTTCAGATTCAGCTAGAGGCAAAATTTAACCCGTGGTATTTTTACCGTGAGATATTACGCGTGCCGCCTTCAGCAAGTCCTGAACCATTACCTATGCTTGCTAACCGAGGAAATATATCTCTTTGGTGGCTTGCTTATAACCATATTGACGCAGGGTTAACCCAGCCCCGTCAGACCGGTAAATCATTATCATCCGATGGATTAACCACCCACATTAAAGATGTAGCCGCAGAAAATACTAAGCTATTACTACTAACTAAAGATAACTCTCTGCGCTTAGCTAACATCGACCGTTTAAAAAAGATGCGGGAATATCTACCAAGTTATATCGCCAGAATTAGTAAAGAAGACGCCGACAATAAAACTGAAATGACAAACGTCGCACTCGGTAATAAATACGTTACTGCAGTAGGTCAAAACAGTGAAGCTGGGGCACTAAACTTAGGACGGGGGTTAACCGCTGCTATCAGTGAGGTGGATGAATCTCCCTTTATTCCTTACATTGATGTTACCCTTCCTGCGATGCTGGCATCAACACGTGCTGCACGTGAAGAAGCTAAAGCCACTGGGGGTTTTTATTTCAATATCTTTCCTACCACGGCAGGGAAGAAAGACTCCCGCAGCGGCGCTTACATGTACGACATGTTTATGGGCGCAATGCCTTGGACTGAAAATTTATTTGATTGTCAGAATCAACACGAGTTAGTACGAATTGTCGATAAGAACTCTCCTGGTCGTAAGAAAATGGTTTACATAAACTTACTTCACCATCACTTAGGTAAAACCGACGAATGGCTATATAACGCAATGGCAGAAGCCAATGCAACCGGTGAGGCAGCAGAACGTGACTTTATGAACCGTTGGACATCTGGTAGTGGTAGTAGTCCCATTAGTACAAAACTACTTGAAGTTATTGCAAACTCTAAGAAAAATCCTACCTGGGTAGAAACCTTTAGTGAGGGCTACTGTATTAACTGGTATATTACTGAAATTGAACTTGCTATGCGGGCTAGAAATGGTCGTATGATGGTAGGCGGGATGGATACTTCTGAAGGTTTAGGACGTGACCAAATTACGCTAGTTATGGTTGATAGTGAAAACTTAGAAGTACTAGGAGCAATGGCAGTTGATGAAACAAATCTAATTTTGTTTAGTAACTGGATTGTAAGACTCATGGTTAAATACAGTAACCTTATTTTAATCCCTGAGCGTAAATCCTCTGGTATGACTATCATTGATAACTTACTACTACAGCTACCCAATTATAACATTGACCCATTTAGACGAATCTATAACTTAATTGTAGATGAAGCGCTGTGGAAAGATAAGCGAGAATTTGAAGCGTTTAATGACCCGCTCATTCGCCGACCCATGCAGTTTTATGATAAGTGTAAACGATACTTTGGATTTACAACGGCTGGCAGTGGCTATCACTCACGTAATGGCTTGTATGAAAACACGTTACAAAAAGCAGCAAGGCTCGGTGGACACTGTATTAACGATGGGGGGTTAACCCAAGAGATTACCTCTCTTGTTGTTAAAAATGGTCGTATTGACCACACCGCAGGTGGACATGACGATAGGGTAATTGGCTGGCTACTTGCCGTTTGGATGTTAAGTTGGTCAAAGAATTTATCCTATTACGGTATCCATACCCCACTTATCGGTGCGATGGATTATACCAAGTTGCGTGAAGAAGAAGTCAAATCACCTTATGATAAATACACGCAAATGAAGCAAGATAATCTTAAGCGTGAAATAGCTGGATTACTATTACAATTAAAGGATGTTGAAGAAGACATCACCGCTATTTACCTTGAAGATAAAATACGTAATTTAAACGCTAAACTTAAAGACGAAAATAGTTTACCTATGAGTTTAGATAGTTTAATTAAAGAAGCCAACCATATGCGCAGTCGAAAAATTGAAGACAGTAAAAGGTCAATTAAACGATAGTGCCTGTTTATAGTAAGGGTAAGCTTATGTTTTTAGCAATTAAAGAGATTATTGAATTACTGTTAATACTCATTAATAATCTTTTATACGGCGATATCGATGTAAATATTACACGAACCCATCGCTCCGTTAAATTAAGTTTTAACGTTGACGATGAAGTTTATACCTTCATCTCAACGCAATTTATGTATACCAAGCAGTACAATGGATTGTTTAATTCATTAAAGTGCGAGTATATTTATAAAGTTGAATTACTGACAACAACCGATAAGATTGTCGATGATAGTGTTGGTTATTACCTGCATATGTGTCCTAAGTGGTTATTTAAAACCACCTACCCACATAGACTTGCAATTAACGCACACTACCGAAATAGTGTTCAGCAGTGTCCCATGATTTCAACATAAACGGCATAAAGGCAGGGGTAATCCCTGCCTTTATGTCATCTAGCCGTAATGTGACTTGGTAAAGGTTCTAACGATTAAATAAAGTATTAAACCGGTTTTAAGTCCTGACATGGCGGCAGCATTTCGAACATGACAACCCCGCTTTACATACTTTTCAGATAACTTTCTTAAACCTAACACAGTGTGGTCTGTTGTTTTAGATGCTGTAAGTAATGCTTTAATCTTTTCAATTAAAAAACTTAAGTTTGATAAAGCGTTATCGCTCTTACCTTCTTTTTGTAAGTAGTTAAAGACATAAATCATAGTTTCAGTACAAAGTTTAATTGCATCTCTATCATTTTCTCTAACCTGCTTAGATAGATAGGTTAATACATCGTAGAGGGGCATTTCCGGCATCG
>JACCEA010692756.1_pt1 | contig 11489 bp, 1 predicted proteins | sample 7449851 | NCBI WGS metagenome assembly JACCEA01 (sample SAMN15323453, study PRJNA562643) | freshwater metagenome | isolation source: river surface water | place: USA:Blue River Watershed | collected 2017-08-18 | reverse complement strand
TTAGGTCATTCGTTACCGAAGGTGTTTCAATGCTCGATCATCAGTAGCTTGCGGGACAAAGGGGTTACTATGCTCTCGGCTGGTTGCTATCATTCGATTGCTGTAACTATGAATGGTATGTTGTATGTCTTCGGCAGAAACAATCATGGTCAGCTGGCAACCGGAGACTTAGAAGAACGCCATACTCCTCATCCTGTTGATGATTTCGTTGGTCAAAAAATCCTTTCTGTCGCTGCAGGGTTTTATCATACTCTGGTTTTGACTGGAGAAGGTTCATTCTCCCAAAAGGACGTCAATGCAATGCCTTCTCTTCCCTCTCACGTTGTAAAAATAGACAACGGGTTCGATAGTTCTCATGTTTCTGAAAATGATCCCAAACTTTTGGCATCAATGTTGCGAAAGGATTTGGAACTCTTGTGCAGTTATGATATCCCAGATCGTCAAAGTACCTCCGTAGAATTATCGTTGGATCTCATGAGTTCTATCTCATGTCGAGAACTTTTCACAATATTCGTAAAGAATATCTCGAATTTCGATCAGAAAGACCATGCATTAATGCAATTGCAAGGTGGAGATTTCGAGTTGAAAGAGAGCAGCTTATCGATCGTGCTCAAGTCAGCCTTATCAATTATTTATGTCACTTGGGAGATAATTTCATCAAATAGTCACATTAATTTGCCGCTATCGGTCGATGATGCAATGGCTTTATTGCGTAAACTTTTGCCAATTTTGTCCAGGATATTTAGATTTCATTTGAGCTCCATTAAACGATACTTTGGGGGTCATTGTTTACAACTTTTGTCTGCTGGATCAGTTGATATAATATCGTTGCTTTCCAATGAACGGATGCCATTCACCGATAGAATTATCAACTTCTTAACAAATGATGAGGGTGGAGAAAATAAATCCAGATCATCCAGTATTCCTTCTTTGATTTCTTATATCCGAGATATTCTCCTACATGTTTACTATAACTGTCAAATTAAGGAGTCGATCAGGTCTGATAGTGACTCATTGACCACAGGGATATGCGAACTATTGATAAATGCGAAAGAAATTTTCTTCGATGATACTGTTGTCTATTTGAATCATCTTATGGGACTTGTGAACAAGATCAGATTCATTGGTGATATAGACTGTGTCGAAAGTAGCCATCATCTAAAATTATTGATTGCTTTAGGGAGAGTTTTTCAGAGCCCTGAAGATGCGGTCAGTCTTTTTCAATCTCATCCGAAGGATGGAATACTAATATTCCGATATTTATTGAATATTTACAATTTTTTCTCGAAAATTAATGTGGAAAAGCGTTTACGTGGCTCGATAGTATCAACGAGGAGCGTTGAAGTTCGACGAGTTTCCACAGTACTTGAACAAACAATTTATAATATGCTGAAATGCGCAATACCTATTCTTCTCCAGCGCAGTGAAAGTGGTGCATATGATGATCGCCTTGGGAGTCCTTGTGAAATCATACTGGAAATGATCAAAGATGCTGAGGACTTGTTAGATCTTATTATGACGAAAAGTTATTCAGATGAAACATTAGGATTACTTCGCTTTGGAACGATCATGCCATCGATATTACCCACAACTTTGCTGTATGCAATCGCAGCTGCCAAAAGAGGGAATATGATTCCAGGGATTATGGATTCATTAAAATGTCTTATTGAAAAATTGCAGGGAATTTGCCGCTGTGAATTACAGCATCATCAGATCAAAAGTATGATGGATAGAAAGAATTCTGACGTTAGTAATGTGTCCATGCAAGACCCTTTCAGAGAGGAAGAATTATCAGATTGTTTTGGGGAAGAATTTTTATATTTAAAACGTGAGCAAAATTCTATATCCTGGTGGTTTAGATTATTGAAGATATCAATATCACTATTGTCAAAATCTTCTTTAAAATCTCTCAACCTTTTGATGGAAACGCCATGTGATATTGATGAAGAACAATTTCATTCTTTATACACCCATCCATTGTGGAATATCTTTTGCTTTCGGTTGCCAGAAGTACTGGTTCGTCGAGAGAGTGACTTTTCTCATCGTTTAGAAAATTTTACAATTCAAAATACTCAAAGCTATCATCAACAGAGAGAATATTTCAAGCAACAAGATGCTATGTATCGAATGATTGTTTCATCGCAATTGCGCAGCGAAAGTGGACCTTTGTTGGAAAAATTCGAAAGCTGCTTTTATGATACTCTTCTTGTATTAAGTAGCCCAGCTGCTAGTCACAGAGCTGCTTTTCAGATTGTGGTAGATTCAACGAAAGCCATTTATAGTAAACGGTCTTCTCTGGTACTGAATGGCGGAGGAAAGAGTTGGAATCAAATTATGACGATTATTGCATCCATCACAGTCGAGATTTGCTTATTTTTGTGTACTTTAGAGCACTCATTCTCAGTCGCAGTAGCACTGCCAACTCCCAAATCTGGAAGGAGCTTGTGGCGTAAAGCGGTTTTATTAATCGTATGTTTAAAAAGATGGCGTGACTACTCCAATCGAAAGTTGGTTTTTGTTCGTTCTTACGTTGGGGATTTCATTAATAAAACCTTGAAAATCTTGACAAATGGTTTTCAAACAGTTCCAAATATTAGTGAAGTTTCAAATTGTATACGCCAGTTTTATTCTGGATTATGCAACAAATCGAAGAAGGTCGAATGGTTGGATATTGGAATAAATTTCACAAGGTCTTATCTAGACCAAATTTGGCCGGTCACATTAAAATCGGACATCCTAGTCGCTGCAGCACACTATCTTCGTGAGAATTATACAAATGAAAAGAGTGATTTCTCCGGTTCCCCACTATTTCCATGTTATTCATTGGAAACCTTTGTACCACTGAAAAACACTCTAGATAGTTTCATCGATCACTTGATTTCCATGGTTGAAAAATGCTTTGGTCCTTCGTTTGGATATACACTGATTGAGTTACAATATTTAACGAATGTAGCTAAGGTTCTTGAATCTTTGCTTTGTATGCCTCTCCTCAACAATGCTGTTACAAAGATGCAGTTCCTCAGTTTTAAATCTTCCACCCGACTTATAATTGTTTTGTTTGAAAAATATAGACATTGGAGCAATACTGGCGAGGAAAGAACTCATATTAAACGAGGAGCAAGTGTCAGAGAAAGAAGCATAGCGAGTAAAAAGGCATTGTTCGCATTACTCTCATATCTTCAGTCCATCGTCGTCTATTGTAGTGATAACCCAATCGAACATCATCCTAATTTGGTATTTCAGGCAATGACGTCATGCAATACTCTCCTATCCTATTTACAGACGTCTAGGATTGAAGAATCATTGACGAACAGTGAGGATTCCGCATTTTGCAATTTCGGAGACAATACATCAAATACCCAAAAAACAGCCACCAAGGATAGTTCTAAGAAACGTTGTCAAGATTTAATCTCGAAACCGATGGAGTTCAGTAGAATGTGCGAAGGGATTGCCATTCAAGGTGAAAAGTTGCTTAACAATTGCAAAGGAATGGATTACAGTATTGCTACTTGGGTTTTGATTACCAGTCGAACCGCAGGTTCCTCAAAATCTTCGTTCCTTCTGGGAAAAGTCAGTCACAATGAAGTTTGGCCTTTGGTACTTCTCAAAAATGATGGAAAGTTAGAGCTTGTGTATGGTCATAACAATGAAAATGAGAAGACCACTTCAGAAACAAGTATTCCTTTGTTTACATGGACCCACATTTCAATTGTTGTGGAACAAAAGAAAATAAAATTGTTCATCAACGGCATGTTGGATTGCCAAGTGAATACAAATAAGAGCAATTCCAGAGCTATTCTTTTTCCCTTAATAATTGGGAGTTGCCCAGCTAGTGTTCGAACTCGTGTAAATAATGTGAAAGATGGTTTTGATGGAATGCTAGCGCAGTGTAAATACTACTCTCGTGCACTATCTCCAATTCATGTGAAAGTAATTTTTGATCATGGGCCCCCGGAGACAACAGATGTCTCTGCCAAAATTATATACCAAGTGGTTGCTACATTGAAAATCCTCTTTTTCAAAATTAATGCCTCTGACATGCATGCGGAATTGCAGGATACAGCAGAATTAGCACAGTTGGTCTTCGTAACAGATTCCAATCGGCGGAATCGCTATGCTGCATTGGATCTATTAAGAGTGATTCTTACTCACGATGCATTGACATCATTAAAAATCTCTGGTGTTCGTTATGGATTTCGATCTATTGAACATGTGCAACGCCGTTCCATTTTTGAGACATTTCTAGCTCCGAAAGGGTCGTCTTTTCGTGAATATTTCGTCTTTTACTTTATCAGAATGGCTGGGGTTAATTGGTTGCAACATTATGTTCCTCTGGATCACTTGTACAATATGGATCCAACGGAAGGATTTCGAGGTACTGATGAACTTCAAGATATTGTTTCATTCACACCCAGCTGCTGTTTTAATAAGACTCTTTTGGAGAAACTTCGGGGAAATTCAAGAGTTGTTACTCCCACGTCAACTCAGTTTGGTGATCGCCTGAGTGCTCAAGATGAACCTTTCGGAGAGGTGTCTTACCATGTGATATCTGTTCTATTTCATTTAGCTGAAATTGACTCATGGAGAAGCGCAATTGAAGGTGTTGTTCGAAACATCTTGCTTGGATATATAGGAGAGATAAACAATCTTTCTGTAGTTCCATCTCGTTTGATGGCCATCGATATGTTTGGTGTAGCCCTTTTAGTTGGTGGTATTTCATCGGGTGCGTATCTAGGTTCTGTGGTTTCTAATGTTTTTGACGATGACATCGGTATTATCATACAAACCAACAATACTATTAATGGGGCAACAATTTTTTCTCGCGTTCCGCTAGCTTCATCATTTGCGAGAGCGATTAAAGTGAGACTTAGTGACATTGTTTATGAAGACCATTGCACGGATCGAAGATTGTTCCCTGTCATTGCCAATCTCCAAGATTTGATTTTGACTATTTTGGAATCACTTAGCTCATTTGTTCTCATTTTGTCTAAGGATTTTCTGAGTATTAATTACTCAGATTCAAATTTTTTATCTAAATCACTCTTGCGATGCATGCGCCCTGTAGAAATATTTATCTTTCTGAAGTTGTATAAAACTGTTCATCAACTGATCATCAGTTCAACAGGTGAAAGAGTAATATCGCGATTGGAAAATTGCGATAATCTGATGAAAGTGCTTAAATACTTTTCTACAAGTACATTGGAAATTGTGAGTGGAGTTGAAACCTCGCAAGTTGAGGATTTAACAAACAGTTCGTCGTCCAATTTTGCAGCTCTCTGGTTTACAAATATGAAATACCTAGGGTCGGTCCCAGAGAAGATTGTTTATGGAAGGTTTCCTTCCGAACAAGACGACAGATATTTTTTGGAATTTCTCCAGAAGCATTTGGGACTACATTTGGATCCAGAAATTAAAGAGGAATTCGGTACAGTTGGTCAGTGGTTTGCTGCAATATCGCTGTTGTCGGTGAATAAACTAGTGGGTACTGATGAGGCTTCTCAACATGCTTGTTCAAAATTTTCTATGAGCGACCGGTCTGCGATTGGCAGATTACAGCAATGCACTGGCCATGACATCTTGCTAACTGATCTTGATTGTGGTAATGCACTTCGATTATTTTATCATATTCGAAGAGATCTGATCTTAAGTGTGAGATCTCTCATAACTTCAGCATTTTCCAGATCACCAGTCATCACCACGTCATTACTCGAAAACAATCTGTCCCAGGATTTTGTGCTATGGTCTAGTCTTGCACCTGTTACCAGTCATGAAGATGATTGGGTGGATACAAAGAATTTGAAAGATATATTCAGCACTTCGCCTTGGAGTATCATATCTAACCGTATGGTATCGGGAACTTCTGCATCTGATGTTACGCATATGATAGTTGGAGCGATCAAATTTTCCTTATCATCCTTGCTCCAACCATTATATTACAAAACGAAAGACAATTTACTTGTAAGGACCGATTTTTTCAATAGCCTATTGAAAACCCTCTACTATTGGATTGAATTTAATTCAGTTTGCAAAGATGGAGACGGCTTCGTATCTATTGGACACATTGTTTTAAAAGGCTTGCTTCCCACGTTGTTACCTGGATATGAAAATGATGGACTGGAGTTGAAAATTTTGCAAATATGCGTATTTTCTGCACGGAAATTATCATTATCTTTGATAGCAAAACCTATGGATTCAAGTGAAAACAATTTTGATACAAGCAATTTGAAATTGCTGCTTGATGTAGTGAGAGGGATGCATTTCGCGTTGATACGTGCTCGTGCTCAAGAGCAAGTCATGAAGTACAAGAGCCACAATTTCAACAGTGTGAGTCATTTGGCATACAATTTGACCCAATTAGTTTCCAGCTTAGAGTTTATCCAACGTCGTGTTAGTTTGATCGATCATTCTGCGATAGGAAAATTGGTCACTTCTGTAAATTCTCAGGTATCTTCAAGAAGCTACACCCATTTAATGATGGCGAAATTGCAAAGCATTGAGACATGTGCTCCAAAGCTTATCAGTGTTAGATCATATTCGATTGATGTGGATTTGGTTAATTGTGCTATGTCCATTCAAACTGGAGATAATCTTGAAATTGTTAGAATGCTTTCCACAGCATTCCCAATTCTCTTAGATAATATTGTGGTTGAAGTAGCTCTCGGTGTGAACACTGGAAGTGGTGTTAACACTGATATCGTTTTCGAAACGGTTTACTGTGGTTCATGCCATCGAATCTTGCAGTCGGGATTAATGCCTGATAGTAATTACCATATCAGATGTCGTGTTTATTTCGGTTCTGTGCCATTGTCATGGAGCAATAGCGTTGAGTTCAAAACTGAAAAGGGTTTGTTATTCTCTTTTGATCCATTAAAATGTGGCTCTGACATCGTCTTGTCGGATGATGGACTAACTGCTTCTTATGCTGGAGATGATACTTGGAGTACTGTACTGGGCAGTAGGTCATTCAGCAGTGGAGTAACGACATGGGAAATTAGGGTAAATCAGTCTGCAACTGCTTATATCTTTATTGGTGTTGCAACTTCAGCGGCCGATTTGAATACTTTCCTTGGTGGTTGTATGAATGGTTGGGGTTTTATTGGGGAGCAAGCACTTTATCACAACCGTGAAAAGGTGAAAGTTTATGGGGAGCCCTTCACCACTGGAGATTTGATTGGAGTAACCTTAGATTTGAATGTTGGTACGTTAAGTTTTACGAAAAATAGAAAACCACTAGGTGTAGCATTTGAAAAAATCTACGGAGATTTGTACCCTGCTGTAGCCTTTTACAATGTGGGGCAGGAGTTGCAAATATCTTGTGATGGGTTCAAAACTTCTTGTGCCCATGAACCCATACCGATATCTCCTTCTCGCTTAAGCATGGATGATGTCAGTTTGCTAACAGAATTGATCTTATCTCTTCGTAGCAAGGCAGCATTGTCCCATAGACTGGCCGTCATGGTTGCAGAGCATTGTAATCAATGGTGTACAACAGTCTACGTTCGTTGTCGAGCAGTTTCCCGAAAAGAGTTATTTTTGGCAACAGAATCACCGTTGTTGAAACGATTTAATTTAGTAGTGGGGGAAAGAGTACGCACTTTTTATGGCATTTCTGAGGTAGCTGGTACTGCTTATAATCGTGTATGGTTTCGCGTTAATCCTGCAGGAGAAGTTTGGTTCTTCACCAATCAGCAGATTCTGGAAGGAAAATCAAAGAAGCTCTTTTCTCGTTGTTCTTACACAGATTCTACGATCCACCACACTACTTCCATAAAAGATCTACCATCTTCCGGAGGTTTTATTGTGTCAGGGAAAAGTTCTGATAATCTCTACGTTGCAACATATGATGCAGCTACGGTGATTGATCTTTTAGACCCTTCCAAATGGTCAGAGGAAATGGATGTTATTCTTTTAGGATTTTTGATGAAACAATCAGAGGCAGCAGGAGTGGAGCCGTGGAAAATTTCATCTGATCAGTTGTTTGAAAATTTCCGTTTTCTGCAGCAACAGTTGACTAGAATTGTTTTGAGCCATCAAGAATTGACCCAGAAATGGGGTATCGCTGGGCCCAAGAGAAAGGCTGTCATCGCCCGGTTAGGTTTGTTGCGTCTGTTGAATCAAATGTTGGATATGTATCTTCCTTTCTTAATTTCTGACAATAGCAGTCATGCTTTCGAAACTAACAAACCAACAATCAGCGATGATTTTATACCGTCTATTGAAACGTTTGAAGTAAAAGAAACTAAGGGTGTCAATCAAAATATTTATTGTCAATATATCTCTGGTGCGGCCTATAACCGTCCCAAAACCATGTTGGAATCTAATTTCTGCCCATGGCCATCGAATATATTCAGCTGGGATGACCTTTCGAACAATATTACTGATACTCAAGATATGTGGTTTGGTCCTTTACATTCCATTCGTAAATTGATATTTACTCAAACTAAAATATGCCATTTTCTAGAGGTCTTGAAAAAGACTTCAACCAAACCAGCTAAGACAGAAGATGATTATGATTACCCTGAAAACCTTCCTCACGTGAAAATTAACCGCCTCAAAGCATTTAGAGCCAGAGAAGCATCTGAACTCATGCATGTCCCTGGAAATGATTTGTTGTCATTTTCGATGTTTTGCCAATTATGGTTTGAGCTTCGACAGTATAATTCAGAGCGATTGAGGATATCTTATACTCACCCTATGGATGATGGACAATCTCGTACTTTTAAAATCAAATTTGAGGGAGAAGGAGTTGATGATTATGGTGGACCTTATCGCGAAGTGTTTCAGCAAATTTGCACAGAGTTACAGTTGTTGGAACCAACGAAAGGCAGTGACAATCTAAGCGATATGGTTCTAACGATGGCGCCCTCTTTAAGTTTTTCATCTACTTACTTCAGAGGACATGATCATGTATCTTCAAAGCCTCGATGTTTCTTGCCACTTTTGATACCAACCCCAAATTGGGCGGCTGAAATTGAATGTCAAGAAAGATACAAATTTATGTTTGATCCATCCATGCAAAGTGAAATGAAGTTGGAACTTTGTCGTTTCATGGGTCAAATCGTAGGAATTGCAATACGATCGAAGATAACGTTGGACCTAGCTTTTCCTTCTTTTATTTGGAAATGTATTGTCAATGAAAAGTTGTCTGAGCATGATTTGGCTTCATTTGATCAAGCTGGATATAATTTAGTAGCTCGATTGGCCAGACTTCGTCAAATATGGTTACGCAGCTGTTCCTTAGGTCAAGATCTATTTCCGTCGTCAACTGTTGAATTTGCAACACTAGAGCTATCTGAGGAGGTTTCTATTCTGCAAGAGCTGACATGGTCTTTTATGGGAACTGATGGCCATATTGTGGATCTTATTCCGAACGGTAGAAATATTCAAGTTCGCATCGAAGAACTCGATAAATTTTTGAGTATTTATGTAGAATCTCGTTTTAGAGAGAATAAATTTGCTATCCAAATGTTTCGTCATGGACTCATCTCCATCATTCCTGAAAGTGCCATTTCGTTGTTAACATGGGATGAATTCCAAGCAATTGTTTGTGGGTCTAAGGTTATCGACATTGATCGTCTACGTGAAAATACTGAATATGATGATGATGTTTCGCAAGATGATCCTCATATTGTTTATTTTTGGGAAGTATTGAATGAATTTACAGAACAAGAGAAAAGTGCCTTTCTGCGTTTCGTATGGGCCCGACCATCATTACCTCCAAAAGGCGTTGATTTCACCCAAAAAATGCGGATATTAAGCGCAACCACAGATGAAACGTCAAATTCCACCTTCGACAATATATTACCGAAGGCTCATACTTGCTTTTTCTCTATCAATTTACCAAAGTATTCTTCCAAGAAGGTGAGTTTTCAGTTTGTTCAGTATTGACTTCTACTCTAAATTGAGGTTTGACAGATCATGGCCGAGAAGCTCCGCTACGCAATACTCAATTGCACGGAGATGGATGGGGATTTTCGAACCACTGATGCTGACATACCTGGATGGAGTTCTGCACTTGCCGGAAGCATCAGTGGCGCGAATGTCACCTTGCAATCGAGTCAGAGTGTTGAACTTTTTCACGTTCATCAATCCTTGGAATAATAATAGAATTTGTAAAAAATGTATCATTGCAAATGTGTATAGAATGTTTATTTGTAGTTATTGTGGGTTTTAAATACTTTTTAATAATCAATTTTTATTCTTCCTTCTTTTGCTTGAGCTTCGGCTTTATATCTACAATATATATCATGGTTCATTTTTGTAGTGGTATGGAAATACAACTTAGATTGGGCTATCTAATAATCTTATCAGCTTATCACATATATCTGAATTCTTTTTTGTCGTTATTATAGTTCCATTAAAGGTGAATAATATCAACATTATCAATGTCAGTGAAAATTTACCAATGCTAGTGAATAACATGTAACAGAACAGATTTTAGTTGTAAGATCTGTCAAGAATATCAAATTGGTTATCTGTGTTTACCTTCATAACCTTTAGAGGATGGATGGTTGATCAAGCGAGATTCAATCTGGGTCATTTTAATAAGAACCAAGATTGGCTCAATGCTTTGTTCTGCAGGGATAAGATGGCAATCTAATGGTTGTAAATTTAGTAACAGAACAACTTTCTGCTATTCGCAAGAACCATATACCGTATGCAGCTATTCTACCAGCGATATGATTGATATCTACATCGTCACGATCAACCTACACAATCCATCTTTAGATCTGTACGAAATAGAAAGCAGCGTATAATGGAGCAGCAGTGAATTCAACACTTGACATTGAAAAGCTCTCATTCGATGGGAAAATATACCAGATCGAATTATACCATGATGAGACATCTTGGTAGTGAGTTCAACCAGTTGGTTCACCGTTAATAATGCTTCTGACTTCTGATGAGTGGTTTCCACTTCATTAATCACCAAGGTTGTATTCTGTGATTAAATCTTCTCTTTCCACCATCAACGTGACGGTTATTGGTATGCACCATCTCCCTCCGCTATAACATAATTCTTTCGCCAGAGGATAGTTCGCTGAATTTTGATATCTGGTAGCTAACACATTTGAGAATACTTCGGATGATTGTGTTCACAGTATTAGTCTGCTGGCGTTACTCAATGCCGTTGCCTCACTTCGACCATAATCTGACTCCGTGATTCCCCAAGATCGTTGTGGAGCGCATGAGTTGAAATTTTGATGCTAGCATTTGATCTGGGTTCATATTGCTGTGAGTTTTTGATTGCTACGTCGCTAATATTAATTATTTGCAGCAAACTTTCCACATACAATATAAAATACGATAGATTTTTGACCAGTTTGACTTAGAGCGGCCTGTCACCTGTCTATTTATGGACCAGTGTGGTTTTCCCGATCTTCCAATTGCCAATGAATACAAATCCATCAATGTGCATTCACTGTATATGCATTCACTTTGCAGATGTTAATCCATTTTATTAACTTTAGATATGACATTTGTCGTGGGTG
>JACCEA010163553.1_pt1 | contig 11489 bp, 9 predicted proteins | sample 7449851 | NCBI WGS metagenome assembly JACCEA01 (sample SAMN15323453, study PRJNA562643) | freshwater metagenome | isolation source: river surface water | place: USA:Blue River Watershed | collected 2017-08-18 | reverse complement strand
GAATTTCCGATGCCAAAGCAGCGGTTAGAGTCCTCATCGAAACAGAATACACCAAAGCCATGCAATTATCGCGCGTGTTAAATGACCGCAACGATGAACGTAAGGAATTAGATACAGACATTACAAAGACAGCCATTGAATTGATCAATTCGCATCCTGACATGGCTAACCGAAGAAGCGTGGTTATAAAGGGTGATGAATGGCACAAGGGCGTGATTGGAATCGTTGCTAGCCGAATGGTTGAGCAATATTACAAACCCACCATTGTGTTTTCACTCAACGACGGAATGTTGACAGGCTCTGCCCGAAGCGTTAAAAACTTTGATATACATGAAGCAATCACTCAATGTTCTGATTTAGTGGAGCAATTCGGAGGGCACAAATACGCAGCCGGATTGAGCCTCAAGGCTGAGAATTTCGATGCATTTGTTGAGAAATTCGAAGGCATTGTTGCAAGAGATATCCAAAATGCCTCTTTAACACCTGAGGTTGAATACGATTTAGAAATTGACATTGACAGCATCACCCCAAATATGATGAAGCTCATAGGTCAAATGTCACCTTTCGGCCCCGGAAACCCCCAGCCTATTTTTATGTCTCAAGGACTAAAATCAAATAATAGTCCTAGAATATTAAAAGACAAACACCTCAAATTACAACTTCAACAAAACAGTCGTTTCATGATTGATGGAATTGGATTTGGATTGGCTGAGCAGCTACCCATTGTGACCAATGGTGCCATCTTCGATGCTTGTTACTGCATTGAAGAGAATTTCTACAACGGACAGGTTAAGCTTCAGTTGCGTTTGCGCGATTTAAGAAATACCCGCACATCGTAAATAGAATCTTTTTCGGAAGGGAAATACGCAATTTCCTTGTAATCTTCTAATAACTTCATATCATTTAATGGCATGGGAGCATCTCTGCGGGCATGGAAATTATCCCAAATCACCACCAAAGAATCTGGTAGCCAGTCATAACCAGGGCGTTTGTCTATGCTCCAAATATAAAATGTGGATGCCTCTTGAAGATTGCTTGCATTAAAAAATGGATCTAAATCCCGTTTAACATTGATTTGAGGAATTTGGTGAACCAATGGTAAATGCTGATATCCTGCAGAATCAATGAAATTGAATGCTTTTTCCAAGTTTTGATTGCCGGGAAAACCCTGAATAGGAGCATTAGAGTTCCATTTCCACGGATAAGGCATTTGAGCACCTGGAAATGCAATAAAGAAACAACCCAAAGAGGTTAAAACTTTCAATGAGATATTGATCAATCTTACATCGTAAGACATCATTCTATGAATGGAAAATTGCGCAATCAATGCCGTTACTGGGGCTACAGCCATAAAAACCCGATGTAGCCCATGTGACCCCATAGTTCCGGTCCACCAAATGAAACTGTGCACAAATCCATATCCCAAGAAAAGCGGTAACCAGAGCCACAATAATAACTGACTCATTTCATGGGGAGTTTTATTCTTTAATCGTTGAATTACATATTGAATACACAAAAACAGGGCAAAAACAATAAGAATGGTGATCCAAATTCCGGTGATGTAACGTTGAGATTCTATGTAATGCAAAAAAGAGCCATGCCCGGGATCAAAAATGCCTTCTTTTTCAAATTTGATGTAAGGATTATGTGTTAAGAAATAATCCCATTCCTTGGTAATTAAAGCTCCTAGAATGGCAAAAACTACTGTTCCAGAGAACAACCAATATAAATTTTTCCATTGTTTGCGAGAGATCACATAGGGAACAATGCACGCAATCATGACTAAACCTTCACTCCTCACCAACGGCAAAAAGGAGGCAACAATCAAAGCCGTTTTGAATCTATGAGAAGCGAACAAGTACAAAATAATACTCAATACGAGGGCGTTGGTTGGTTCCGTAAGAGCTGAATAAACATTAGCTAAAACCACGGGTTGCATACCGACCAAAAGAATCAATGTCCAAGGATTTCTCATTCCCAATTTACGACCCGTCAAATAGGTCATCCAAGCAGCTCCTAGTGTAGCAATCATGTTGAGCATATAAACAGCATGAATGGAAACTTGAGCAAAAGGGGCGGCTAGAATGGTAAAAAATGGCTTTGCCCACAAATCGAGCATGAGCTCCGGATGTTTAAAACACCAACGAGCAAATAAATAATGATTCCAAGAGTCTTGTCCACCTGCTGGATCTTCGGCGGTGTATGCAACACCAAGATAAACCAGCGTTATTCCGAGCAGAGCTGTAATAGCAGCACTGGAATTTCTACGGACTTTAAAAAAGTTTGACCACAAAGAGTTTTGGGACATAAGGCGAAAATAAAAGAAAAGCCCCGAATTCGGGGCTTTTTTATAAAATTAAAAGTGTGTAATTTTAAATTAATAAGTACTCTTAACCAACATCATGTCATTGATGCGCTTTTCAGCGTGCTTAATAGCAGCAATTTGGTTGTTAATCTTATGATCAACGGCCATTTTGTTGATATCAAGAATGGTTTGATAAATGTTCTCAGTTTGAGCTAAAGCTCTCTCTCTAACATACCCAGTGTATTCAGAATAAACGTTGATAAGTCCACCAGAATTAATTACAAAATCAGGCGCATAAATAATGCCCATTTCTTTTAATTTATCACCGTGAACTTTTTCATCTTCAAGTTGATTATTGGCAGCTCCGGCAATGATTTGACACTTTAATTTTGAGATGGTATTTTCATTTAAAATTCCGCCCAAAGCACAAGGTGCAAACACATCAACATCTAAACCAATCATATCGTCAATTGAAACTACAATAGCTCCAAACTCATTAGCTGCTTTTGCTAAAACATCTTGGTTGATATCGGCAACATATAGTTTAACACCCTCTTTGTGAAGGTATTCCAATAAATGCCAACCCACTTTACCAATTCCCAAAACGGCTACACTTTTTCCTTCGAGAGAATCTGTACCGTATGCGATTTTAGCAGAAGCCTTTATACCCATGTAAGTACCATAAGCAGTAACTGGAGAAGGATCTCCGCCGCCACCCATAGATTCAGGTAATCCTACCACGTGATCTGTTTCCATTTGCACGTACTCCATATCTTTGGTGGTTGTTCCTACATCTTCAGCGGTAATGTATTTACCGTTTAAATTGTTGACAAAACGACCAAATTTCCTCATTAAAGCTTCACTTTTTTGAGTTTTGGGATCGCCAATGATTACAGCTTTTGCGCCGCCCAAGTTCAAACCAGCAACGGCCGCCTTGTAGGTCATTCCGCGTGACAATCTTAAAGCGTCTCTTACTGCATCACTCTCGTGCTCGTAATACCACATTCTCGTACCACCTAACCCAGGACCCAACACAGTATTGTGAATAGCAATAATTGCTTTCAAACCTGTTGCGTTGTCTTGACAAAAAACGATTTGCTCGTGGTTGGTTGATTCTAATCCTGCAAATAAGTCGAACTTAGTTACAGGTTTTGTTTCAAATTGAACGTCTGCCATTGAATTAAAGTGCAAATTTAACCTTTTTTTCTTTAAAATTATTGATTTTCAAAGTGTCACAATGACACTTACACCCTTGATGGTATTGGTCTTGGCGCAAATTTCTTGCATTCAACGGCAATTGCGCGAATATGATCTGGAGTAGTTCCGCAACAACCTCCTACAATATTGACCCAGCCATGACTGCACCACTCGGCAATTACCTTAGCCATACCTTCAGGACTGTCATCGTATTCACCAAATTCGTTGGGCAACCCAGCGTTAGGATAGCAACTCACAAATACTTCTGATACTCTTGAAAGTTCCTCAACGTATTGACGCATTTGATCAGCACCCAAGGCACAATTCAAACCCACACTCAACAAATTACCGTGCGAAATGCTATTGTAAAAAGCTTCCGTGGTTTGACCACTCAATGTCCTACCCGATGCATCTGTAATGGTACCGCTAACCATCAACGGAATGTCTAATCCCCTCTCCTCTTTAATGGTATTGATTGCGTATAAAGCTGCTTTGCAATTCAGCGTGTCAAAAACAGTTTCAACCAACAGCAAATCAGCTCCTGCATCAATTAAAGCCAACACTTGTTCGCTGTAAGCATCCACAAGTTCATCAAAAGTAACGCCCCTATATCCAGGATTATTAACATCTGGACTCAAACTGGCTGTTTTATTTGTAGGACCAATAGCTCCTGCAATAAAAATAGGCCGTTCACCAAACTCATGCATGTACTCATCTCTTGCAGCAATGGCTAACTTCACCGCTTCAACATTCAACTCTACCACCCAGTTTTGCATGTGATAATCGCCCATTGAAATTGAATTGGCGTTAAACGTATTGGTTTCCAAAATATCGGCACCCGCTTTCAAAAAATCCTTGTGAATTTCTTTGATAATTTGAGGTTGAGTGATCACCAAAAGATCATTATTCCCTTTCAGTGAATGTTCATAATTGGCAAACTTCTCACCGCGATAGTCCTCTTCCGAAAGTTTATGCTTTTGAATCATGGTGCCCATTGCACCGTCTATGATTACTATACGTTCGTTAAGTAATTGATAAATACTCATTCTATTTTAAAATTGTATCGCTTTTCAGCGTATTGTAAATTCCTTTAAACAATGATTCTATTTGATTCTCTGGGGATGGGAACTCTTGTCCCAACGATTGATAAATATGAGCAAAAGAACTATTCACTGAATTTTTCTGTTGTTTAGGTTTGGACTTTTCATTGAGCGCAACGGTCAATTCTAGAGGCATTTCTTTGGGCTGAAATCTTATTCCAGTAACCTTATCAGAGACGCGTGAATCATACGTAATAAATTGAGCATCGGCGTCGTATAACGATTGCAAGCCGGCGTTTGTAATAAATCCATCAGATCGCCCTGCGAAAACGTCTTTGAGTGCATACTTGAGAGCTTCATCAGTGACAGTAGAATCTGTTGGTTTGGCAAAAACCAATACTTTGTGTTTGAAGGCAAAATAAACAGGTGAGCCTACAATTTTAATAAGGTTGTAGGTTCCCAAATCCATTTTATTGGAAATGAGATTTTGTTTTTTCAGGGTATCACAAAATGCGCTAAATGACTCTTCAGAAGTTAATGTAAATGCCACGAATCTTGCTTCTTTGGTTTTAAAATATACCACATCTGAGAAGAGAGCAATTCCTGGCTCAGCGGGTTTATCGCAGTGTGAGAAAATAGCCCAACTTCCAACCAAATTAGAAATGCTATCAATATAACTTGATGGTTTGGCTGATGCAAAATCGTCTCTGAATTTGCGAGTCTGAAAGTGTACAAATTGTTCCACTTTAGCAGGAACGATTACAGGCAAACTAGAGCGCGAGGTAAAGTTAAAATAAAGATAAACACCGAAAGCCACCACGGTTATTGTAATTATAACCATCAATGAAAGAGCGGTTCTTTTGAAGCCTCTAGAATCCATGCCGCAAAGATACAACAGATAATGGGCAAACTTTTCTGTATAAAAACAAAAAAGGCCGACAATTGCCGACCTTTTCTATAGAATGGTTTGAAATATTATTCTTTGGTTTTAGCAGCTTCGCCGGCCTTTTTGCAACAAGCTTTAGCTTCACCGTCTTTAGAGCATTCTTTCTTAGCAGCACCTTCAGCAGAAGCGGTTGCACTTGCACCGTCTTTTTTGCAGCAAGCTTTACCTTCACCACCTTTTGAACATTCTTTTTTAGCAGAACCTTCAACAGCGGCAGTTTTTTCTGACCCTTGACAAGCTGGCTTTGCAGAAGCGTCAGCCGTGGTTCCAGCTTTTTTGCAACAAGCCTTAGCCTCACCAGATTCTGATTTACATTCTTTCTTTACTTCTTGTTTAGCAGAAGCTTCAGCAGTTTGAGCAAATGATACTGTGGCAAAACCTACGGTGATAGCCAACAATGCAAAGAACTTTTTCATTTTTATACAATTTTAATTAATACGAATATACAAAAACTCTATGGGAATTTAGCAATAACGGTCTCACCACCTGTCGTTTTTTGGTCAAGTTTCACCGTAATTTCAGCCGTCAAAGGAAGATAAATATCAATTCTCGATCCAAACTTGATAAAACCAAACTCTTTACCTGCTTTTGCTTTGTGTCCTTCTTTGGCATAACAAACTATTCGTTTTGCTAAGGCGCCGGCAATTTGTCTGAACAGTATGATACCGTGTTCGTTCTTGACAGCCACCGTGGTTCTTTCATTTTCAGTTGAACTTTTAGGATGCCAAGCTACTAAGTATTTACCTGGATGGTATTTTTCATAGACCACATTTCCAGAAACTGGATAACGATTCACGTGAACGTTTATGGGTGACATGAAAATACTCACTTGCTTGCATTTGCCTTTGATGAATTCAGGCTCGTCTACCTCCTCAATAACTACTACCTTCCCATCTGCTGGGGCAATGACTAAATCATCGTCTTGAGGTGTATATCTGTTCGGATGACGGAAGAATTGCACAATGGCAATAAAAAACAAGATAGACAGTCCAAAAACTACTTGGGTATACCAAGTGCCTTCAAACCAATAGTTCAAGGGCGCATTGATCAAAACCAACGCGGCCATTGTATAAAAAATGATGGAGTAACCTTCTCTGTGAATTCTGATCATTGAAACAATATATAAATTAGAAAGACCCTCTTAATTTCAATACTGCGGAAACCTTTTCTAAGGCCACGCAATATGCAGCTAAACGCATGTTTACACCATACTTCGAGGATGCATTATAGATGTTATCGAAGGCCATTTTCATGGCGCGATCGGCACGACGATTGACGCGCTCTTCTGTCCAATAGTATCCCAATCTATTCTGAACCCACTCAAAATATGAAACGGTTACACCACCGGCATTTGCCAAAATATCTGGAACTACCAATATGCCTTTATCGTCTAAGATTTTATCAGCTTCAGCGGTTGTTGGTCCATTGGCACCTTCAACAATTAATTTCGCTTTGATATTGTGTGCATTCTCAGGAGTGATTTGATCTTCCATTGCAGCAGGCACCAGAACAGTCACATCCAATTCAAGAAGTTCACCGTTAGAAATTTTACGCTCGCAAGGGAAACCTTCCAAAGATCTGCTGCTTGAATTTGCTACATGAGCAATTGCAGCATCCACGTCAATTCCTTTTGAATCGAAGTATCCGCCTGAAATATCAGAGATTGCAACAATTTTAACTCCCATTTGAGCAATCAACTTAGCTGATATAGATCCTACGTTACCAAAACCTTGTACTGCGCAAATAGCTTCAGTAGGTTTCAATCCCATTTTAGCTAAGGCACTGCGTGTGCTAACCATAACTCCACGGCCAGTTGCTTCCACACGTCCTAAGGAACCACCTAAAACGATGGGCTTTCCTGTAACCACTGCCCAAGCGTTTTGGCCTTTGATTTTGCTGTACTCGTCAACAATCCAAGCCATTTCTTGTTGGCCTGTACCCATATCTGGAGCAGGAATGTCTTGCTCGGGGCCAAAAACGTCTTTCATGGCCACTGTGTAGGCGCGTGTAAGACGCTCTAATTCTCCTTTGCTCATTGAACGTGGATCACATTTGATTCCACCTTTTGCTCCACCATAAGGAATATTCACAATAGCACACTTCCATGTCATCCAGGCAGCTAGGGCTTTAACTTCGTCGAGGTTAACATCCATGCTGTAGCGAATTCCACCTTTTGAAGGACCTAAGTGATCTGAGTGAACTACCCTGTAGGCTTCAAATACCTTGATGGTACCGTTATCCATGGTAACAGGAATGTTCGCCATAACCACTTTATCAGGCACACGCAAAACATTGGCAAATTGGTGGTCTAAACCCAAAACTTCCACAGCCGCATCAAAGCGACGATTCATGCTTTCTAGCGGATTGTATCTAGGAGATCCGCCGTTCATTGGAGTTGACATATTAGATGTACTTAATCTGAAATTGCCGACAAATTTAGAACAATACCCTTGCGGTTGCTCAAGTTTTTTCTGAATCGCCTAAAAAATTGTGCACCAGCACAATCACAACCGAGCCACTTTTTTCAGCAAGCCCAATGTTATCAAGCTGTTAACCCTTAGCCTATCTAGAAAATATTTTGTTAATTGTAATGAATACAAATTCATAAACAACACTAAAATCATGGCAATATCTAAACCTATTAACAGCCAAAACGGTCTTACAGAAACGCACTCCATTTGATCATAAAAAAACAAAACACTGACCATCAACATGGTTGCCCATGCAATGGAATGATTGGCCAATAAAGTTAAAAATCTATTCCTTGCATGCAAGAGATGCCCCAAGGGAGCCGATACTGCTAAGGCTAATATTCCGGGTGTGATCAACACCAGTCGTTCCTTCATGGTTGAGAAATCTCGACCAAACACCCAAGTGTAAACATCCCCAGGAACAACAAAAATCAAGAAAACCAGAATCAATGTTACCCAAAAACTGATGGTTGAATATAGAGCGGCCCATTTATTTTGCCTCTGAAGGTTCGGATTGTTCAGCGCCTTGCTGTGCAACACCATTCCAAATGAATTCCCGAAAATCCATACTGTATCTGCAATCAAAAGTACATTGGTTAATACCCCAACTTCAGATAAACTTTTGAAAGTTCCGTGAGATAGAATCAATAATGGTGTTTTGTAAATAAAAAATAAAACCAAATGACCCATTTGAGCGAAAAACCCTTGAGAAGAATGTTCCCTTAAACTAAGTTTTTCTGCTTGGATCTCTTGGCTTTGATTCCATGCACCCAACCTTCGAAGTTTAAAAAATGCTTGATATCCCCAAATCCAAGCCGAAACCGCAGATAAAATCAAAAACCATTGAACGATATCAAAAGTAAATAAGAAATCAAATTGGATTACATCAAAAAATATCAGATAATTGATAAGAAAAAATAAAATGACAAATAGAAATTTCATCAACTCGAATGAAAATTGCCATCTGTTTCTGAGGCCAATGAATTGATGGGCTTGAAAGTAATTGATCACCATATTTTGCCATGTTAAACCAAGGCCAAGGAGCCATAAAGTAATCCAAATTGTAGTTTTAGCAGGAATGAAATATTCGGCCATTACCACCGCTATACTTAATATCAACAAAGAAATCTTTGACAGTCTAGCAATCAACTGTTGGAAGCCGTATTGAGAAAACCAATTAGACATGGCCGACCCTGCAAAAATCTCATTGATCATCAATACCACTTGAAGGTATAATAAATACAAACTCAATTGCCCCCGGCCATAAGCACCCAGAGTATTAGAGATCAAGACAACAGTAATAAAAGAAACTACTGCCTTTGATAGCTGCCAAAAATATGCTTTTATGGGACTATCTTGACTCATGAACCTTGATTCTCAAGAAACAATCCAAGAGACGATATTTTAAAATACAAAGACAGTTCTTTGGTTGATAATTGCGAAAATTTAGCCACCATTTTTTCGCGATTTTGACGATTGATATAGTTGTCGAGTTTGGAAGATAAAAACCAATCTTTCCAGTCAGCGCCAAACTTTTGTGTTAATTGAGCCTCAGGCATTGAGAATCCTTTCTTGTCTAAACGGGCAAATAAATCATTGGGCAACAAATCTTTGAACGTGTTTCTGAGCATCCCTTTAGGCATACCGCCTTCTGATAAAGCATTCAAAGAATATTTACCCAAAAAATATTTGGGCAACAAAAGATCATCTGCAAACGGATTTCGACTTTCAAGCTGAAAAGCCATACCGTTTCGGTCTTCCCAAGCCAACATTTGATACAATCTGCCGTAAAATTTGGGATCTTGTAAGGTACCGTAATAATCACCCAGCATTCGCTCTCTAACATCTTCCACCACTGGGTGTAGTTCCAAATCATTGCTGAAAATCAACACTTTATTAAACCAATTTCCCCACAGGTATTGATCTACTTTATGTTTGAATTTTTGGGACATTTTCCCGCGCCATTTACGTTTCAACGCAATTTTGGATGCCTGTGAATATCCTATTGGCCAATGATCTTTAAATTCCTTTATCGCTTGATCGCCATCAATGATTGATTGGATGAAATAATCAGGATAACCACCAAAAATCTCATCGGCTCCTTGCCCATTGAACAAAACGGTTACTCCTACTTCTCTGACTTTTCTACACAGAGCAAAATGACCAATATTGTTCCAAGCAACAGGCGGGCGCTTAGTTAGCTGAACCAATTGCTCAAAGTCTGGCGTACCGAGGTCTTCTACACGAATCTGGTGCATTTGACCACCGTGTTTTTTTTGCACCTTCTTTTGCCAATCGGTTTCGTCACCTTGCATGCCGTTTGACCCTACCGAAAACAAATGCAACGGGGCGTCCATACCCAACTGCCATCTGCCAATTCCTAAAATAATGCTACTGTCAATACCACCGCTAACGGCAAAGCCCATTGGAACGTCGCTCCTCAAACGCTTGCGCATGCTCTCAAACAACAGTTCGCGCAAGTCTCTTACCTCATTCAATCTTTGATAAGTAGACGGATAATACCACTGCCTGTCAATGATGCTTCTTAGATTGGGAATCCATCTGATCCAACAACCTGGTTTCAAGGTTTTCACCTCTGGATACCAGTCAACGGCATCGGTCATGGAGTACTTTAGATGCAAATAGATTGCCGTAGGATTGATCTCTTTGGAATCGTTGATTTCTCGGAGCGTTTGTTCTTCGCTTGAGAAAGCAAACGTTTCTTTATTGTTTAGATAAAACAAAGGTTTAACACCTGTTTTATCTCGCACCAGCGTGTAAGTATTTTCTAAAGAATCATAAATGCAAAAAGCAAAAAATCCATCCAAAAGCTGCAGGCATTTATCTTCCATTTTTGCCCAAAGTTCAAGAAGCACCTCAGTATCAGTATCGGTGATGGTATTGATTTTATACTGTTTTCTGAGTTCTATATAATTAAAGATTTCGCCGTTGAAAGTGATCCAATATCTACCTGTGGCATCGCACATGGGCTGATGTCCTCTGTCGCCGGGAGCTATGATTGAAAGTCTCTGATGGAGAATAAAACCGTTTACTTGTTCTGTCAATAATTCGGTTGCGGGTTTCTCGGGGATGTATTGAAGCGTGTCTGAATACACTTCCCTACCCCAAAACACGGGTTTGGGATCTGAATTCCGAAGCATGAGCAGCAAGCCAGCATCATCCTTACCACGGTGCTTCAACTCATCTGAAAAACGGGAAGCCCATCGTTTCCAATAGGTGGGGTCTTTCACGACCGATGTTGATATGCCCGCTATTCCGCACATGTATATTGGTGTATCAATTGCTGAGCAATACTTTCACTCGAGTACATAAGTTTTGCATTTTGTTGTATCAGCAATCGATCAAAGTTTTCGCATTTTTTGCAAAAATCCAACATTGCGGCGGTTATTTTAAGTGTTTTTGCAGAATTATTCTCTTGGGGATTCCAATCCTCCATCAAAATGCCATTTTCAGCATTCAACATTTCCGGAATTCCACCCACATTCGATGCAATCACGGGTACACCCATT
>JACCEA010094051.1_pt1 | contig 11490 bp, 10 predicted proteins | sample 7449851 | NCBI WGS metagenome assembly JACCEA01 (sample SAMN15323453, study PRJNA562643) | freshwater metagenome | isolation source: river surface water | place: USA:Blue River Watershed | collected 2017-08-18 | reverse complement strand
GCTTCGAGAACACCACTATATCTCAATTGTTCAGATACTTTAAATTGTTGGAATAAAATGTTATTATCTCTACTTCGAGATTTCTTCAAAGTTGATCTAATTAGAGGGGTTTCATCTGTTGAGGCGGAGGACAAACCACCACCTGCGCGGTCGTCCGATGGTTTGATACAACGGACATAATGTGGTATTGTGGGCTCTACCTCCTTAGTTAAAAGACTTACATCGGTTTTCACCTGCGCAACAAAACTTGGAGGATTTCGCCTTGCATCTGTTGTTGTTTCACCACTTCCAGTCGGACCAGCAATGAGTGAGGCGCGCCGCTTTTTGTTACCAGTAGTGGTATTCGCTGTAGCAGCGGTTGGTGTAATGGTCGATTTTCCACTTGGACTGGTCATCACATTTGCTGATGGGATTTCGATTCCCAATTGGGGGAGAGTGGCACCATTTGGTGTAGTTGGGGTTACTGGTTGGATTAGTTTCTCAATACTACTACCACCACCACAAATATCGACCAAGAGAGAATTTGAAGAAGCAACCAGGGTCTTGCCAGTCTCAGGAGGTAAATTGTCAATATTCTTGACAATAAAGTTTTCCGCAGAATATTCAACATGACCGGCATAGTGGACAATAGAGAACTTTGATTGCAATTCCAGGGCAGAATTGGCTAAGAACAAGCGATGGCTACTCATATCACGGAATACTTGTGCAACAAAACGTTTGTCCGTTGGATTTGGAATACGACACTGGTCATCCAAAATACGGAAAATTCCGTTACCAATCAGATCCATATTTTCTTTGTTATCAGAGAAGCGAATAAAGTCACCATCCGTGTCATCAAAGGACAGTTGCTCCTTTTGGTATAGTTCCATTTCCAATTTAAAGATGTGGTAGTTAAACACTTGTTGCAAGGCTTCGTTGGCATAATTGATACAAAGCTGCTCCAAAGAATTATGAGCAAAGGAGTCAAAACCAAAGATATCGACTAAAATAACCGAGTTCGTATGATGGATACTTAAATTGCTGGCTTCAGTGTTGAGTTTATGATTGATCGAAGCCGCCAGCCACTCAAACATATTTTTATACATTGCACGAACAACTGCATCACGGGCAATAACTGCTTGGGCAGTACTAAGACGACGATTCAAAATTTCACCACGACCTGTGGAAATACTCTTTGAAGTGATCAAAGTATTCAATGCAGCAGGGCTTAATCCCATCAAATCAGCGGCGATATCTAATGGACGATAGCCATCATTATCATCAATTACAACACAACCACCAGAGTTATCACTCAAGTCGTCTCTAAATTTTATTTCTCCCATGGTTAAGACTGCTGCAACTAACTTCAGCAGGTCTTCGATAGTCGCTTGGTCAAAACCTAATTTCTTCAAACTTTTCTGGAAAGTAGCAAAATTTTTGGAGTCCCTTGATTTCTCTGCCGCGAGATCATCCTCGTCTCCATCTTCCCCAGCAGCTTGGCCTTGACTGGTATAGTAATATTTTTCATCAGGTTTAATTTGAAGGTTTTTCTTCTCTTGAGGAGATAAACCAGCAATCAATTCATAAAAGATGTTGAAATTGCGTTCACCAGATTGTTGGGAAGAAGTACGTGCACTTTCTAGGAGATATGTGCGAATACTACTTCCAACGAGATTGCCGGATGGGTCAAAAACTAATTCTACTAACTTGGCAAAGCGACTACTGTTGGGAGTTGTCGCAGTTCTTGCATTACCAAAAGACTCCAAAACTCGATTGGAGACAAGAAGGTTGTCGTACCATGTTGAGATCTTTTCACTACTTTCGTTGTAAACACGAAATGCTTTTAAAATCATCTTCAAAGTTTCAGACTTTCCGGAACCAGATTCGCCACCAATCAAAATCGAATGCTTTGCAATAGATTCTTTGTTGATAGTACCATTATTTGCTGCTGCAACCGCTGCCGCGATTCCATCAGTAACACCAGTACGAATTTGTTGTACAAACTTTTGCATCATTTTATCACACTGCTTGGAAGGGGTTATCACATTCGTAGGGTTAATTGTCAATAAAACAGGCCCCGTATAGGTAAAAATAACACTTTTTTCAAAACGAATTTTCAGACTCATTAAAATTTCAGGTTCATTCAAATGGGGCAAATCGATTAAATTGTCCATATCGTACATGGGGTTCACATTTCGTGGTTTCAAGTCGTCTGTTTCTTGAGTTCCGGGAGCCATTCTGTCGATAAACAAACAAATTAATTCAAATTCATCTCAATATAACTGTATTGCACTTACATCACTATCTGTTTACCCACAGTGCTTTGCACCGTCCATTTGCATCTTTGTACGTCCGATGCATCCACATCGATCAGTTCACCAGGTAACCAGAGATCATCTCTCGATTTATCAACTGGTTGAGTGTTCTTTACCCAAACCAATGATCCTACTTCCATTGTATAACTTCAATTACGAAGGAGTCCTACTCCTGTAGTAACTTTTGGATGGATTAAAGATCTATTTGGGTGTGTCTGGCAGTTCAGAAAAAAATCACTGTGCGTTTATTAAGGGCACGGAATAATCAAACGCAAACTGCACGATCAAGGAGCAAATGAAATGAAGAACACAGAAGAACAAACACAACCTTGAAGCTAATGATATATGATGGGCGAATTGGAGAAAATATCCAACAGATTGATTAGTTGGGCAGCAGTTGGGCTGATGAATTTTTTCGCTCGCTCAACGCACCCTCTCTGCTATTGTAAACGGTTTTGACAGCCACCGCATCTATTTGGGTGGTTGTGCAATTTGAGGATTTGAAAGGTAGCCGCCATAAACAATCCATTAATTAATAATTAAGAGGAAAGTATATACAAAAATGTTATTTCACACACATACCAAAAACATTCCATGCATAACAGCACAACTAATCATACAATCGTTTACCACAGTCTAATTTTGTTTCAACTAACCTAGAACCATTTCTTCAATGGAAAAGAAGATAACAAATTCTTTCCATCTTTGTTCAAGAAATAAGCTCCAGCCCCCAGCATACCAGCAGCAGCCCCTGCGCAAATATACGATACCCATCTATCTTGCTTTGCTGCTCTTTCCAATGTGTGGTGATAAGGCATAGAAGTGAAGGCTACCATGGTGTAAAATGGCAAAAATGTATTTGGCATCAAATAGTGCAACCATGATTCCACCTTCTTCTTCATCAAATACACGGAGGATGAAGTGTTACTAGCCATATCGTGATAGTGTTCGAGACAAATATCAGCCAATGCATTGGTCGATGGTTGTCTCTCTTGAGCAAACTTGGCCAAAATTGGAGCGAAGTCGATGTTGCCTCTGGTCTGAAATCTCAAAGCGGCTTCAATGTGATCGATCAACATGGTCGCATCCTGAAAAGCGGCATTCATGCCTTGGCCAAAGAAAGGAACCACAGCATGGGCAGCATCTCCAATTAAGCATACTTTACCAAAGTTCCAAGGATCAACACGAAGAGTCAACAAAGAGCCCACTGGGTTAGTTTGAAAGTCTTGCACTGCGTTTGGCATCAACTTAATGGCATCCGGGAAATTCTTTTTAAAATAATTTAAGATTTGCTCTTCATTCTTCAAATCAATATTATCAAACCCCAAAGGACCAGTGAATGGGGCAAACAATGTTGCGGTGAAAGTAAAGTCAGGATTTGGCAAAGCGATCAACATAAATTCGCCGCGTGGCCAAATGTGAAGACCTTCGTGTTCACTTAAAGCAAAGGTCAATGGAGAGTTAGGATCATTTGGATTACTTCTAACAGCTGGAATAGTCAATTCCTTGTATCCGTGGCGAACAAACTTACGATTGAAGTTAATTCTTCCTTGTTTGAGGACAGATTCACGAACAGCAGAAAAAGCACCATCTGCACCAATCACCAAGTCGAAAGATTCGACATGATTGGTACCATCAGGCTTGACAAATGTCAAAGTTCCATTTTTATCGGCATGAGTAAGAGTGAAGCCAAAGTGCATTTGTGCCTTACCACCGTCAAGGATATGCTTTTTCAGTAAGTTATTCAATCCTCCTCTGCTGACACTGTATAACGATTGGCCAGGAGCTCCATATGGCTGCATCTTGCGGCTTCCATCAAGTCCGTGAATAACTCTCTTTGGCATTGGAATTGCAGTCTTCATGACTTCATCTACAAGATGCAATCTCTCAAGAGCTAAAATGCCACGATGGGACAATGCCAAGTTAATGGATCGCTTTATCGCATTAGTGGAGTTTCCAAACTCCGAGCTTGCCTTCTCATCACTCACCGGAGCATCATCACGCTTTTCAAATACCGTAACCTTAAACCCTAAATCAACCAATAAGGCAGCAATCATGGTTCCAGCCAAACCTGCACCAACTACAGCAACAGACTTGGTATCGGCATCAGCATGTGACATTTTCGGGAAATTGCGACCAAAAAATTAAGACAAGAGAGTAACGTGAGAGTCAGAGTCCAAGGTGTCAAACTCCAGTTAATAAACTGTTTGATTAGAACAATTTGATTGATGAGTGGTGAAGATGTGGTGGCTTCTTCAACTCTTTTCACCACGCCAGCACAACTTTCTCTACTGCTGCTGTAAAAGTCATCTCAACACAAAAACGCGTTTAATTCTCATCGGTTTTGCGCCATATAAGCAAACAATTTATCAAACAATATTTACCAAATAGAATTAATAACAACGCATTAAATCAATTTGTTCGACGCATGAATCGATTCGATCATATATGATCACATAAATATTACATCTTATGGTTCCTTCAGTGATGGGTGGCTTTCGCATCAACCACAACTGAATATTATTCTATCATTTAGTGCATTTCTTATTTCTCTCGTTTCCTTCATGCTCTCCACGGACGAACCTATCTCCGAAGCTAGTGCCAGTGGGAGAGGCGGAGGTGGAGTTGATGTGTTCAGCAATGAAAATGCTTCATGGGGAGTGCGCTCCGAATCAGAGGGAGAATATGTTGGACAGACCAACATAATTGAATCCAACAACCCGATAAGTCGTGGACAAACCACAAACATGGTCGGAACTATCGAAATCACCTTGCTCGGAATTGCGTTGGTGATTGTAGGAGACACAGCATTTTGGAATACTGGGCTGGGAATTGGCTACTACGATTATCTCACTAATACTATTCTCTTGGGTATTGCTTTTATCTGTAGCTCCCTCTGTTTAGCGGAAATGACCGCAACATTTCCATTTGCTGGTAAGCCAAGTATTTTAGTTTCCAATAGTGGAATTCTGACTTGTTATCGTTTTCGTTTTCTATTAGGTGGAATTTATGGATTTACTCGGGTCACTCTGGGTCCGTACTTCGGATTCATTGTTGGTTGTTGTGAAATGCTACAGAATATAGTGTACTGTAGTGCTTACGTCATATTCGTTGGTGAAATTTTCGCATTCTGTCTCGGAATAGAAGGCGATAATCACGATAAGTACGCTCCTCTCTTTGCTTTTGCATTTTTGATATTCATTACCATTGTAAACTTGGTTGGCGGAAGATGGTTTTGGCATATTAATTCCGTGTTTTCTATTCTTGCAATTGTTGTTGTTCTGCTCTACATCTTCTCTTCTTTTGGTGTTGCTGATTTTGGGCGTTATAAATTGGTCGATCATACCATCTCCATTAATCAACGCGTTTTCAATATTTTTAGCTTCTTTGCACCTACAGCATGGTTTTACGGCGGAATTGAAATGCTTCCTCTCGCATGTAGTGATGCCCTCAAACCTCGCTCATCTGTCTCGAGGGCGATTGTTATTACTGCAATTGTTCTCTTTGTATTTGCAATTTGTTTGCTAACAATTAGTGCATCTCTATCGCCGGGGCCGTTGATGTTGCAGTTCGAAATTCTGCCGTTGGTGCCAGGGTTGATGCAAAGCTTAGGGTTAACCGCTGAAGCGGCATCTGCATTGATGATACCAGGTATTGGAATATCAGCAATGGCTTTTATATACATTTATGGAAAGCAGATTCGATCAATGTCAGAGTCTCATTTAGTGCCATCTATCTTGCATCATCACTACGGTAAACACCAAATACCTTTTGCAGCCATACTTGGTGGTTCCCTGCTATGCTTTTTCCTGATTTTTGTGTATTATTTTGTTTCTATTGACTTTTTCAATGGATTGGTGCTGGTCAGCAACCAAGCTTCTTATCTTCTCTATATTTCTATTCCAGTGAGTTATTGCATATTCAAGCAACGATATGACAAACTCGCAGAAGATGAGTTCAAAAGTCCTTTGGGAATATATGGGGCAATCTACAGCCTTTTTATGTTATTAGTTGCCAATTTTACAGTATTAACTATGCAAGATGATGTCGAATATCTTATTCCTGGGTTTTTGGGATATTACGTGTTGATTTCATTGTATTATTTTTTGTGGGCAATGAAGCGACAAGGTTTTTCACCAGAAGAACAAAAGGTTCTCTTTTCCGCTTATATTATTAATGGTAAGACAATTCAATGGGTTTACTAAATATGTTTTTCACATATTCTTTTTTTCCCTAGCTAATCGACGAAGTCGACATCATGCCCAGCACCACCATCATCACCACCACAAAACTCGAGACAATAAAAGAAAGTCCTCCTCTGGTGCTGAACGTTCAGTTTCCTCACATAATAAATCATCTTCAGCCTCGGATCATGGGGAAAACTCGAACGAGAGGAAACCGCAACGTGAAGATGACGATACAATTCGCACTGGTAAGATGCGAAGATTTCGGGGTTTGTTTTGGCAATCATCTGAAAATTCAGTCGCTATGACGGAGTCCACAATGGAAAACAGCATATCTTATGTTCGACGACTGCTATCACTTAGACAAGCAACCGTGCATGTGGATTCCAGTATTCATTCAACTAGCAGTAGTCACCAAACTTCTGTTACTAATCGGAACAATAGCTTTCATGTGCGTTCCATCCACTTTGTGAATAATAGCCAACTGGGAGGAAATGATGTTCAAAGATATCCCTTTCATCACCTAAATGATGGTAATAACCAAAATCATCTACAAGTTGCTGGTGCAGTAGATAAGGTTCACGCATTTTCAGAAGATAATTCATTTTCAAAATTGGGCACCGATATGCTGGATGAAAATTTGAATACAAGCACGATGACAGATACAAAGAGTATGAATATGGCTGTTTCAGTCGATCCCTATCTCGTTGAAGACAGATCTGAATCTTGCCATCCTGCTTCTAGTGTACCAGTCAGTCCTCATAATGTTGGAATTGGTACATCTTCCAAGAAATATTCGATTGTTAGCCGACGAAGTAGCATTGGAACTGGTGGTATCCAAAGCACCAGTCCCAATAGCAATGATCAGCCATTAACACGATTGGAAACGGTCAGTGGAAGTAGTAAGGAGCGAGCATTAATTCTAGTTCCATTTTCGGAGCCTCCTCCAGCTAACTCATTGACTCAAGGTGAATTAGGGAATACTGACAAAGGCGATCACACAAAACAACAAAGCCCGCCGGTTTCCTACCAAGAAGGTCAATTAGATTGTGGAGTTAATGGTGCTCCACTTCCGCTTTTCCAAAAAAGCCGTAGCACAGGTCTTCGATCTAGCGGGGACAGCTCTTCATCTGAAGGGGGTCCATTGGATGATGGACTTAACGGAATTCGTCGACAGAGTTTGATAAGTGTTGGGTCGGAAATGGATGAATACCCACTATCAGTCTCAAGACCAAAGCCTTCGCCCCCTCAATATGTCTCACCTCGTGACTAAAGGGTGGTCCACAAAGCTATTGATATTTATCATTTGCCATCACATCTATTTTGTACACAGGAAAATTAAAAGTTTCAAAATTTCCACGTTCGTCGTTAGTAAATAAAATTTCTGCATCGTTGTATGTTTGTTGATATATTATGGATTCTTCTTTTACCATCTCCTTCATCATACATTATTATCCTCTTCTTCGCATTCTATCTTCCTTTCGTTGACTAATGTAGTAAATATCATATCATCGTATTTTATTGATTCTAATTGTGATCGTGTGTGGGTTTGTTATTCATGTTGTAATATGAGATTTTAGTTGTTGTCGGTAGTTTTCCCCAGTAATAGTAAATAGATTTCAACGGAGTGAAATATGTCATGAAAATGCTTTCCTCTCATTTATGGCCAAGTTCTGGCGAAAATTGTTGTGGTAGTTTCCTAAGGGCCCTACCTGTGTAAGTATAGATTTTGACACGATCGCCGTATCGGTATTTTTCCTGTTTTGGTAGCGAGTAACATCCCACAGCAAACAAGTTTTAGGGCACTTAGTGTAGGATCAGTATTATGTACACTGCAATCAAAGGTGTGTATTCAAAATTGGTAAAATAATAATTTTCTTTCAAGATAATTCACAGCAAATGCTACATACTTGTTTTTATTTTGGTTCTACTAATTAATTATGTCCTTTAAAATTACAACAATTTCAGCCAATGAGAAATACCAATGATAAATGAATATTGTGCACAAAAGTACGGTACTTTTTCAGTATGTGCAAAATTACGCAAGTCATAAATTAAGCAACCAATGGGTCAAGAGCAGCTTGCCAATCTTCAAAAGTATCCAAGCCCATAGCCTTCAAACCATCGATGGCGAAGAATGGGGTAGCATAAACGCCTTGAAGAGTTGTGTACTTCCACATGTAACGAGCATTCATCTCATTGGTGCTGGAGTTCATGCCGGTGTAGTACATATCTTCGGTCAAACCGGTATTAGTGGTGGCCCATCCGCCAACCAACTTGACTACTTCATTGTAAGTCATGTCAGCAGTTGCAGAATTATAAATTTCTGGTTGTCTGAGGTAGCATGTGTCAAAGTAGGTAAAAACAGACTCAGCATCTTTGCCAGAAGAATTAACAACTTGTGCAGCCTTGGCGGTGATAAAAGCCTGTTGATGATATGGCAAAGGGAAAACACGGTACATGAAATGAACTTTGTCCTTGTATGAGTTGTACACCTTGGTTAGCAAAGGCCAGGAATCTCTGCAAGAAGAGCAAGTGAGATCAATAAAATACTCCACAGTTGTGAGAGATGCAGTATTTCCACGGTGAAAAGCGTGTCCATCTTTGCTCAATGGGATGGCTGTTTCTGCTTCAGCCTTGACGTTAACACTCAATAAGCACAGCACTGATGCCAACACAGCAACAATAACGTTCTTCACCGACATTTTTCTTCGCAGTAAGTTTTGAAGCCACAAGTGACGAAGCTTATTTATTATTATTTTTTTTGATGCCCACACTCAATCCCAATCAATCAATCATCAATCAATCTCAGCAGGGCAAGGCGAATCCGGTTTGGAGGTTTAGGAATTTGAGCATTCCCATAGTCGTTACAGCAGCAAAAAAACAGCAAGCAATTGAAAAGCACAACAAAAAAATTAAAACAATTATCAAGAAGTTCGCTTTGATCTAATAATCTACCTGCGAGAAAACTAGCAATATCTACATTCATATTTATTGAAGAGAGGTCCATATCTCTCTGTTTGTTTTGTTTCTTTGAAGGGATAAATTTGCAACACTAAGAACAGAACAATCCTTGGAGAGTTGATTTCAACAATAAAGTTACTATGACAACTATTCCTTATGTTTATACTGATCTCCTGTCACCGGGATCTCTGCATAATTCTATGGAGAGTATATTCCAAGACTCTCAAGCGTCAGTGACTGGAAAGAAAAGCGTAATTCCTGTTCGAACGTGGTCACGCGGTAGTCCTTTTAAACCTGGTAAAGTAGGAAACAAAAATCCACCTGTTGCAGATAGTATAGGAACATTTGATGATGGCGGCCTTGCGGATTATCTTGCAAATATGACGATGATTGAAAATGATGAAAATGTGGACCATCCAGGCATTTCTAAAGATGGTAAAGACATGAACCACTCTGGTTTGGACATGACTGAAGACCAAATACGTGGATTTATGATGCCACCGGACGAGGAGATGGATGGTCCTGGTGGACAATATTCTGAAGTATTTCATGGTGAAGATAGTGATCAAGATGAATATGCATCATATGCAAATGACCACGGAACATTTTTGGAGGATCAAGACAGTGTTCTGTATGGAATGGGTCGGGGAGAAGTGGGAGAGGAAGAAGACGACATGGAAGACGAAGGCGAGGGCGGTGAGGAAGTTGAAGATGAAGAAGAATATGGTGAGGAAGACGAAGAAGATGATGAGGAGGAGGAGGTAGAGGATGGCGAGGAAGAAGAGGAGGATGATGATGATGAGGAGGAAGATGATCAAAAAAAGAGCAATAAATTGCATCAATTTGATTTCGATGATATGCTTGCAGATCCCACAAAATTTATGACATCATATCATAGTCTCTACAAAAACGGGCATTTGATTGATCCCAAAAATACTTCTCCCAAGCACTTTCAAATTGGGGACGAACAAAATGATGGGGAGGGACATGATGAAGAAAGCCTCCAATCCATAATGAATGATTACACAGAATTGTTGAGTTATATGGACAGTCCACGGGCAAATAACAAGAAAGCGCTCAAGGATAATCTCAACTTCATTATGGATAACGGGAACATCATTAACCTCGATCAAGGTGGAGAGAAGAAGGGCAAGAAAAACAACAAGGCCAAGCCTGGTGCATTGGAGTTTGGAAATATTGATAGTGCGGCAAATATATTTGATCAAGATGGACAACCAGCCTTGCCAAGCAAGAAAAAGAAGAGTGGAGACAAAAAGAAGAAGAAAAAGAGCAATTTCGAAGTGGAGATCCAATACGGTCCTAATGGCAGATTAATTCAAAAGAAGAAACCTAAGAAAAGTGCTCAACAAGCAGCAAATAATGCCGCGGTAATGCGACATCGGGTATGTTTGAAATAATTTGTTTGTGATAACCTGAAACTAATATATTATATTTTCAGGCTATGCTGCAGGAAATGGCAGACAAACGGCGAAGAGAGGAAGAAGAAATGCAAATCTTGGCACAGCAAGCGCAAGAAAAAAGAAAGAAGTTTCGAGATGTAAGTTTTAATATCGCTTATTCTTTCCCCAAATATTTCACCGTGATCATCTTTAGGCGTTGTTGGAAAAAGCAATGAAAGCTCGCAAGGATGAGCCGAATGATGAAGATGTTGAATTTGAAAAACACGTCGAATTGCCACCAAAGAAGCACGCAGCAAATAAGCCAAATAAAGAAAAAGATCATCCAGCACCAGCGGCTGTTGTCACAAAGCCTCTCCCTGCGTCATCATCTTTGCTTCAACCGACGGCAGCATATAAAAATCAATCCATCCAGAAACAGCAACAGGAAGAAGTCACTGAAGAAGAAGCACGTCGATTAGAAGAAGAAAAGCGTGAGTATATTGCTTCCATCAGAAGAAAATTTAAGGATCAACACAAAATGATTTTAAATCAGTTGGCAGCAAAGAAGAAAGAACAACAAGATAAAGTAAGGATATAAGAATCGATTACTTAGAAGGACATAGTTAATGAGTTGCTTTTTGCAGTCTG
>JACCEA011877898.1_pt1 | contig 11494 bp, 10 predicted proteins | sample 7449851 | NCBI WGS metagenome assembly JACCEA01 (sample SAMN15323453, study PRJNA562643) | freshwater metagenome | isolation source: river surface water | place: USA:Blue River Watershed | collected 2017-08-18 | reverse complement strand
GTCTCTTTGATTGGCTTGCCGTTGTTCAGGGTCTCTGCAACCGCCAACTCGCGACCGCGCTCCTGAATGATTCTCGCGATGCGGTAGAGGTACTTGCCGCGTTCTGACCCAGGTAGCTTGCTCCAAACCTTTTCATAGGCCTGGCGCGCTGCCTTTACCGCCTGATCTACATCTTTTTCAGTGCCGTGGGAAACCTCGGCCAGCACCTCTTCGGTTGCTGGGTTGATGGTGCCGTATAGGTTGGAAGCCTTGGTGAACTTGCCACCGATGAAGTGGCCATAGCTTTTCTCAAAGCTCACTAGGGAGCGAGACTCCGGTGCTGGTGCGTATTCAAACATCGTCATCCTCTTAGTCCACGGTCACGTAGTCGGGGCCGGAGTAGTGGCCAGTCTTGAGTTTCTGTCGCTGCATCAAAACATCGTTTAGAAGTGATGATGCACCGAATCTAAATAGGTCAGAGTTGAGCCAGGTTTCACCGGCAGTTTCTTTCACAACCACCAGGTACTTGATGGCATCCTTGGCGGTTCTGATTCCACCGGCGGGCTTCACGCCAATCAGTTCACCAGTCTCCTCATACCAATCCCGAACTGCCTGAAGCATCAGCATGGTGATTGGGATGGTGGCATTTACGGTCACCTTGCCAGTAGAGGTCTTGATGAAATCTCCGCCTGCGAGCATTGCGAGATAGCTGGCTCGGCGAATGTTGTCATAGGTCTGCAGCTCACCAGTTTCAAGAATCACCTTGAGGTGGGCATAGCTACCATCTGCTCGCTTGCAAGCTTCCTTCACCGCAACGATTTGCTTGTAGACCTCTAGGTAATCTCCAGCCAAGAATGCGCCTCGATCAATCACCATGTCGATCTCGTCAGCCCCTGCACGAACCGCATCCTTGGTGTCTTCAAGCTTTACTTTGAGACTGGCCCTGCCAGAGGGAAAAGCAGTTGCAACTGCGGCAACGTAAACCCCTGAGTCACCCAAGGTCGCCTTGGCGTATTTCACCATGTCGCCGTAAACACAGATGGCTGCAGGTCTCGGAGTAGAAAGGTCGGTTGGGTCGGGAGTCAGTGCTTTTAGGCAAAGGCTCTTCACTCGCTCCGGAGTATCCATGCCTTCAAGCGTGGTGAGGTCCATCATCTTGATAGCGGCATCAAGGGCCCAAGCTTTGGAAGATGTTTTGATTGATCTTGTGCCTAGAGACGCGGCCCGAGCCTCGAGGCCAACCTTGTCCACTCCTGGTAGGGAGTGGAGCCAGCGACGGAGGCTCTGATTAGTGATCCGAGAGCCAACAATGGCTTCCGGTGAAATTGAACGCAATTTGACTCCTTGCAGTACTAACTCAGCCTACCTCTAGCCAAGAAACTTCACACCGGTTAGTTCTTCACTGCTTTCCCACAGCGCAGCTGCCAGCTCTAGGTTTCGTGATCTCGAAGAACCCTTGAGGAGTTTTGGTGCACCCCAAAGCTCCCACTTTGGGCCGACAAACTCCCCACCCTTGAGCGAACCATCGGTGGCTGCTCGAATCTGAGACCTAGCTCCCTGATTCGCAGTCTGAGCGAAGCTGTCGAGGGTGTGTGGGAAGTTTTCCTGCAGGCCGGTGATTGCCCAACCAGGGTGGGCAGCAATTGACTGCACCTTTGACCCAGAAACTCTGGCTCGAACATCTAGTTCTCTGGCAAAGAGTAGGCAAGCCAGCTTTGTGTCGGCATAGCGTTGCCAGCGGTTGTATTTGGATTCGTCTGACCCTCGGAGCTCTTCAACATCCGCGCTCTTTAGATTGCCACGGCGATGAACAACCGAGGAAAGGCTAACCACCCTGCCGTTTGCGGCATCAAGCTTTGGCCACAGCAGCGCGGTGAGCAAAAAATGTCCGATGTGGTTGGTGGCCATCTGTGACTCGATGCCTTCGATGGAAAGTCTGAAATCTGGCCCCATCAGTCCGGCGTTATTCATGAGTAGGTCAACAGCATCGATTGACTTGGCAAACTCTCGAACCGAGTCAAGGTTTGAGATGTCCAACACAAACTCGGCAACCTCTGCCGATGGGTTTGTGGCTCGGATGCGATCGGCTGCTTTAGTGAGGCGCTCCTCGCGTCTTGCGACCATTGTGATTTTGTAGCCAAGCTCGGCTAGTGCCTTAGCGGACTCGAAACCAAGCCCAGAACTCGCACCGGTGATCAAAGCGTGCTTCATGAGATTCAACCTCTCCGTTGAGTCGGCATTACCCCAGATTTAGCCTCGCCCAAAGGGCATCGACCTAACCTAATACATTTTGGGTTTTAGACTTGGGGCAATAACTCAAAGGTCGAGATTAAGTGCAAGCCAGTTCTAGGTTGACTCTGCGACTGGGCATTACCCAAATCATCGGCTGGGGATCCGGCTTCTACCTTCCGGCAATTCTTGCCGTCCCAATTTCCAAATCCATCGGCGTCTCAACCGAAACCTTTTTCTGGGCCTTCACAGTCTCACTTCTTGTCTCGGGATTGATTGGTCCAAGGGTCGGCCGCCTTATAGATATGTATGGCGGCCGCAAGGTTTTGCCCTGGGGCAACCTCGCCTTCTTAGCTGGATTAGTAATGCTTGCTTTTAGCACGAATGAGCTCATGCTGTTTATTGCCTGGGCGGTGATTGGTGTTGGTGGCTCGATGAGCAACTACGACTCGGCATTCGCAACCGCAGTCGCCTTCTTCAAAGAAAACTCGAACCGCGTTATCGCCGGCATCACAGTTTTCGCAGGGTTCTCATCAACAATCTCTTGGCCCCTCACTAGCCTGCTCAATACTCAGTTTGGGTGGCAGGCGGCTGTTTTGTTCTGGGCGGCAATGCACCTCTTTATCTCCCTTCCGCTTCATGCAACTATTCCTCGCAGCGAACAGCGCGAGATTGATGTGATGACTGGTCCGATTCAGAAGATCATGAAGCGGGGCCTGAAGTTCGACAAGCTTCTAGTTGTCTTCGCGCTGATGTTTGCTCTCGAGGGGTTCATAGTCTCCTCTGTGAACACCACGCTTCCCTTTTTGTTGACCGAGCTTGGTGCTAGCGAGCAACTTGCACTCTTGGCAGCGGTGATCCTTGGCCCCAGCCAGGTATTCGCGAGAATCCTGCTAGTTGCACTTGGCAAGAAAACTGGGCCTATCACGGTGGCGGCGATCTCTATCGCCGCTCACCCGCTGGGTGTGATTCTGATTCTGCTTTTCGGAGTAAACGGGCTTCTTGGGTTCGTGATTCTTCACGGCATTGGCGTGGGGTTGAACCCCTTTATCCGAGGCTCACTGCCGCTACTTTTCTTTGGTGCTCAGAGCTATGGTCAACGCCAGGGCTATGTCATGATGCTGAGCAAAATAGTGGGCGCTCTTTCTCCAACGCTGCTTACTTTGATGGTTTTGGCAGACCCAAAGGCAGCCATCATTGCCACGATGAGCATGGGTGCAGTTGCTGGTTTGTTGTTGGCCTGGGTGGCCGTTCTAGCCAAGGCAAAAGGCATCAAAACCAAATAAGTCCGGACAATTCAAGGAAGCGTTTCTCAAAATTTACGGATAACCGAAGATTTGGAATTGTTTTGTAGGCAGGCAGGCTAGTTTTGTATTCAAAGTTCCTTGAGGAGAACATTTTGAAGCTGGCCGCACGCAATCTTCGTTCGTTTGCAATAGCAACTGCGCTTGCCCTTCTGGGTTCGCTGCTAGTCCCATCAATTTTGCCTAACCAGTTCGGTGAAAGAGCTAACGCGGCGACTTCTTTGAATTTCGACGGCGAGTACCTCGATTTCAACCTAAACACAATGCAAGTTTTGAATGGAAGCGCTTCTCAGGCCACTGTTGGAACGACATATCTTTACCCAAGTGCGGGTGTGATTGAGGGGATTGCTGTCGATGTCACCGTAGAGGTTGTGGCAGTTCAAAGCCCTCCAAGGTCTTGGGGCTGGGATCCCAACAGCGACAGCCAGTTCAATGGCGTTCAGCTCAACCAATCCATGAGCGAAATCATCATCCTGGACTTCTCGAGTGACACGATAACAATGCGCTTCAAGTTTTGGGAGGCCGGCTCGGTTGCCTATTCTTCCGGTGTCACTGGCATTCCCCTGGAAATTAGAAACTTGTTAGTGAACGCTTATGACCTTGACGTAAATCAGTGGGCTGGCTTCTCCGGTTTTCAGTCTTACGAGCTGGATGTAGCCACCGATCTTGCGACACAGAGCCCAGCTGCCCCCCAGGTTCGATTTGTGGGTCCGAACAGCGGCATGACTGGAAACGATTCGTTTACCAAAGGCCGTGTTCGAGTCAAGTATGACCAGGCAACCCAGATGGATGTCACACTTCACGCTCCATCGGGTGCCCTGTATGGCCTCCAGTTCGGTGCGGGTGTAGCTTGGAATACCGCTGTTAGTACCGCAAACTCATTCAACACAGCACCAACTTCCAGTAGCACCTCAAAGTATGCGGTGCCGGGTGGTTCAAGCTCGATGTCTATCCCTGACTTCGGTTCGTATTCAGACGTTGACAACAACCCTCTCAAGGACATCAAGTTTGAAGACAGCTCGGATCTCGCCTACCTCCAGCTTGCGAGTGGTTCTAGCGCAGTTTCTATCTCGGCTGGCTCTACTGTCAGCGCGGATGCAATTAGGGAGGGAAGGCTTTCCTTCTTGATGCCAGCTGGATCCACGGGTTCAACCCTGTCATTCCGAGTTGGTGACGGACTTGCTTATTCTTCCGTTGCGTACTCAATAAGTTTCCTGGTGGCCCAACAGACGCAGACCATAACCTTCCCGGAGCAGCTGTATCCTCAAGCTCCTGGAACAATTTCTTCCTCTGTGACCGTTAGTTCTGGATTGCCAGTGACTCTGACTTCAAATACACCATCAGTGTGTTCGATTGCTCCAAACGGCACCGACATTGTTCCTACGATTACATCCTCGAAAACAGTCTGTTCCGTAACTGCAACTCAGCCCGGTGACTCAACTTATGCAACGGCTACGCCAGTCACTCGCCTGTTCTATTTCTCCGATCAGAGGATCATCTTCCCTGCGATTTCAGACCAGACGTTTGTTGCAAACAGCCGAATCAGTGCTTCTGCAGAGGCAACAGAATCTGGATTGGCTGTCACGTTTACCTCACTAACCCCCACGGTATGTTCGATATCTGGTGGTGACATCGTCACGCTGGCAGTTGGTAGCTGCACCATTCGTGCAGAGCAGAATGGTGGCACCAGCGCGAGCAACAACGTCACCTACATGGCGGCCTTCCCCGTTCTGAGAACTTTCCAGATCACAAGTGGCCAAACCTACTCAGTCACATACGATGCAAACACCGGTGCGGGATCTGCTCCGAGTAACGTGACCGGTCAGACCAGCCACACCATCCAGACCGGATCGCTGACCAAGACAGGCTTTGACTTCTCGGGCTGGAACACTGCAACTGATGGATCGGGCACAAACTACGCAACCGGTTCAGCAATTACTCTGACTGCTAACCTGACGCTTTATGCCAAGTGGGTAGCGACAATCACCTTTGATTCACAGGGTGGTTCTGCAGTGAGCCCTCAGACCTACGTTTTTGGGCAGGCGGCAATCACTCTGCCAACCAGCACCAAGGCAGGAAGTACTTTCAAGGGTTGGTCATTGACCGCCGGTGGATCTGTTTTGCCAGCCACCTATAACTCAGGCAGTGCGACACTGTACGCCGTCTGGGAGTCGGTCGGCAGTGCTCCATACAACGGCCCTGAGATCACGTCAGTAACGCCAAACGTTGTTGACAACGATGGTGGTCAGACGGTTGTTGTGGTGGGTAGAAGACTGGGTACTGCGCTTGACCTCACTATCGGTGGAGTGAAGGTGACCATGATCAGCCCAACCGCCACTGGCTTTAGCTTTGTGATGCCAGCCAGCGCTATTGGTATGAAGGACTTGGTCTATCGCTACGACGGTGGTGCGACCCTGACTTATGTAGACGCAATTCGTGTAATTGCAAAGGTGATTGTTGTGCCAGATGCATCAGTATCGCCAACAGTTTCACCAGAGCCAAAGCCGCAGCCAAGACCATGGAGTGCAATTGGAGTGGCAAGCAGGTTCACCCCTGGTATGCCGACCATTACCCCACTGGTTAGGTCTCAGATCGATGCGATGTTGCGCAAGTATGCGAGGTTTGCAACTCGCATCGAGTGCACCGGATTCACCATGGGTCCAAACGTTTTGGCTCGTGATGCGAAGCTTTCACTTGACCGCGCAACCAATGTCTGCGCTGTCATTAAGAAGCTCCGACCACGACTCGAGGTAGTCAACGTTAAGGGTGAGCAGGAGCTGAGACTAGGTGGAGTAATCCGCCGTGTTGAGGTTCGCTTTACGAGGTAATTAGCGCAAGGTAAGGTCTCTGGAATCTGCGGTTTCGACCCAGGTCCAGAGACCTTTCCATTTGCCGAAACCGTCATCCAAGGAGAAGTGTCCAGCACCTTCAAACACCACTGCTTCAACCCCAAGAGCCTGCTCGTAGATGCCAATGCCCCTGGGGAGCCAGCGGTCTTTATCAGAGGCGATTACGGTTAGCTGCTTTGCCCAACTGTTGGCAGCTGCCTTGATGGCTGGGTCAAAGATGTCTAGTGGCTCACCCTCGATGTCTGGATTCTCTCCGATTGGTGATGGGTCGGGAGGCGCAACCAAAAGCACGCGATCAAAGGGAACTTGGAACAACCCCTGCCTAGCAGCCAGGAGCCAATTCATGCAGCCAAGCGAGTGGGCGATGGCGATCTTTTCTCCAACTTGTACCTCGTCCATCATGGCCGCTTCTTGGTGGATCAGGTTCTGCCAATCCTCGGTGACCGGTTTGTCTGGAGATGGGAACTGCGGGTACCAGACCTGGTGGCCGCGAGCTCTCAGTTCAGCTGCACTCAGTCGCATCCAGTGACCGGCTGGTCTTTTGTTGGTCCAGCCGTGATTGAAGAGAATTCTGTTTCCCACGCCTCAAAATCTACACGCGTCCGTGCGTTATCCACAGCTTCCCTTAGCGTCGCACCTAGCTAGGCTTAGCTAGCTTATGCTTACTGTTATGACCAGAATCTTCAACATGCATGATGCCAAGTCCAACCTCTCAAGATTGGTTGAGCTTGTGGAGGCCGGCGAGATTGTTCAGATTGCTCGGAATGGCGTACCGGTTGTCGAACTGAGCAAGGTAGCAGCTGTTGCTCGCCCCAAGTTCGGCTCATTCAAGCCTTTCGGCCTGTGGATATCAGAGGATTTCGATGAACCGATCCCTGAGTGGGAGACGGCTATGGCCCTTTCTGAAGAGCAACTAACTAAAGATCTTGAGGGTCCGAGACGTGCAAAACGTACTGCTTGATACCAACGCCCTAGTCTTTTACCTCTCAGCATTCGAACGGTTTGGTCGCAAGAGCGTTCGAATTCTGGATAGCTCCAATCTCTTTTTCTCCCCGTTGAGTCTTATCGAACTAAGACTCAAGTCCCTCAAAGGGAAATTCAAGGGCTCCGTAACCGCCAAGGACCTTTTTGAATTAGGCATGAAGGAATTACGCATGGGTTCCGAGGTGGCGGACCATATCATCAAACTCGATACCGGCGACCCATTTGACCTGATGCTAATGGCTCAAGCTAAGGCGGCTAGCTACAGCTTCATGACTGCTGATTCCAAGATTTTGGAAGCAGACTTAGATTTCGTCTTAGATCTATCCGACTAGACCATTGGGTCAGCGATACCCACGTAAACGGTTTCGAGGTATTCCTCGATTCCCTCCTGTGATCCTTCGCGACCAAGACCAGACTGCTTCACACCACCGAATGGTCCGGCAGGGTTTGAAACAAGGCCGGTGTTTAGACCGAACATTCCAACCTCTAGTTTTTCGGCGAGACGTAGACCTCGGTTTAGGTCTTGAGTGAATGCGTATGCAACCAAACCGTACTCGGTGTTGTTCGCCATCCTTACTGCCTCATCCTCAGTCTTGAAGGTGCAGATGGGAGCAACTGGCCCAAAGATTTCGTTCTGCAGAATGTCGCAGCTCTCTGGAACTGAAACCAGAACTGTTGGTGGGTAGAAGTAGCCCTCACCTGATGGAATCTCGCCACCGAGCAAAACCTTGGCACCCTTGGCCTTGGCGTCCTGAACCAGGGCGTGAACGCCCTGACGCGCCTTCTCCTCAATGAGAGGTCCGATGTTTGAGCCATCGCTTAGACCACGACCGATCTTCAGGCTTGCCATGCGCTGGCTTAGCTTGGTTCCAAACTCTTCAGCAACGCTTTCGTGAATGATGAATCGGTTTGCTGCGGTGCAGGCCTCACCCATGTTGCGAAGCTTTGCGAGCATCGCACCTTCAACCGCTTTGTCGATATCTGCATCCTCAAATACCAAGAATGGCGCATTGCCACCAAGCTCCATCGAGACGCGCAATACCTGGTGAGCGGAGTCGGCAATCAGCTTTCTACCAACTGGTGTAGAGCCGGTAAATGACAACTTTCTCAAGCGGTCATCTTTGATAAGTGGGCCGGTTACCTCCTGCGGGTTCGTGGTGGTGATGACATTCAACACACCCTTTGGTAGCCCGAGGTCTTCCAAAACCTTTGCGAAAAGTTGTGAGGTAAGTGGGGTGAGCGCTGCTGGCTTCAGCACCATCGTGCAACCGGCTGCGATCGCTGGAGCGATCTTTCTGGTTGCCATAGCAAGCGGGAAGTTCCAAGGTGTAATCAGCAGGGCTGGACCAACCGGCTTCTTCAAAACCATCAGTCGGTTCTTGCCATCGGGAGCTGTTGAGTAGCGACCATAAATTCTCGGTGCCTCTTCTGAGAACCAACGGAGGAACTCAGCTCCGTAGGCAACCTCCCCCTTGGCCTCTGCAAATGGTTTACCCATTTCCATAGACATCAACATGGCAAAGTCATCTGCCATGGCGGTTACTTTCTCAAAGGTTGCGCGAAGCAGCTCAGCTCTTACGCGAGGTGCAGTCTTGGCCCACTCAGCCTGAGCTTCGTGAGCAGCCTGAAGGGCTGCCTGGCCATCCTCGTAGGAGGCGTCTGAGATTGTCTTTAGAACTTTGCCGGTTGCCGGGTCAATGACATCAAGGGTTTGCTTGTTGGATGACTCCCGCCACTCACCTCCGATAAAAACACCGGTGGGGACTAGATCTAAAACACGCTTTTCATCTGCGGAGGTAAACACCAACGACTCCTTCGTCTTACCTACTATCTTGCCATCTCAGGCGAAGGGAATTGGCAACAACCGAAACCGAGGAAAACGCCATCGCAGCGCCAGCCAGCATTGGGTTCAGAAGGCCCATCGCGGCCACCGGAATCAGAAGCAAGTTATAGCCAAAGGCCCAACCAAGGTTTTGGTAGATATTGCGGTGGGTCTTCTTTGCTAATCGCAGCGCAAACGGAATCGCACTTGGAGAATCATCCAAGATCGTTATCGCACTTGCCGCTTGTGCTGCGTGAGAACCAGAGCCCATTGCTATTGAAGCCTTGGCTGCACTCAGTGCAGCAACATCGTTGATGCCATCACCAACCATCACGGCATGTGGCTGAGACTTGACAACCTCTAGCTTCTGCTCCGGTGAGACGCCACCTTGGAATTCGGTAATGCCCAGACTGCGTGCCACTTCTTCAACTCGCCGCTGTGCATCTCCCGAGAGCAGCATTGTGGAAAGGCCCAGCCTCCCAAGCTCCTCGATAACCAACTTTGAGCCTGGTTTAATCTCATCGCTCAGCTCGATCAGACCATGGGCCCAACCCTCCCAAGAAACTACAACTAAGGTGTTTGGGCCTGCTTGCGACAGAGCCTGATATAGCTCAGCCTGGTTTTCATACTGCTGCGGCTTGCCAACGTGAACCTCAACCCCGTCCACGAATCCAACCAACCCGATGCCTGGCAGTTCTCTTATATCGCTTGCGGTCTTAGCGCTAGACAGCTTTGCTATCGCCTTGGCAACCGGGTGGCTCGAACCAGCCTCGACTGCAGCTGCGTAGGCAAGCATGGTTGCAGCTCCAACACCACCAAGACCCCTGGAGTTGACAACCTTTAGTTGACCATCGGTAAGGGTGCCAGTTTTGTCGAAGATAACTGTCTTGGTGGTTGCTAGCTCTCTGAGGGAGTCTGGGTTGCGAATTACGACCGAGCGTTTAGCACCTACCGAGGTGGCGACCACCAAACTCATTGGCACAGCAATGCCCAAGGCGCATGGGCAGGCTATTACTAAGACCGCAACCGCAGCCTCAAACCCCTTAGTCCAGTCTCCTAGAGCAGCGCCCCAAACGACGAAGGTTCCGATTGCGATCAGGATCACACTCGGCACAAATACCGAAGAGATCTGATCGGTAAGAGAGGCAAGCTTGGTCTTTTGGCTGGTCGCCTCTCGAACTAAGTCAGCGATCTGGCTAAGCCTTGAGGTCGCACTGGATGCAGCGGCCTGAATTCGAATCTCACCGGAGAGTGAAGTTGAGCCTGCAGTTACTGAGGCACCAGCAATCAGTTCTGAAGGGAGTGATTCTCCGGTCAACGTAGAGGTGTCAACAGTTGCGTTGGCCGACTGAAGCACTCCATCAACCGGGATTCGCTCTCCTGCGGCAACCAAAACCAAGTCACCCTTTTTGATGCTGGCGGTGTCAACCTCAACCCTTTCCCCATCCCGCTCGATGATGGCTTTTTGAGGGATGGCGCTAAGTAGCGCTCTTACGGAGTCTGTGGCACTTCGTCTCGCACGCACTTCTATGTATCGACCGATTAGGACCACTGTTGGCACCACAGCAGCTACCTCAAAGTAGGTGTGGTGCATGCCAGAGAGGATGAGATAAACCGAATAGGCGTAGGCAACTGTCGAGCCTAGTGAGACGAGGGTGTCCATGGTGCTAGAGAGGTGCCTCAGGTTTTTAAACGCTGCGTTGTGAAATGGTGCAGCGACATAGAAGAACACTGGGGTCGAAAGCGCAAAAACCAACCAGTGAACATCAGGGAAGCTCAGTTGCGGGATCATCGCAAATGCCATTGCCAAACTAGAGAGAATCACCCCAATCCAGAGCTTGGGCTTTAGTGCTTGAAGCTCTGGTTTGCCCTCGCCAACTTTGTAACCGGCATCCTCAACCGCCTTTTTCACCAGTTCAAGGTCGACTGCGGAGACGAACTGCAGGTGAGCTTTCTCGGTTGCAAAGTCAACGTATGCAGTAACACCCGGAACCTTGTTGAGGCCCTTTTCAACTCTTCGAGCGCATGCCGTGCAGGTCATGCCCTCAATCTCAAGCTCGGTGAGGTTATTAGGCATTTAGGGTTGCAAAACCAGTTGCCTTGTAACCAGCTTCTGAGATGGCATCGGCCAGTTGCTCGTTGCTAACACCATCTACCTGGACCTCAGCCTTACCGGCAGTGTGGTCGACCTTTACTTCGCCCACACCACCCAAGGCAGTCAGCTCCTTGGTGATGCTCATGGCGCAGTGACCGCAGGTCATGCCTTCAATTTGAATTTCGATCTTTGCCATTTTCTTCTCTTTTCTAATCAAACAGTTTTGCTATTT
>JACCEA010466969.1_pt1 | contig 11494 bp, 9 predicted proteins | sample 7449851 | NCBI WGS metagenome assembly JACCEA01 (sample SAMN15323453, study PRJNA562643) | freshwater metagenome | isolation source: river surface water | place: USA:Blue River Watershed | collected 2017-08-18 | reverse complement strand
CTGCACGTTCCTTAGGATCTGCCAACAACTCTTCTGCCAAGCGGTGATCCTCTTCAGGGTTTGCAGATCGCTTACGGGTACCTGCAATGGGATGGATCATTACATCCTCTTGATTGACCTTCACCAAAGCTTCTGGGCTGGATCCAACAATTTCAATTCCATCGGTAAAGCGGAATAAGTACATGTATGGAGATGGGTTATTTAAGCGAAGCATGCGGTAAACATCTATTGCATCTGCCGAACAAGGCATGGCAAAGCGTTGAGAGAGAACTACCTGAAAAGCTTCACCGGCAAGGATTTCCTCCTTTACCTGTGCAATATTTTTCTTAAAGTCATCAGCGGAGATATTTCCGGTGTATTCAGGCAGAGAAAAATCAGGAATCGCTGCCGCATCTCCGGGTAGCGAGATCGCTAAATCAGATTCCATGCGATCTAATCTTTCGATACATGAAGCGTACGCCTCATCGATTCGATCATCGCTTCCATCCCAATTAATTGCATTTGCAATTAATGTGATCGTTCCATCGCTGTGATCCATTACTGCAAGATCACTTGTTAACATAAAGGAAAGCTCTGGAAGCGGAATATCTTTGTGGGCATGGGATGGAAGTTTTTCTAAACGTCGAACAACGTCATACCCCATGAAGCCAACTAATCCACCGGTCAACGGCGGAAGCCCTGCAATCTTGGGAGATTTCAAATGTGCAGCTGATAGACGCAGGGCATCAAGTGGATCTATCCCTGTTGGTGCTCCCGCTGGAGCGGTCCCCTGCCAATACGCCAATCCATCTTTCTCGCTCAGGGTTGCTTCGCTGCGGACTCCGATAAATGAGTAGCGAGACCAAGCACCACCATGTTCAGCAGACTCTAGAAGAAAAGTGTTTTCTGCGCTCTTTGCTAACTTCTTATAAACACCTAAAGGGGTTTCAGAGTCAGCTAAAAGTTTGCGAGAAACAGGAATGACATTTGAAATCTTTGCGTACTGACGGAACTCTTCTAGATTCATTTTTACGATCGCAGCTCTAGCGGTGTGTGAAAGCAGGTGCGATCTCCTGTATGACAAGCCGCACCTGTTTGAATAACCTTGAGTAACAATGCATCTCCGTCGCAATCCAATGCCACTGATTGCACATCTTGGTAATGACCAGATGTTGCACCCTTTACCCACAGCTCATTTCTGCTTCGTGACCAATAAGTTGCTTTTCCAGATGTCAGCGTAAGTTCAAGAGATTGGGCGTTCATGTACGCCAACATCAATACCTCGTTGGTAACCGCATCCTGAACAATCGCAGGTATTAAGGTGCTTGGATCCTTCAAGAGTGCAGCGATCTGCGGATCCAATGTGCTCATGTGCTTATTCTGCCTTATCGGGTCGAAACGGCGCGCACTGGATAATTGTTCTTACCCAGATACCCCTTTACATCTCCAATTCGATGAACACCAAAGTGAAATACGCTCGCAGCGAGCAAGGCATCGGCTCCTGCATCAAGAGCGGCCGAGAAATCTTCTAGCGCACCAGCTCCTCCACTTGCAATCAATGGCACCTTGGATACCGCTCGAACCGCTGTAATCATCCCGATGTCATATCCGGCACGAGTTCCGTCAGCATCCATTGAGTTGAGCAGAATTTCTCCGACACCCAATGCGCATGCTTGTTCAACCCAAGCAAGTGCATCAACACCTGCACTTTGTCGTCCACCATGCGTTGTGACCTCAAAGCCAGAATCTGTTCGGGCGCGACGTGCATCAACAGATAGGACAAGTACTTGTGAACCAAATCGATCTGCAATTTCCGCGATCAACTGTGGGCGGGCTAGCGCTGAAGTATTGATGGAAACCTTGTCAGCTCCGGCTCTTAACAATCGATCTACATCTTCAACAGATCTAATGCCGCCACCAACAGTTAATGGAATAAATACTTGTTCCGCGGTGCGGCGAACAACATCCAGGGTTGTTTCACGTCCAGCTACGCTGGCCGAAATATCCAAGAAGGTTAATTCATCAGCACCTTCGGTGTTGTATAGCGATGCCATCTCAACCGGATCGCCTGCATCAACTAGATCTGTGAAGTTAACACCCTTAACAACACGTCCATCGGTGACATCTAGGCAAGGAATAATTCGAACAGAAAGCGTCATTTACCACTGACCTTTAGCGCCTCTTGCAGGGTGAACTTTCCTGCATATAAAGCCTTTCCAACAATGGCACCCTCGACACCTGTTGAACGTAGCGCTGCAAGAGCTGCGATGTCATCGAGTGAAGAGATTCCGCCGCTTGCAATTACCGGCTTAGTTGTTGCAGCACATACCGACTTTAAGAGTTCAATATTTGGTCCGGCTAAGGTTCCATCCTTTGCAACATCTGTAACAACATAACGTGCGCATCCATCACGATCTAAGCGCTCTATGGTTTCAAATAAATCTCCACCCTCTTTAGTCCATCCACGAGCTGCCAATGTATGTCCGCGAACATCTAACCCGACAGCGATTCGATCGCCATGTTCTGCGATCACACGAGCTGTCCAATCAGGATTTTCAAGTGCAGCTGATCCCAAATTAACTCGGCGGCAACCAGAAGCTAATGCGCGACGAAGTGATTCATCATCTCGGATTCCGCCAGATAGCTCGACCTTAATGTCCAACTTGCCCACGACTTCAGCTAGCAACTGTGAGTTTTCTCCACGTCCAAAGGCTGCATCAAGATCAACTAAATGGAGCCACTCAGCACCTGCTGCTTGAAATTCCAGTGCAACATCAAGAGGTGCTCCATAAATACTTTCCTTATCGAGCTCGCCCTGTACTAAGCGAACTGCACGTCCATCCTTAACATCTACTGCAGGAAGTAGTTCTAGATAACTCATAGCGATCCCACCCAATTCTTAATAAGTGCTAACCCAGCTGCTCCAGATTTTTCTGGATGAAATTGAGTTGCGCTGATGTAGCCATCTTCAACTGCAGCTAAAAATCTCTCTCCGTGGGTGCTCCACGCCTGCATTTTTCCAACCGCATTCTTGGCGGCATATGAGTGAACAAAGTAAAAAGACTCAGCTTCAACACCTTTAAACAAAACAGATTCGGGATCACTGTCGACGGTGTTCCAACCCATGTGAGGCAGGATCGGTGCATCTAATTGAGAAACAACTCCATCCCAGATACCTACACCTACATGTGCGCCAGCTTCTGAGTGTTCTGTTCCTTGGCTAAACATAATCTGCATGCCAATACATATTCCTAAGGTTGGGCGTTCCTTTGCAAGACGTTCTCTAACAATCGCTGCGCCATCTACCGCGTTTAAACCATTCATGCATGCAGCAAACGCTCCAACACCTGGAACTACTAAACCTTCAGCCTCTAGTGCAACATTTCGATCTGATGTAACAACAACATCTTTACCTGCTGTAGCAAAAGCCCGTTCTGCAGATCGAAGATTTCCAGAGCCGTAATCAAGAATGGCTATCAAAGAGAACCTTTTGTCGATGGGATTCCGGCAACGCGACCATCAAGTGAAACAGCATCACGGAGCGCACGTGCAACAGCCTTGAACTGTGCCTCAAAAACGTGGTGTGCGTTGCGACCTTCAAGAACACGTATGTGCAGTGCGATTCGCGCTTCTGCGACGATTGATTCCCAGATGTGCTTTCCAAGTGTTGTATCAAATGTTCCGATGAGTTCAACGATCTCTGGTTGACGATGCACTAGGTATGGGCGACCTGATAGATCAACCGCTGCTTGAACTAGTACCTCATCAAGTGGGACCATCGAATCGCCAAAGCGACGGATGCCCGCCTTATCCCCCAGCGCTTCGCGCAATGCTTGGCCAAAGGCTAAAGATGTATCTTCAACGGTGTGGTGTGAATCAACATCAACATCACCAGTTGTCTTAATTGTTAAATCAAAACCTGAATGCTTGCCCAATTGAGACATCATGTGATCAAAGAAAGGAACACCTGTAGCCACATCGATGATGCCTTGGCCATCGAGATTGATCTCAACGAGTACATGCGACTCTTTAGTCTCTCTTTCGACGCGTGCTGTTCTCATGGGTATCTCCTTTAAATGTGCTTCTTGAGGGCTGAAATAAACAATTGATTTTCGGCCTCATTGCCGATTGTGACTCTTAAGTACCCTGATAATCCCACATCTCGAATCAGAACACCTTCTTCAAGCAGGCTAGCCCACAGTTGTGGCGCATCCTGCTTAAAGCCTGAGAACAAAACGAAGTTTGCACTGCTGTTTATCGTGGTGAGCCCCATCTGATGAAGCTCATGGACAACTGCTTCGCGTGCGGCGATCAGAGTCGAGACCTCTCCCAATAATTCGGCACGGTGATCAATTGCGACCAGAGCTGCTGCCTGGGTTAAAGCGCTTAAGTGATACGGCAAGCGAACTAGCATCATTGCATCTTTAACCGCTTGATCACTTACTAAGTAACCAACACGAGCGCCTGCAAATGCGAAGGCCTTGCTCATTGTGCGAATGACAATTACATGTGGGTTGTTTGGGATCAATGTGACCGCTGAAAGCTCTTGTGAAAACTCAGCGTACGCCTCATCGACTACAAGCAATCCACCAACTGACTTTGCTGCATCTGCAAGCAGTTGTATCTCCTGGATTGTTACCGATCCACCTGTTGGATTATTAGGTGTGGTGATAAAGGTAAGGGATGGCTTATGTGCAATCACTTCTGCAACTGCGTATTCCGCGTTCAAAGAAAAATCAGCGTTTCGTTTTCCATCGATCCACTGAGCGCCAGTTGTCTTGGCAATTAATGGGTGCATCGAATAAGAAGGAGTAAAACCCAACACAGGGCCCTGTGCAAAAGCCATAAAGATTGATTGGATAATTTCATTAGAGCCATTAGCCGCCCACACATTGTCAACGGTAAATGAGGTTCCGCTCAGTTCATTTATATATGAGGCCAAGGCGGAACGCAGCTTGGTTGCATCACGATCTGGATAGCGATTTAAATCCTTTGCGACTGCAGAGATCGCATCGGTGATCGCCTTTTGTAAAGCAGCAGATGGTGCATATGGATTTTCATTTGTATTTAATGATGCACGAGCTGGAATTTGTGGCGCACCGTATGGAGACAATGGGCGTAAAGCATCACGTAAAGGTAACCAACTTGGCCAAGCCATTAGAGATTCTCCAAGCGAACAGTCATCGCCTCACCATGTGCCGGTAAGTCCTCGGAGTTAGCCAGTGTGACAACGGTGCTGACAATGTCGGTAAATGCTTTTTGGTCATACTCAATAAAGTGCAATCCTCGCAAGAAGGTCTGCACCGATAAACCACTTGAGTGACAGGCACAGCCTCCAGTTGGAAGAACGTGATTTGAACCCGCGGAGTAATCACCCAATGAAACCGGTGAGAATCTGCCGATAAAGACCGCACCAGCGTTGCGAATCTTTTCAGCATCTGAGCGAGAGTTTTTGGATTGAATCTCAAGGTGCTCTGCTGCATATGCGTTAACAACATCTAAACCTTGTGCAATGTCATCTACTAAGGCGATCGCAGATTGAACACCGCTTAATGCGCTCTTGATTCGGTCAGCGTGTTTTGTCGCTGCAACCCGAACCTTTAACTCTTGCTCTACCGCTGCGGCAAGCTCTGGCGAATCAGTAACTAGCACCGCTGCTGCGATCACATCATGTTCTGCCTGGCTAATCAGATCTGCCGCAACATCTGCAGCGATCGCAGTTGAATCTGCCAAAACAGCGATCTCTGTTGGACCTGCCTCTGAGTCGATTCCGATGACTCCACGTAAAGCACGTTTTGCTGCCGCGACATAAATATTTCCTGGACCTGTTACCAAATCTGCTTTTTCACAAACACCTTCCATGCCATAGGCAAACAAAGCGATAGCTTGGGCTCCACCGACTGCGTAAACCTCGGTGATTCCAAGCAAGGCGCATGTGGCCAGAATTGTTGGGTGCGGATATCCACCAAAATCTTTTTGTGGCGGAGATGCAACGGCGATTGATTGGACCTTAGCAATTTGCGCGGGAATAACATTCATCATCACGCTGCTGGGGTAAACCGCTCGTCCTCCTGGAACATAAAGGCCCACGCGATCAACTGGAACCCATTTTTCAGTAACTGTTCCACCATCAACAACTGTTGTCGTTGTGTCGGTGCGAAGTTGATCCTTGTGGACCTTTGTAATGCGAGTGATAGAAAGTTCCAGTGCGGTGCGAATCGCTGGATCCAGTTGTTTCAAAGCGGAATCTAAAGCGGTTTGTGGAACTCGAATAGTTGGTGGAGTTATGCCATCAAACTCTTGGGCAAGAGCTACAAGATCAGCCTCTGTTCCATTCTTGACTTTCTGCAGAATAGGCTCGATGAGCACCATCGCCTCTTGCACATTGAGCTTAGCTCGTGGAAGTTCAGCGTTGTATTGAGCTTTTGAGAGGGTTCGCCCGCGCAGGTCTACGGTTCGAATCATTGGGCAATTGTAACGGCAAGGCGGTAGCGCCCGCCCGTTAATTTATGCCAGGCAGTTAGGTCCCAAAATAGATTTCAAATCAGCGCTCAAACTTGGAGATGATGTGATCAATGCATCAACCTTCATCACCGTGCTGGTTCCATTATCAAGAAGCTGCAGGTGAACTTCGCGCTTTCCAGGGTGTGAGCGCAAAATCTCTTTAATGCGATCAACTACTGGAGGTGTGCACTGCTGAATAGGCAAGGAAATAAGAAGCGGGCCTGTTGGTCCAGCACTGATATCTGGCATCGACATTTCAAGTGCGGTAAAGCGCAAAGCATCTTCGCGTCGATCTACTCGACCTCGAATTGTGACGATGCGATCTTCAGTTAAGGACATCGAATACTGATTGTAGGTATTTGCAAAGAAAAGAACTTCGAGAGCACCTTCAAGATCTTCAACGGTAACTACCGCCCATGAAGCTCCTTGACGAGAAACCTTGCGGGTAACACTAGTGATCAATCCACCAATAGTGACGATGGATTCATGTTGAGCACCGTCATCAACTAGTTCGCTGATAGACATATCGGTATTTGCTCGCAAGACATGTTCGACACCAAGCAGTGGATGATCTGAAACATATAAGCCCAACATCTCACGTTCATAGGAAAGCAACATCGCCTTATCCCATTCACCAGTTGGAACTTCAATATCTAAACCAGATACTGCCGTAACAGCTTCTCCCCCAAAGAGATCAAACTGACCAATCGCTTCTGCGCGCTTTGATTCGATAACCGAGTCAATAGCTTCAAGGTGGACAGCGATTAAGCCTTTACGGGTTGAACCTAATGAGCCAAATGCACCCGCCTTGATCAGGGATTCGATTGTCTTTTTATTGCAGACCTGCGCATCAACCTTGGCAAGGAAATCACCAAAGGAGGTAAAGCGACCCTTGGAATCTCGGGCGTTTTTGATTGATGCAACAACACCCTCGCCCACATTTCGAATCGCAGCTAATCCAAATCGAATATCGACACCGCGTGGTGTGTATTCAGCATCTGATTCATTGACATCTGGTGGCAAGACTTTAATACCCATACGTCGACATTCAGATAGGTACAGAGCTGATTTATCTTTGTCATCGCGTACTGAGGTTAAAAGCGCTGCCATGTATTCAGTTGGGTAGTTAGCCTTCAAGTAAGCGGTCCAATAAGAGACAACTCCGTAGCCAGCTGAGTGTGCACGGTTAAATGCGTAATCCGAGAATGGAATCAATACTTCCCATAAACGCTTAATTGCAGCGGTGGAGAAGCCATTTTCCTTCATACCTGCTTCAAAGGGAACGTACTCTTTATCCAAAATATCTTTGTTCTTTTTACCCATCGCCTTACGCAAAAGATCTGCGCGGCCCAAGGTAAAGCCTGCAACCTTTTGCGCGATTGCCATTACTTGTTCCTGGTACACAATTAATCCATAGGTATCGCCCAAGATTTCATTAAGCGGTTCAGAGAGTTCTGGATGGATCGGTTCGACTGGCTTGCGACCATTTTTACGATCTGCATAGTTATTGTGCGCGTTTTCTCCCATAGGACCTGGTCGATACAGAGCAATAACCGCTGAAATATCCTCAAATGAATCTGGTGCCATGCTTTTAAGCAATGCACGCATAGGCCCACCATCGAGCTGGAAAACACCTAATGTATCTCCGCGACCCAGAAGCTCGTAAGTCTTTGGATCATCGAGAGTTAAATCTTCAAGAACTACATCTTTACCTTGATTAGCTTTGATATTCAGTAAAGCATCATCAAGGACAGAAAGATTTCGTAACCCCAAAAAATCCATCTTGAGCAAACCTGTCGCTTCGCATGCACCCATATCAAACTGGGTGATAATCGCTCCATCTGCTTCACGACGATGAATCGGAATAACATCAAGCAGAGGTTCGCGAGAAAGAATCACACCCGCTGCGTGCACACCCCATTGGCGCTTTAGACCTTCAAGACCGCGAGCGGTATCTACTACCCGCTTTGAATCGGGATCTGCGTTATATAAAGCACGGAACTCACCCGCTTCGCCATAGCGATCATCCTTAGGATCAAAGACTCCGCTCAGAGAAATATCTTTACCCATAACAGATGGAGGTAAGGCTTTAGTGAGCTTTTCTCCGATGACATACGGGTATCCAAGAACTCGTGTTGAATCCTTGATCGCTTGCTTAGATTTAATTGTTCCGTAGGTAATGATCTGAGCAACGCGATCTTCGCCATATTTGTTGGTTGCATAACGAATCATTTCGCTGCGACGACGTTCGTCGAAGTCCAAGTCGATATCAGGCATAGAAATACGCTCTGGATTAAGGAAGCGCTCAAAAAGTAAGCCATGCTCCAGAGGATCTAGCCCTGTGATTCCAAGTGCATAAGCAACAAGTGAGCCTGCGGCAGAGCCACGACCTGGACCTACGCGAATTCCTACCTTCTTTGCGTGACCTACAAGGTCAGCAACGACAAGGAAGTAACCAGGAAAGCCCATCTTTTCCATTACACCGAGTTCGTACTTAAGACGCTCTTCATGTGCAGGTGTGCATCGTGCACCTAAGCGCTCCTTGAGCCCGCGTTCGGCCTCTTTCTTTAACCATGTGTCTTCTGTTTCCCCCGCTGGTACCTCAAATTGAGGTAAAAGATTTTCGCCTTCTCGCAAGGTGATGTTGCAACGTTCGGCGATTAATAGGGTGTTATCGCAGCTTTCAGGAATATCTTTGAAGAGCTCGCGCATCTGCGCCGCGGTCTTTACATAGAAGGTGTCATTATCAAATTTAAATCTCTTGGGATCTGCCAAGGTTGAACCGGATTGGACACACAATAAAGCTTCATGTGCGCCCGCATCCTCTTGACGTGTGTAGTGAAGATCATTGGTTGCAAGCAGCGGAAGTCCAAGCTCCTTGCCCAGCTTCATCAAATCCGCCTTCACACGTGATTCAATGTCAATTCCGTGATCCATTACTTCGAGGAAGAAGTTTTCTTTACCGAAGATATCGCGGTAAGCACTTGCCGCCTTTATCGCCTCTTTATATGCACCCATGCGCAGACGTGTTTGGATTTCTCCACCAGGACATCCAGTTGTAGCGATCAAGCCCTTTGAGTACTGAGCTAGTAGCTCTCGATCCATACGTGGCTTGTAGTAATAACCTTCAAGAGATGCAAGTGATGACAATCTAAAGAGATTTCCTAAACCTTCATTGTTTTCAGCCAAGATTGTCATGTGGGTATATGCGCCACCACCTGACACATCATCTTCGCCACCATCTGCCCACTGAACCCGCTTCTTATCAAAACGTGATTCAGGTGCAACATAGGCTTCAATACCGATGATTGGCTTTACATCAGCCTTCTTCGCCGCTTTGTAAAAATCAAACGCACCAAAAACATTGCCGTGATCTGTCATTGCAATCGCAGGCATGCCCTGCGCTTTGACCTCTGACATTAAATCGCCAACACGAGCAGCGCCATCGAGCATTGAATACTCAGTATGGACGTGCAGGTGGACGAAGTTTTCGCTGGACATGATTGGCGAGATTAGTGGCTATGGCAGAACGGCGTCGGAAAGCAACGCCAGAGAGCGTGTGAGATCGGCTGGATATGGGGCGTGGAAGTTCAGCGCCGCACCCGTTACTGGATGAGCAAAGCTCAGCTCTGCGGCGTGAAGCCAAGGCCTGGACATCTGCAAACTCTTGGCCAGCACAGGATCTGCGCCATATGTTGTATCGCCGACTAGCGGGTGATGAAGCGCAGAAAAATGAACGCGGATCTGATGAGTGCGCCCAGTTTCAAGTTCAATCTTGACCATGGATACGCCGCGATAAAACTCGATTACCTCGTAATGTGTAATCGACTCTTTTCCGGTAGCCATGACAGCAAAACGATGATCCTCTTTTGGATGTCGATCAATCGGTGCATCAATAGTTCCAGTCGATGGATCCATATGTCCCTGAACCATTGCATGATAAATCTTGTCGACTGTGCGATTTCTGAATGCATCTTTGAGAACATGAAAAGCTTTATCACTCTTTGCGACAATCATTAACCCACTGGTGCCAACATCTAAACGATGAACAATCCCCTGGCGCTCTGCTGGACCGGATGTTGAAATGGAATATCCCGCCGCCATCAATGCACCTACAACAGTTGGTCCAGTCCAACCTGGGCTTGGATGCGCCGCACAACCGATTGGCTTATCAATTACAACGATATCTTGATCATCATAAACAATGGTTAATCCCTCAAGTGGTGTTAATGGGATTGGATCTGTATTAATTGGTGCTGGCATAAGAACATCAATGATCTGTCCTGCGGTGACTCGATCTGATTTAGGCATCGCCTTTCCACCAGTCGTAATGTCGCCATCTTCTAGAAGTTTCACAACAGCGGTTCGGGATAAACCAAGAACACGTGTTAGGGCGCTATCAATTCGCTCTCCCGCGACCCCTTCGGGCACCGATAAGGTGCGTAATTCGCGGTTACTCATGGTCACGAGCCTACCTTTGTTATGGGTGGAATATTTCTCGCGGTTAAGACCATAGAAATCAAAGCTGCCACAACTATCGCGGTATCTGCGATGTTAAAGACCGGCCAATTAGGCAGCAGAAGCCAATCAATGACATGGCCGCGTAAAACACCTGGCTCGCGGAAGATTCGATCAACCATATTGCCCAGGATTCCACCAAGAACTAAACCTAAAACAACCGCCCAACCACGAGATGTAATTCGCGGCGAGTAAAAAAGGATCACGCACATAACAATCAAACTAAAGAGAGATAGAAAAATTGTTGCACCCGCTGCAAATGAAAATGCCGCACCTGGATTTCGAACAAAGGTTAATTGAAAGAACTCACCAATTACCTTGATATTAGATTTATAGGAAAGATTATTGACCGCCCAGATCTTGGTAGCTAAATCAACGATCCAAACCGCCCAGGCAACACCAAACAGTGTGCGCCATCTGCGCACCTTTAGCGCCGTTCTTCCTTCTGCTTGCACAGCATGCAGAGAGTTGCGCGAGGGAAAACTTGTAGACG
>JACCEA010387528.1_pt1 | contig 11494 bp, 7 predicted proteins | sample 7449851 | NCBI WGS metagenome assembly JACCEA01 (sample SAMN15323453, study PRJNA562643) | freshwater metagenome | isolation source: river surface water | place: USA:Blue River Watershed | collected 2017-08-18 | reverse complement strand
GGCAAATAGAACTTAACCTTAAAGCTCAAATTCGCTGGGATGTACGTTTCTGTTTTATCATCAATCAAAACCTTGGTTTGACCCAGAGTCTTACGTGGATGGTAATACAGATGCGTTTCTTCCAGCATCGATTTACTCAGCTCGGCAATATCGCCTTCCAGGTAATTGATCAACTGCTTGGCTACAGTTTTCAGATACTTCAAGTCCGTGGAGTGAGTAGTGAAATGGAACACGCCTTCCAAGAAGAACAACTCCAATTCACATTTCAAGCTACGTCTTGAGATCACTACCGGCTCGCCATTCTCGTATTTGATCTCGCCTTTTTGGTGAGCCATTACTGGGTTACCACCAGCGTCCAGCACCGGACTACCTTTAGCGTGTTTGACTTCCAGGGTTTGATTCCCTTCGGCATCCAACACGATATTCGGAAAACCAGTAGCTGGATCCAGCACGTACTCTGTACGCTCCCACAGAGCTGGTATGTCCGCATCATAACGCAAGTAGTCCTCTTCCCCTACCAAAGGACGGCAGTTCGACCAAAGCTTAGTCAACGCACTACCAAAGCGAATACCGAGCTCTTCCTTAACCACTGGCACTACGTCGTTTGGTAAGCCCCAGCCATTGATCTCAGCGTCCAGTTCGGTTTCCACCAGCGTAGGTAAACTGTAACCAGATACCATGTGGTATACCCGGAACTTACCGGAAAGTAGAGTAGCGAACTCACTGGGGTCGTTCTCGAACATATGGAAGCTGTTTAAGACCAAACCATCGACGTCAGTAACGTCGTAGTTAGTAGTAAGATCAAACGACCAGACCCGTTCTTTATCGGACATCCCATACAGCGTACCATTCATAAAAGCATAGCTGTCTTCACCGATAGGTTTGAAAGCCAACTGGCAGTGAACTTGACTGTCTTTAAGCGCTTGGTAGCTAGCTCCGGATTTAGTCAAGATCAACAACCGATAACCGTTGTCGGTCTTTTCGATACTGTAACTTCCAGTAGCTACTTCGATCTCGGCAGTGTCGTTCTCGTAAACGAAATGTCGGGAGATGATCTCCGGGTCGTTTAGGTGGTAACCGCGTAGTTCCAGTCGATCGTCAGAGCGGTCTACAACGTAATAGAACGGCGTGAACATATACGCCGAAGTATTCACGGTATTGGCCAAAGCTTCGTCAGTGGCTGCATTCAGTTCCGCCAGTTCAGCTAGCCCTACTAATTCAGTAATGCCGTTCTCAAACTTAAACAGAGTCTCGGGACGGATAGTAACCCGAGTCCCGTTATCTGCTACAGTCGGATACTTAGCCAACTCGCCTATGCTGGTAATCAAAGATTCGATAGTGCAGTTAGCTCCAGCGTTCAGTGAAGTACCAGTGTAATTGGGCAAAGCTCTGGTGGCTAAGAAGATCCGGGTACCGAGGTTATCGACTTGAGATACAAAACCATACCCCAAGCTTTCCAACTTCGACTCCATACTCACTGGAGTGACTGGCAGAGAGATCTGGGTAGCACCTTGAATTACTCGTTTCTTTAACTGCTTGAAAGACAGCTGATTGCTACCGCCTTCACAAGACCCGTCGCTGAACACCATCAGGTAATGGAGTTTCGATAACGGATTGCTGTACTTCAGACTGTCAGTGCTGTCGTAATCTTCCCAGAACTTCTGATATACTTCCGGAGCATAGTCCGAGAGCATCATCGAGTACTCGCCCTTAGTGGAGTAGATGTCCACGCGCAGTTGCCCGCTAGCCAAACCATTACTGATATAGATCTGCGGGATACTAACGTTGAGTTTACCTTCCAGGAGTTGCAAGGTAACTGTGAGCTCGTCCTCGTTAAAAGTCTGGTCGCTATGAGTGGTTAAACACTCAGTCCAGTTGACGCCGTTACTGGAGGTATATGCTCGGCAGTACCAGAAGTTATCCTCGACTGTATAGGTTTTGTTGAACCCACTCAAGTTAGTGATCACGTTAGTGTCAGTTACCAACTTGAATTGATTCAAGGTAAAGTCAATGACGATCAGAGTTTCACCGGACGAAGTCTGGCGTTCGGCCCAGGTCACGAAGTTCGAGGTCATTTGCTGGAGCGGATGTTGGATATCCACGTCCCACACCAACTGCAAACCACCGTGCGACATCACACGGATCTCCAACGGATACATAAAGGAGAACGTAACCCCAGCTACGGTAATGTAACTGTTCTTAGGGATTACGATCTTCTTCACGCCGGTATCGCCGACCTGTATCGCGTTGTTCTTGATTTCGTCCTTAGACAACACCAAGGTAAACGGAGCGCTTCCTGGCGCACCGAATCGTCCTAAGTAGTCGGTATCGGACATATGTCGATAGATTTCACGATCACCAGTAGCCAACTCAGGATAGATCTCCCGTTGGATAGCTTCGTGGCGATTGATCTCAGCTACTGACAATATCACGTCAGCTTCCAGGCCAGCAATAAACGGATTGCTGGCAGTCACGATACTGTACTTGCCATCCAAGGCGTCTTCGATGCTATCAAGCATCACTCGCATTACCCGACTAGGGTCATTCTGTACAGCTAAAACCAAGTTAGCTGTGTCTTGAATCGAAGCCATCTCAAACCCCTTTAAACTGTAGAAATGTTAGCTGCGTACGGAGCCAGGTAACTACTAGTCAGAGCCGTACCGGCGTCAGTAGTACTGGTGCGTGCGCTAGTGAATTGAGCGTAGAGATCTTTCGGTACCCACCACTCTAAAGCATGTCCCGGTGTCTCCCCGTCTGTCGGGTTGGCATTAATCCAAGGGAAAGCCAAGAAGTTGTAATACATAATCTCTTCTTTCTTTAACTTAACGAAATTACTTTTACGAGTCTTGTCGCCTAACTGCGGATTAAAATAAAGTTCTTGACACCAGTTGAACTCGCTCAGCAGAATCGGGTCCATGTACTCACAGCCATGACATCTGAAAGTTACAGTGATCTGATCGTTCTCGCTAGCCCGCAAAGTATTCACGTCGTAGTTAAAAGCGGAACCAATATTGATACTGATCGGATAAGCAATCGTACGGGCGATCTTCTGGACGTGAGTCATATCGCGGTTGGTGACCAACCGATAGATCGCAGTGAAGAAATCAGCCTCGTCTTCAACGATGGCGTCTGGATGCGGTAACACTGCGCCTTCATAACTCAGTCCGTAGTATTCTCGCCAGGCCATAAACAGCCCGGTGAGTGGGTCACCGTCGATATTTCGGAAGTTACAAGTAATGTCGAAAGTATTGTAAAGCTTCACTGGCCCGTCCGGTAAACTGTATTCTTCCTGGTACAAACCTGGGTTAGAAGTCCAGCAACTACTGACTATGTCAGGGAAACCACTGACGTTCATCAACAGATTCGACATAATAGGAATGAACGCTTGACGAGGGTCAATCAGCGGACAATTCTTCCGTCCAGGCTTCTGAACACTGACTGGATCGAGGATATCTCGGATATAAGCTTGGTAGCTCATGCGTTTGTCAGTCATCAACGGACTGAGCACCCGCGAGGCCGCGAGGTTATCGTATGACAAATTGCACCTAGGTCTGGTGAAAAAAGTCAGACCTGAGTGATCATTATTGTGGGGCAACATAGTGCCGAAACCGCGGGCGTTGATACCAGCTAAGATATCTGCATGGATACCTCGAGCGGTACCATAACCAGATTCACGACTAAGAATATCGAGCCATTTAGCCACGATAGAGTCTTGGTAAGAATTGGCATAGGTTACATCGTTTGACATACTGATCTCTCCTAATTTAAGGAAGGTATTTACAATGGGCGTAATTAAAGACACCTTCGCTGTCGGAGGTACATTAATAGATGAAGTAATGGCTCGTGGTGCTGCGGTAGCCGGTCCTACTTCTCTTTCCGAGTATACGCGAATGGCGCGTGTATGTCCTCGCGTACTGATCGAAGAAGGTCTGCGCGGACTGCCGTACATTAGCGAACTACTCCACACCAACTGCAATATTTTCGCCGGTTACTACCTGACCGCAGTCAGTATGATGGCTGATATCAACGGCGTGTCTGTATTGGAGCGTCTGGAACGCTTGAACCCAGACCGTGATCCGGTCCGTTACGCTGTACATAAGTACCGTAAAACACAATTCGGTACCGAAGACTACCAGGACTCCAGCCTGAGTGTCGAGTCTTTTGCTACTGGCCTGCCGACCAAAGCCAAACAACAACGCATGGTTGCGCTGGAGTCAATGGCTTGGGACGACAGCCGTGGTCGTTACGTCCGTGCTTCTGTTCTGGCTGCTTCTCTGGAAGCCGCAGATCCCAAAGACTCTTCCAAGCCTGACGATAAGAAAGGCGAAGATAAAAAGGATTCTCGCCAAATCGAAATCGGTAACCGTGCTCGCGATGCCATTGTTTCTGTTAACGAGAACAATAACCTTGGCGTAGGTAAGATCCTCGAGGTCTCCCTGACTAACCGTGGTGAAACTATTTCTATTCCAGTTACATTGACTCTGGCGGTAGGAACTACCGACAGCGAGAGTCTAAGTCATATCTTAGGGCTCTGGAAGCGCGACTATAAGTTCAAAGAACGTTGGCACGGTATGCGTTCTGGTGAACTGAAGTTCTGGCGTGAGTTCGTCTTCATGCAGGATATCATCGAGAACCAACGTAAAGCTTTGATTCGCGACAAGTCTGGCTACCTATCGAGTATGATGGCTCAGTCTACCAAGAACGCTGCTGCCGCTGCTATTTCTGGCAGTGCCTCGGTTGCTACTGCTTCCAGCACTATTATGGTTTCAGCTGAAACCGCTCGTCAGATTGAACTCGAGTGTGGGTTCAAGTTCGACGACTATGGTTCTCGTCAACGCATGTTTGAGTCCACTTTCGCCATGCTGTTGTTCGTGGTTGATACTGAGTGGGAAATGGTGAAGATCTATCACCGTGGTATCGAGCATCCTACTCGTCTGACGATCAAAGAGCTCAAGTCCGCCGGTAAAGGCAATGGTCCTGATATCGCTGAGATTCTGAAAGCGTATCAGCTCGGTCGCGCACCTGGCGTGGTTTAAGGAGAGATAATGAACATCCTCAATTATGTACGTTCGATTCTGCCGAATCTGGAACGTGATCGGGTAGCGGACGAAATCGCTTCTCTGATCAAGATCGAAGAAAACTCTCTGATCGGCGCCTGGGAACTCGTTGGTAAAGAACTGAAGGGTAAGTACAAAGCCGAGTCTTTGGCTGGCATGGAAAAATCTCTCCAGGATGCGATGAAAGGTATCCAGCGCGGTAGTCTGACTGAAGTCTTGGAAAAGGCTAACGTCAATGCTGTGGAAGTCCTGAAGTTCTTGGAAGCAGCGGTGAACGACACCTTCGGTGAAGTGATCTCTCGTGACGGTATGGACTATCGCAAAGCTGTGGTTTTGCAATACGTTGACCAGATGCGTGAGTTCATCACGTACCAACGTGGGTTTATTCGTTTCGTAACAGTTACTGAAACCCAAGCAAGGTTCCCTACTGCCGAAACCGCTGAGTCCGTGTTCTCTCCTGGAGAACTCAAGGAATTTGCCACCGGTTGGCCGACTTTCCGCGACCAGGTAGTACTGGCCCTGAAGTCCACTGAAGCCCTGCGTACCGCGTTCGATGAAATTCCTGAAGTAGCCGTTGACGTCAATGGTAACGAGCAGGCTCTCGGTCGAGTGATGGGTTTCCATCGCATCGATCCGTTCAACTTCCGCGGTTTCGTCCAGAAATACAATCCTATTTTCTGGGTACAGATGCGCTGGGCTGCCCACCAAGTCGATATGTATAACGCCGCTGTCGAAGACCGCAAAGCGTTGGAACAACGACTGTTACATCTGCGGGAGTTGGAGAAATCCAACCCTAACCCACAACGTCAAAAAGTCATCGAGTACCACGAACAGCGTTTGGCCAAGCTGAACGACCGGATCAAAGACGCGGAGCGTAAGTATGGCTAGATTCTCGTATTACCCCAATGGGTATCGAGCTTACTCGCCTTCTGCTCTCGGGGCGCAGCTCGGACCAGATCTCCAAGTGGTCTCATTGATGGACCGTTTTATGAACCAGCCAGCTACGCACAGCAGCTGGGCTTTCAAGAAAGAAGTAGTAGAAACAGCTATCCGGTTATTCGGCGACGATATCTGGGAATGGTTCGAAGCTCAACAGAACAATCCTATGCTCTGCGAAGACGGCTATGGTTTCTTGGAAGACTGCTTGGAGTATTTCCAGACTGGTAAACGTAGCTTCAGTATCTACAGTCGCACTAGCTGTTTCCGAACCGACCGCAACGTCCGTCCCGGAGATGCTGACGCGATGTTGATTTCCCGGAAGCGCCTGAATCCACTCAGTCGATTCCGTAAGCAACCCATCAAAACCAACTTACAGCCGTTGCAAGCTTGGTTGATCAAAAAGGACGGTTGGATCGATCTCCTCTGTTCTATTTACACTTTGTTTGGACCAGTGGGTCCGACCCCTAAACCATGAGGTAAACGCAAATGTCTATAATGCAAGTTCTGTTGAGCCGTGAAGGTCTGTCTCCCGAAGGTTCGGTAGAGGTTAGTGAAGACACACTGGCTGTTATCGAGTCCTCTGACGTCGAAGCCGACGCTGTGGAATCCGATATTGAAGCGGTAACTGAAGCCAACGAAGAAGCTGCTGAAGTTGAAGAAGCAGTGGAAGACGTCGGTGAAGCTGTAACCGCTCTGGAATCGATCATGGAACGTATTGCTGCCGCTACCGCTGACGGCAGCAAGCTGACTCAGCGCGAGATCGGTTTCATTAGCAATGAAGCACATGCTGTCTACCGCGCTTTGGGTATTCAAAACATACCGGTATTGGCTACCGAGTCTATCGACGCCAACAACAACGCAGTGCTGGCTCTGGAAGGGATTGCTGACGTAGCCAAGCGTTTGCTGGAAGGTTTCAAATCCTCCATGCAACGTATCGGTGCTGCGCTTGGTAAGTTCTGGACCAACGTCTTTACCGCATACGGTCGGATCCGTATTCGCGCCACCAAGCTGAAAGCTAAGCTCGAAGCGCTGACTGGCGATACCGGCGGTGAATTCACAGCCAGTAAAGCTTTTGAAGGTTTCGAGAAACTCGGTAGTAAGTTCCTGAGCGCTTCCAAGACTATCCTGGTCGATTACCAAGGTGCTCTGTTCAACTTCATCAAGAAGGGTTGTGAGGGCGATGCGCCGTCTCTGCAAGCAGCCAAAAGCGCACTGAAAGGACTGCCGCACCAACCGTCAGTTATCCGTGTCATGAACAAGTACGACTTGTTCGAGTATGACAAGGACGCCGAAAGCGAAGGTCAGATCAAAGTCGCCGGTAAAGCCGCACTGATCAAAGCCATGGACGATGTGATTGCTCTCTGTGATCTGGTACAACGTTCACGGGCTGGTTGGGTCAAGATTAACACAGTTATCGAAGACCTGCTGGCTAAGTTCATTAAAGCCGCCGCGCAAGTTTCAGTTGGTGGCAAAGGCTGGGCGATCGGTTTTGCTGGTCCTGGTGAAACTATGCACATTACCAAAAAGATGGCTGCAATCCGTACGATTGTCGGTGCTGCTTTGCGAGCCCCTCGCGACTTCATTGACTACGAGCTGAGTGTGGTCAATCGTAGTTTGAACCTGACCGCTCGTGCGATCAAAGCTGCTTCTGCGGCCTAATTGAAGACAGAGTTCTAGCTAGATATATGACGCGGCGATACACCGCGTCAATTTCTTTGCAAAGAAATTCTGTTTTTAATTATGGGGCGTAACGACGCCGCGCATTTATTACTAAGGAAACAAAATCATGTCTGATTTTCTCAAACAAGCTCTGGCTAACGCTGGCCTGGCAATGGAAGACGCTGAAGTAGTTGCTGGTGGCGAAGGCCCGATCGAAGATACTCCGATCGAAGAAGTCATCGAATCTTCTGACGTTGAAGCCGATCCGGTTGAGGAAGGTGTTGACGAGATCGAAGAAGCTGCTGAAGAAACCGAAGAAGCTGTCGATCAGATCGAAACCTCCGAAGAAGTTGTTGAAGCTCTGGAAAGCATCTACGCTTCCATGGAATCCGCGATGGCTGACGGTGGTCTGACTGCTCGTGAAGCCGGTTTCGCCAATGCCGCTATCGCCGCTCAACTGAAGCGTCTGCGTGTAGCCTCCCCGATCAAGATGTCCACCGAATCTTTCGTTTCTCTGGAAGACCGCAAGGCTAACACCGAGCTGTCCATGGAAACACTGAAAGAAGTCGGCAAGAAAGTCGTTGATGCCATCCGTGCTGCTCTGAAGGCCGTTCGTGAAGCCGCCAAGAACTTCTGGATCAAGATCACCGACACTGGCGGTCGTCTGCAAAAGCGTGCCCAGGAAATGATCAAAGCCCTGGACGGCAAAAAAGGCGATATCAAGAACGCTAACTACCTGGAACACAAAGGTATCAAAGTTATCCAGTGGTTGTCCGGTGGCGTCAAGCGCGCTGACTGGCCGAAGCAAGCTCTGTCTATCGTCAAAGCCACCCATGCCGTACTGAACTGGTCCAAGACCATTCGTACCGGTCTGGAAGTCATGGCTGAAGGTAAGGTCCCGAACCTGCCGGAGCTGAACGAATCTGCTTTCGCTGACCTGCCTTGCGGTGCCAAGCTAGTCAAGACCGGTACTGATACTTTCAGTTACAAGCTGGAAGTTACCAAGACCGGTGAAGGCGCCACTGAAGAGTTCGCTGTTCCGAACAAGGCCGCTCTGAAGACCCTGCTGGGTCAAGTTGCTGAAGCTGCTGGTCAGCTGTCACAGTTCCGTAAGGACTGGCAGCAAACTGAAGCCGCTATCGAAGGCGCTCTGAAGAAGCTGGAATCCAAGGCCGGTGACAAGCCGAACGAAACCCAGAAGGAAATCCAAAGCAAGTTCCAGAAGGCTGCTCGTGCCGCTCTGAGCCTGCCGCAGACCTGGGGTAGCTTCGCGTTCCGTTGCATGAGTGCCTACCTCAGCATCGCCGCCAACATTATCAAGCATTGGGAAAACTACACCAAGCAAGACGCCGCTGCCGGCGCTTAAACTTTAAGTGAGGAGGGGAAACCCTCCTCACTTTTTAAGCTAATCTCGGAGGGCATATGTCTGAAGAAAACGAACACTACGAACCGAATGAGTTAGACCAAGTCGATCAAGAACTCGGGATCGTAGAAGCAGTAGGGGTTCATGACGAACTCGTAAATGCGGTGGAGTCAGGCTTAAACAAAACTTGGAGTTTTGAAACTCTGGCTATCCAAGCCGAGCTGGAGAAACAAGAGGAGGTCGATGCAGATCGACTGTGGATTGAAGGTACTCTCAAAAGCTCCTATTACGACGTACCGCAAGAACCTGAAGAAATCCTTGCTGGGATCAACCTCAGCGCCGAAAGTTTTCAAAGCAAAGCTCGTGAGCTCCTGGAAGCGGTGCTGGAGTTCCTAGGGAGAATTGTTAAGAGCGCTATCAATATCCTGAAAGACTGTACTGAATTTCTGATAGGTATCGAAGCCAAAGCTAAACGGGTTCGTTACTGGGCTGAAAACTCCAGGCACAAAAAGATTCCTTCAGGAGCCGTCCTCAAACTTGGTAAAACTGCTAACAAACTCCTAGTGGGAATGGGTTGTATCAAGAATGGACAGGAACTGCAAGTACAGCTGATAGAACACCTGGAAGTACTGAAGACCTTAAGAGAGTACGCGAGCGGTAATTTACAGCTCGGTAGTTCGCTAGCCGGTGAGATTAAAGGATTCTCTTTTGATCAGCCAGAAGCCTCTCTGGATCGCATCAGTAAGATCTACGAACGAGTACATCAACCGATCGCGACTAAGCTCTGTACTAAGGAAACCAGGGACACTCGTTACTTCGTAAATAAAGGCGGGCGTTTACTTGGCTCTAAACCTTTGCTTGGCGGTAAGTCGTTCTTCCTGGTACAGAACTCCCAAGGTTCTGAGCAGCGAGAGATCCTTCGTAACTTGATCCGTTCTGGATTAGTTTACAGTTACAGTTCTATTTCTCGCCCAACTCTGACTGACGCAAGTTTCGCACCTATGAACGCGGATGAAATTATCAAATCCATGGACTTGGTATTGAAACTCTCAGCAGAAGCCAGAGCTTTAGCTGGCGAAGAAATCCAACGTAAAACCGAACAAATGAACCAACGGCTCTCAGAGGCCTCAAAACAGCTTCTGAAGTATTTCGACCAACAAGACAGGCAAACTGTCAGGGCTCCTGTAGAACTCGCTGTAGACGCGATTAAAGCGTTCTCCGTGCAGTCTACTACGCCAGTGTTGAATTACCTCTCAACTTTGAACTCCACACTCCGTGCGGTTAACACGCTCGGTAAAGGAAGTTTAGCGGCTTTACGGTAATCATATGGCTATTCGACAGGGCCACGGTCGGTTAGTTGTTTTCCTTACTTAGAAGTTCCCTGTATTAAGGAGGGCTTCGGCCCTCCTCTTTTTCGCAAAATACTATAGACTGCTCGAACTCGAGGTTAAGACAAAATGCCTTTTTCTACTATTGAACTTGCGGAATCTTATCAGGGGATCTCTAGACCTGTAGCTAAAGAAGCCGTAGCCCATATCCTGCGCCTCACGAACCTACCAGACAGCACACCTATTTTGAACGTAGGGGCTAGCGGTACCGCGTACCTGGAAAACTCCACGATCGAAGAAGACATTGATCCGGTACGGTTCTCCCAGAAAGAGAAACTGTTTATCCAAGTCAGTGAGAACTACACTGACCAAACTGAACTTACGATGCAATCCACCCGTCCTGAAGGACCCGTGTTGTTTTACGACGAACCTCGTGGGATAGTGATCCGTCCTGTCTACAGTCCGACTACTTTGACGATCTCCGTTAAGTTTCGTGCTAACGACCAGCCTAGTGCTGAACACTGGCGCAACTGCATTCGTCGGAAGATCGCTGAAGATCTGATGGCGGTAAGTCATGAAGTCCAGTATCAGTATCTGATTCCAACCCAAGTAGTAGCGTTGCTCTCTGACGTCTATAAACTCAAAGAGACGATCGATCCAGATAACGAGAAACTCTCAGAGTGGTTCCGTCGTTGCTGGAATCCTGGGGCTACTTCGGTTACGAAAATGAACGGCACTGGTTCGCGGTTAGCAATCACTGAGTTACAAACCGACGTAATCGGTTTCTTTGACTTCACTGCACCGCCACAGCACGACAAACACGAAGAAGGCTCCGCTTGGGAGATCTCTTTCGATTACATCGTACGCTTTGATAAACCGTCGTCTATTCAGATTGCTTACCCATTGCTAGTACACCAGCAAATGCTCCCAGAGCACTGGTTTAACACTCACGGTGCTTACCGGCCGTGGTTACGTCCAAAACGCAGTAGCGCTAGCCGTAGAGCGTTTGACGCGGTCTGTAACCAGACTAAACCAGCAGCAAGTGATAACGTAGGTGGAATGCAATACCCCACCTACGACGATTGGTATCCTCAGATCAAACAGAAACACACCAACTCGATTTTGCGTGTACTTTGTAGTATCGATCC
>JACCEA011986575.1_pt1 | contig 11495 bp, 2 predicted proteins | sample 7449851 | NCBI WGS metagenome assembly JACCEA01 (sample SAMN15323453, study PRJNA562643) | freshwater metagenome | isolation source: river surface water | place: USA:Blue River Watershed | collected 2017-08-18 | reverse complement strand
GTCGCCATTACAACCCGCGCTTTACGGGCTACCCAAGAATCATTTTCAGGCTTTGAACCTGGCAGAGAAACTTTAAACACAGTCCACTCACCTAAACGAACTTCGATAGTTACTGGCAACGCACGCGCACTTGCTTTAGCAAAACCGATCTCGCCAATTTCAATCGCTTGCGCTTGTGTCAGCGACGGCAAAACCAAAGCCTCGGCTTCGCGCGCAAGCCCCGCGCTGGTAAAGCCCCCAGTAGTTTCGACCATTGGCTTATCTTGCCCTAGATCCATGCGGGTGCAAAGAAACCCCTAAAAACAAGCGATTTACTTGCTTATTTTGTAGGTAATCACTTTCTTAACTTTGCCCACTAAGACGGTTACTTGGTAAGTGCCAGGTTTAGAAAACTTAATGGCAGGAGACTTATAAGTTCCTGCTGACTTGGTGGTTGTTGAAGCCACTGTGTAACTCTTTCCATCAGCACCCTTAACTACAACCTTAATTAACGTTCCCTTTTTAACCGCTGGAATGGCAGGCTGAACCGCATTCTTTAGCGTTGTAGAAATAGTCGCCTTTGATCCAGTAAGGGTTAAGGATTTAATTGGACCAGTAACTTTTGTTGGAATTGCGAAGGTGGCTGTCTTAGTGACTTCGCCTTTTGCATTAGTAGTTACACCAGGACGAGCAATTGGTGAAACTGAAGAACTAGGTCGCGGTGATGGTGTGGGAGAAATTAGCGCTGGTTTCGTTGAAATTGGTGTTGGCGAAATAGTTACAACAGGCAGTTGAGAAATAGAAGGCAGAGGTGTTGGAGTAAGTGTTGGTGTTACAGAAGGTGAAGGTGAAGGTGTACCTAGCGCTGCAACCGCTGGTGGAAGAAATCCACCACCACCTCCACCGCCGCCTCCGCCGCCTCCAAATCCACCTCCGCCCGATCCACCACTGATGGATACGGTTGGTGAAGGAGTTGGTGTGGGCGTAGGGCTTGGAGATGGGGGTGGAGCTGAGGCGCTTGGTGTTGCAGAAGTTGTTGCGCTTGGCGCTGCTGTTGGCGTGACGCTTGCACTAGCGCTTGCACCTAAAGTTAATTGTCCAGATATTGGAGAGAGCACGCTATCACCGACTGCATTTGTCGCCTGAATCTTTGCCTCGTATGTACCTGCCAAAAGTGAAGTAAATGTATAAGCCGTGTCTGATATTTTTTCTATAACTTGAGTTAATAAATCAACACCATTTTTAATTAATTTAATCGAGAAGGAAATTAGCGGACTTCCTCCATCAGATGCCGGTGCTTGCCAGCTAACTCGCGCCTCAGTTGTCGTGGTGGTCGCTGCAATCACAGGCGCCGTCATGGTGCTTGGAATGTCGCCGAGCGTGTATTTGGTGCTTTTTTCAGATACTGACCCGGTCGTATTTGCGGCGTTTATTGCTGCAACTGTAAATTCCACATCCGCTCCGTTGCTAAGTCCGGTAACTTCGATAGAAGTTGCCGTGCTCGCAGCAGAAACAGACTTTCCTGAATTTATCTCTTTGACTGAGTATGAAGAGATTTCAAAACCACCGTTATTGGCCGTTGGAACAGCGACCCAAGAAACTGTTGCCTTCCTGACTCCTGTGACCACAGTGGGCTTACTTGGGGCCTGAGGCGCTGTCTTGGGAACCGCAGTTAGTGAATCACTAGACCAGGAGCTCAACTCGCGTAAAGAATTTACGGCGTTAACCTGAATTATGTAAGTTATACCTCCTTCAAGTTTGTCAAAAGTTATCTTTGTATTTTGTTCACCATCAACAGTATCGCTAGCCGCCGTGGTTCCGTCCACTTGTTTCTTTACACGCACTCCATAAGCAACAGCACCAGTTACTGCATCCCAAGAAATTTCTAATGTGCCACTTCCATATGCCTGAGTTGTTCCCGCCTTTACTACAATATTTGCAGGCGCCGTGGGAGAAACGCCAAAAACTGGAAAAGCATTTGAAAGAATTAAAATCAAAAATGAGAAGAAAATAAATACTTTTCGAGACATAACTATGGCGCCAAAGTTATGTTTTTATCGGCAACAACTGAATCCGAAGTTCCTGGTGTCGCATTAAGTGAAGTCGAACCTTTCTCTCCACTTGCTGGGTCAACTGATCCAAGTGTCCATGCATAGTTGGTATCTAGATAGATTTCGTAAACGCCGGTACTTGAAGTAACAGCAGTTACCGTTTTATTTGAATCATCATTTCTGGTGGCAACGATTAGTGCACCTTTTAGAGCTGCACCTGTGGAATCAACAACTTTTCCTGAAATGTTGCCGTTCGGAAGATTTACAGTGGCCTTATTCGACGCAAAAGCTGCACATCCCGAGCTGCATGAGGCGACTCCTGAGGTTATTACGACAGTGATCGTGCGCTGTGTACCTACCGTTTTTCCTGGTCTAACAGTTATTTGATAGGTGCCATCGGCAAGGGTGTAGGCAGCCTCACCTTTTTCATCAAGATAGATATTCGAATGGAAGTTATAAGTACTTGTTGAAGATTCATACTTTGTTACTCGAGTCCAGCCATAGCTATTGGCTATTCCGGTAGAACCGAATGCAGAAAGGTAAAGATTTGGACGATCAAATTGGATACTGAATTGACCCATAGTTGTAGCTGAATAGCTAGATATCTCATAAACCTTTGGCGCAAACTTACCGTTATATTCATATCCCGGATATGCCGTAATTCGATATTGAACGCCATCAGTTAGCGATAGACCAACTTTCCCTAGCTCATCAGTTTGACCGCCAGTTACATATGTTGTTCTAGATGTTGACGTGTCGACGGATTCAACTGAAACCCATCCATATTTATTTGCTGTAGTTGTACTTCCAGACTGAGGGACAAGGACGGTTACTCTGGTGGTTACTCCTCCTATTGCTAAGTCTCCTATATTCGTAACACTACTGATGGAGTAATTCTTAGGTGTGTAATCAGAACTCTTGTAGTAATTGAGTTGGATCTGACATCTGTTGCTAGTGCAGTTTGGAGAGGCGTTATCCACAAAGAAACCAAACTGTCCACTTGAGTCTGTCCATGCATAGAAGTACTCGCCTGCAATCCAAGCGTTTACATTCACATTTGCTAGAGGTGTTGGATTCGCACCAGGGGTGACGATGCGACCCGTTAGATTTGGAGAACGCAATCTAATAGTTATTTGTGAAGAGGTGGTTCCACCACTTACTACAACCGTCTGAGTTTCAGACTTGCCGTATTGGTAAAGCCCACCGTATGGAATCGCACGAATGACGTATGTGCCATCCGGAACCAATAGTCCAAATTTTCCATCTTGATCGGTAGATGTCGAATATCTCCACTGATCTGAACTGCCCGGCAAGGAGACCGCTATTTGAACATTACTTACGCCAACAGAGCTTGTTCCAGGTGGCAATACCACTCCCTTGAGTGAAGATGATGAAACCTTAAAGCTGTAATAACCGCCTATGGCTGTGAGAGTTTCTAGCGATGTCAAATCTTTAACACTAGTAATTCCGCTTGATCCCATAATAATTTCGTAGCTGCGAGGGGCATATTCCTTGCGTTGATCCCAGTTTGGATTTACTTCCAATGTGTAAGTCGTCGATGTTTCTAGGAAATTTCCGAATTTAGAATCATCAACTCTTACATATTCACTATTTGAGAATTTTCCATCTTTTCCGTAGCGTAAATAAACATAGGCATAGCGATAATCATCGCCGGTAGGGGTTTTAATTTTTCCTAGTAGATTTGGTGTGCGAAGTGTTACATTGCAAACGGTTGCCGTGGTTGCGGTCTCTTCGATAACGCAATCTGATGAATAAGCTGAAGAAACTTGAGTTGATGGTAAGTCATATGGTTGAACAAAGATTCTGTAAATTCCGGGCTTTACTTTAAAGCCGTAGTCGCCGTAGACCCATCGACCTTCCATACCTCTATAGAAATCGCCCACCTTTTCTTGCACTGTTACTGAGGCACCATACTTATATTTGCTACCTTCAAAATTAACTGAACCGGTCAAGTTAGATCCGGTTACTGGAAGTTGGTACACACCGGAAATTACGGTGACTGTCTCGCCATCGGTACTCTTGACGGAGGTAACAGCTCCTGCCTCTACAACGATTCGATACTGCTTGGTCGAATAATTTGGCTCATCTTCGGTTGGATAAACGGTAATACCCCAAATGCCGTCTTCAAGATTAGCGAGAAAATTCCCGTTTTCATCAGAAGAATATCCAGGTGAATAATTCTTAATTGAACTTGATCCACCTTCAAACCAAAATCTTGTATAGGCTTTAAAGTAATTTATAAAATTGGATCCATCAGGTTTTACGACTCTAAACTTCAAATTAGGCGTAATTAAATTAATATCACAGTTAATTACCGTGCTGGTATCTGTGACAATACAGTTACTGCTACGCGTGCCGACTCCACCGGCGTTCTTAATATCTCCCTGTGCTTCAAATTGATAGGTGCCCGGAGGTAAAGTGAAGGCAAAACTACCATCGCCGCTCGATGGTTTATTTCTTACATAGTCAGGCCAAAATTCGCTGCCGTTAGACGATATTTCTCGTACATAAATATAGTTGTATGGAGAAACTCCTTTTGCTCCCCTAACAACCCCGCGAACATTTGGGGTTTGCAGAGTTAATTTAACGTTTGCCGCTCCAAGACCGCCTGTCACAGTGACTGAAGTTGGAGCCGAATCTCCTTTAGTTGAATCAGTCCAAGGAGCGCGCGCGACAATCTGATAAGTTCCATCAGGCAACTTATTAAAACCGTAATATCCAGTGTTGTCACTGTATGCATAAGCATTCTGGCACCACATACAAACTTTCCCATCAAGGAACGCGTCAACTTCGGTACTCGGTACAGGTGTGGTGCCGTCAGGAGCGACCACAGTTCCCGAAATCACTGGTGCTGTTAAAGATATTGAATAAACGCCATCGGTTGCCGAAAGCGCAGAGACTAAACCTTCTCGTTTTAGACTTTTAACGGTTCCCGACTCAATTTCAACTATATAACTAGAACTGGATCCATATTTGAGTTCAAATGGATTTAAAGTTAAACGGTAGTTCCCATCAAGCAGTCCGTATTTGATAGTTGGATTACTTAAATCTTTTCCTGGCTGGGCGCAACAAGATCCAAGTCTTCCATTGCTGTATATAGCTTCAAGATAAACACTTACACCAGTGGTCATGACATTTGAATCTTTATCTAGAATTTTAACGGTTAGGTTTGCTGATGGAAGTGCTGCATTACAGGTTACCGAACCCGAAGAAGGTACTACGCACTCTGGGCCGAAGAATGTTGTACCTTTATCGTAGATATACACACGGGTGCGATAAGTACCAGCAGGAGCAGTTACTGCAAAAATGCCATCAGAAGCAGTCCCTGCGTATAAACCGGAATAATCAAACCCCGTTGGCTGAACTTTTATAAATTCAATTGAACCCGCAACACTAACTCCACCTACAGTTATTTTCCCGCTCACATTTGGCGCAGGGAGTGAAATATTACAGACAACGCTTCCAGAATTTGGAACTGAACAAATTTCGCTTGTAGTTCCTGTACCTCCAGCATTCTTAATATCGGATTGTGCAGTGAATTGGTAGCTGCCCGGATCTAAGGTAAAAGCGAACCGACCTAGAGAATCGGTGCTTCTCCACATATTTAGATACTCATAATTACCATTTTCAATAATTTTGCGGACAGAAACCCAGTTATTTGGTGAGACACCTTTTATACCTGAAACCACTCCACTGACATTTGGTGCACGAAGGTTTAGACGGATTGAATTTGAACCGACGCCTGAAACAACTGTAATTGATTCCGGAAGTGAACTGCCGAGTGTCAAAGTGTTAGTTCGAGCAACTGCCTGGATGCTGTAAACACCGTCCACGGTTCTGCCGCCAAAGTCAATTGCGAATTGCCCAGCACTATTTGTAGTTGCGCTCCATGAAGATGGATATCCCTCTTTATTAATTGCATCAAAGTTAGCCGGAGTTATAACTAATCGAGCCGAAACTTCAGCATCGGAAACGGGAGTGGTTCCATCTGGGCCATAAACTATGCCTGAAAACGCTGGAGACTTTAGGGAAAGCTCATATATGCCAGCAGTAGCAGTTAAAGTTTCGCCAGTGCGAGAAATACGCATATTTTTGACGGTTCCGGATTCAACTTCAAAGAGATAAATATTTGGAGCTCCTCGATTGCCGGAGCTGTATGGGATAGTTGTCAATTTATAAGAACCATTAATTAAGGAAGCCAAAAAGCGTCCCGAGTTATTTGAATTGTCGGGACTCAAATTTCCACCATAGGTCCATTGCGAGCCGCTCTTAATTTGCAAATCTGCATAGACATTATTTGTTAGAACGGCGCCCGAAGTATCTTTAACTTTAAAACTTAGGTTGGCCGCAGGTAGCGCAAAATTGCATGTAACAGTTCCAGTTTCAGGAACTACACATTGTGGTCCAGGAACTGTTGAGTTGGCACCTTGTATGTAAGAATAAATTAGAGATCGGTAAGTACCTTCGTTCGCCGTAACCCCCCATCCACCATTTGCGGATACCGGCGCCCAATAACCGTTATTGGCTCGATTATTTTCAACACCGTTATCGGGGGTCAGTTGAACATTTGATGGTCGTGGCACGACTCCACCGATTGTCACAGTTCCGCTGGCATTTGGAGGGGGCAATGTGACATTACATGTTGTGGCGGTTGCGCTTTCTACAATCACCGTACAAGCAGCGCTATAACCATCTCCGCCGCCCGCACCCTCCATATCAGCATTCGCTCGAACTCGATAAACACCACTTTCTAGATAAAAGGCGAATCCACCGTTTTGATTTGTCTGTCGATATTCGTTTACATAGATCCAATTTTCAAAAGTATCTCGCTTATACAATTGAATCCAATTATTTTTTGAAACCCCGTTAACCCCGGAAACTACTCCTTTGAGATTAGGAGTCCTAAGAGTTAACGTGATGTTCGTTGGACCTGCACCAGCTGTTATGGTTTCCAGTCGAATTGCTGACTTACCAGTAGAAGTATCTGACCAGTCATTAGACCAACTTTGAAGCGAATACTGCCCGTCAAGATATTCGGCACCTAGATTGACCGCAAAATAACCATTTTTATCGGTGTAGGCATCCCAGGAATTAGTTCCGTTGGGAGTCTCCTTAGTGACCCTCACAACAGCATTTACTTGTGGGGTGGTTCCATCTGGCTTATAGACATTTCCTGCTAATGGGGGGGATCTTAAGGAAACTGTATATACCCCTGAAGTTGCACTTAAAACCGTGTTAGTTCCAGCAATCTTTAGATTGGATACTGCTCCACTTGCTACGTCAAAGGTATACACCTGTCCAATACCAGAAGAGCTAGCGCCATCTGAGTACGTATTTAGAGTGTAAGCACCATCAAGCAGAGAGAATTCAAACAGTCCGGTTAGCTCGTTGTAATAGGTGCAGCAACTTGAACCTTTGTATTTAAGTTCTGACGTCAAGCCGACACCGACATACCCCGTTGAAGAAACATCTGTTCCGGAAGCATTCAGTAATTTAAATTTAAAATTCGTAGCCGGTAAATCAATATTACAAACTACTGATCCGGTTACAGGGACGACGCAAAGTGGGCCTGTAGCTGATTTACTGCTGGAATTTGTGTAGTAGTTAACGTAGATTCGATAAGTTCCAGGTTCAACATTGGATCCAAACTTTCCTGTAGATCCAAAACCAGCATAGAAATAATTTTTTGCTGTGTTGTTTTCAATTCCTGCCGCAGGGATAAATCGAATATTTCCACCCTTAGGAGCAACTCCACCAATTGTAAAAGTGCCTGAAGTATTAGGCGCTGCTGCTGTTAGATCACAAGTTGTTACGGTAGAAGTGTCCGAAACTTGACAGGACGCACTGTAAGTTCCCGCTGAACCAGTTTGTGCAAAATCAGGTTCAGCAAAGATTCGATATGTTCCAAGCCCAAGTGAATAAGCGTATTTTCCTTCGGCATCGGTAAAGTTCCAGCCATTTTCTACCCATTGCCATTGTCCCGAATCATCAAGTTTCTGCAGGTTTAAACCTATACCTTTAAAAACTCCCTTAGGTGTTGTTACGGTGCCTTTAAAGTTTGGCGTCTTTAATCTGATCGAGATGTTGCTTGGTCCTGTTCCACCCGAAACTGTAACTTTTACTAAATCAGAATTGCCTTTAGTTAAATCCCCTTGTGGAGCAAGTGCTTGAATTGTGTAATCACCATTCAAAGGCTCCGTGCCTAGGCTGAAAGCAAATTTTCCTAAGTTATCGGAATACGCCCAATAAGTTTGATACGACTGTTTATTATTGGGGTTCGGATTCGCAAACCGAGCAATTAGCTGCACATTAGGCACTGGCGTTATTCCATCTGGTGCATAAAGGGTACCGGCTAAATGTGGCGCTTTCAGTTGAAGTGCGTAAACCCCTGAAGTAGCTGAAATTGTGGAAGTGGTGCCCTCTAATTTGAGATTAGTTACTGTTCCAGTTTCAACATCAAAGGTGTAATTCTGCGCTGTACCTTGTGTCGCGCCATCCATGTCACTCATTACCTGCACACGATATGACCCATTCAATAGCGACGCGGTGAATTTACCGGTTTGATCTGGGTAAGAGCAGCAAGTCCATAGGTAATTGCCGCCTTCTTTAACCTGAATTCCGGCATAGGTTCCAGAGGTCAGTAGCGTCGAAGAATAGTTACTGATAGTGAAATTAAAATTATTTGTCGGTAACGTCGCATTACAAGTTACGTTGCCTGAGGCTGGAACTTCACAAAGTGGTCCAGGAACGGTTGAATTGCTTGATTTATTATTTCGATAGTTAATCCAAAGTCTATAGAGACCTGCCGGGACAGTTGCTCCAAAATATCCATCTGAAGAGCCATTAGACCAAATTTCTTCTTTAGCAGTGTTGTTGGTTATCGCATTTGAGGGAATCAGCCCCACATTCACCCAAGTCGGCTGAATCCCGCCAACTGTTATGTTTCCTGAAACATTTGGTGCGGCGAGCAATAAATTACAAGTAACAATCGTGTTTGCATCTGAACTGACGTCGCAATCTGGGCTATAAGCAGCAGTTCCCCCCGCGTTTTCCATATCGGTGTCTGCCCAAAATCGATATTTACCTTCTTCCAAAAAGAGTCCAAATTGACCGTCGCTCGTGGTTTGCAGGGAACTTCCTTTATAGAACCCTTCCGCTTCAATCCATTTACCAGAAAGATATTTCTGCACACGGACTTGGTTGTAACTCGAGTTTCCTTTTGGCCCAGAAACTGTTCCAATTACATTTGAAGTTCTTAGTGTTAATTCGAGGTTCGTTGGACCTTGCCCAGCCGAGACGGTCGCCGAAACTCGTGCAGAAGTAGCTAGCGCTGTTTTTCCCCACTGCGGCATAGCCTGAAGACTGTATGTGCCATTCATTTCGCCCGATCCCAGATTTACCGAGAAGCGACCAGAGCTGTCAGTTATTGCGTAACTCATAGGATAGATATCTGATCCGCTGAAAACCGCGACTCGGGAATAACGCACCAGCGTTCCATCAGGTGCTTTTACAACACCTTTCATATGAGGTTTTCTCAAAGGAAGATAGTAAACACCTGCAACAGCGCTAACAGTTTCGGTTCCAAATTTCACGGCTGGTACTCCGCCAGAAAAAACAACCGTAAATAAATTACTAGCAAATTCATAATCATTTGGATTTAGTTGGATATCGTAGGAACCGTCACTCATAGCAAAAGAAGCTGGTACGGTCGTGGTTTCTACCCAAGCATAAGAATCAGAATTATTAGAATTATCGTTTGGATAAATACTTATGCTTATGTTTTTTAATACTGTCGAAGTGTCTATTGGGGACACAACTTTTATATTTATGTTGGGCGTATTTGTAGCTAGTTCATAATAACCGGCAGTTTGGGATACGGTTTGGTTTGCAGCGTTTTTTAATACACCGGCGCCAGAGGTCACAGAGTAGGTATAGGTGGCGCCAATTTGTCCCGAATTTTTTGGTGAACCCTTTAATTGATAAACTCCATCAGGAAATCTAACCGATGCGATTCCGGTTGCCGGTAAACCCATTTCGCCCCAGTATTCAAAAGATCCGTCACTTCTCTTTCTAGTAATTGAAAAATTTCCTCCGTTTGTTACCAAACCTTGAGCATCGAGAACTTTGAATTTCGTCAGCCCAGTTGAGGGAACTGTGTAACTAAATGATAATGAGTTCGAATATGTTCCATTCGACGTCGTAGAGAATTTTCCATTTGAATTCACCCAGAAATTCCCGCCAATAAAAGCGGGTATCTCGATCGAACCATAGGGAGTGAATGAAATTACATACTTCCCAGGTCCAACATTCCAAGCATCTGTCCCAATCATAAATTTCCCATTGGTTGCAACTTGGCCCCAACCCCAGTCACGGTATGGATCAATATCGTTATTTTCCAATACTGGGATCGCTTGCAGGTAATAGCTTGATTTATTTTCTGTGAGCGTAAATTGGCTGCCGTCTGAATTTAGGAGTTGACCACTTAAATCGCTGCCCCTTAATGGCAGTAAGTAAACGCCTGATGAAGCAGAAATAGTTGTTGTGTAGGACGTATCCGTGTAAAAAATGAATGTTCCGTCGCTATTTTTTCGGAGCCCGAAAGTATTTCCTTGTAGATAATAATCATATGGATCACATGGGTAAGTATCCAATGAGTAATTTTTGCCGCTTGAGAGTGTTGAAGGTAATTTAATACCCAGCACACCGGTTCGAATTGTTCGATAATTAAGACTTAAATCCTTGTTGGTCCCGCTATTAGGTATATTAAAACAAACACTCGCAGAAGGGTCTCCACCGTCTGGAAGCGTAATTTTTATTTTGTGCGTGGCAATTTCAAGTTGAACCGTGCTTGAACTTGCATCCGTTGCCGAAATTAAATCGCGATTAAAAATTGCATGCGTAGAGTCAGAAGTTGGAACTTGGACGGTAAGCCATAAATAATCTGGATCCGATGGATAAGTGAAAGTGAACTGACCGTTGGCATCTGAAGTTGCGATTGTCGTTTTACCTTCTACAACATCGCCTTTATCAAAATAGAAAATCTGCGCTTTTGCACCTGCATACGCAGTGCCATTACTTCCAAGCACGGTCCAGGTTTTTGTAGTGGTGGCTGATGCGGTCGCGACCGATGAGAATGTTGTAGGTGCGACAACTGAAGTTAAAAGTGGCGCGACCAAAGCAATCAAAAGCGAGGTAACCAGCTTTTGACGAATGTCTCTGCGATGGCGCAGCCAAAAGGCTTTCACTTCAAACCTCCCGCACGCATAACGACATTGGGCTACCTAACCTCCCAATTTGTTATCCGCAATTCTCACCCCTTCTTATGCACCTCGCAAGGGATATCCCATCCTGCAAGGGGTGAACTCTTTACATCAGCGCCGGACCTACGCCCCAAGCCCCGCCGCTATGGCGATCGATAACCCAAGCCGAATATTCGGCTAATTC
>JACCEA011221244.1_pt1 | contig 11500 bp, 9 predicted proteins | sample 7449851 | NCBI WGS metagenome assembly JACCEA01 (sample SAMN15323453, study PRJNA562643) | freshwater metagenome | isolation source: river surface water | place: USA:Blue River Watershed | collected 2017-08-18 | reverse complement strand
CTGCTATTAAATCAGTCTCGAAGGTGGATTGTTGGAAAATGTTTCTAAGGCCTAAGAAGTTGTACCGTAGTCATCAAAGAATTAAGTTCTAAACACATTTTAAACTATTGCGCATTTTTGCTTGATGCACTTGATGTTTTCCTTAGTCAATTGTTAGTAGACGATGTGCTTCAAATGTCCCATGAATACCAGTTACCCTGTTGAATGTCTTGGATTGATTCATGTGAATTTTTAAACACCTAATATTCTGAGGGAGGTTAAAAATCATACACCTCAAATGACTTCCTCTTTTGTGTGCCAGCAGCAAACTACTTAGAAGTATTTACTGTAGGTACGGCTCACAGATGGGGATACAATGGTGTTCCACCGTTATTACACTGTTAATAATATGTATAACCCTATATTATTATACAATTTCCGTACCATTCAGTTTCTGCAGATTTTTGTTGGAAATCCATATAGTGTGGTATATCATAGAATATATTTTTGAATATCTGAATGCCTCTAAAAGGAGAAATAATCAAATGTTATTAGTAGCTTGGAACTCAATTACATTTATTTGTAGTAACATGAAATTATTTGAATGGCCAATATCAAATTGTGTATAAAATATGCAACAAATACTAGAAAGAAAGTTGGTCGTAGTGTACAATCTTCAACGGTGATGAAGCGGGGGTGAAGTAAGCCGAAGACTCGCCCAGACGCTATAAAGATGTTCATTCAATTCAAGAGAAATCAAAACTTAGCCTGAAGTTGATGATCGTCAGAAATCAAGATAGAATCCCTCTTACAGCAGTTATTGTTGTCGACAAAGTACCAATATTAGCTACGCATTTAATTAATGTGGAAGATATTGGATAACACCAAGTCCTTGTACAACTCAATTTTTATATTGAATGGGATTCATACCACAATCAGTTCAGTAATCTCATGAGGAATGGATTCTGACTGTATTACGGAGAATCAGGGAGAGTATAATTCAATCTACGAAAGTGAATCACGTGGCGATAGTCTGAATCATCATCATCCCAGAGAATGCTGAATTGATAATCAGTAGGTTCACTCACGAAATATACGAGTAAGTTGCAACCAACCCATTCAGGATTCCATTGAAAAGGATTTCGATTAATCTGGCCAAATCCTCTATACCAATGACAAATTCTTAATACTTCTTGATCCATATCAACTATATGAGCACCCAATGCTCCTTCAAATGATATCACCAATCGGTTATCGGCATGTAATTCATCGACTGGACTATGAGACTGGTCTAAATTAACAACAAAAGAAAAGTTACCAGCGGGGACATTTGGATCGCCAGTTACTTTCATCCCCATTAATTGGATATTGCCAAAGTGAATGTCTCCATTATCTTTCAGAGCTAGAGGTGATACTGAACGGTCATGGATTGATATGTGCAGTATTTCTGACCCGTGGCTTCCGTAAAATGAATGCATCAAACCTAAACATCCATTCAATACCGTTGGTATTGAGGATACAGATTTTTGAGTTGATATGTGCGAAGAAAATTCTCCCAACTCAGAAATTGTTTGGAAATGAATGGGAGTAGCGGAAGCAGCAGAATCGTCGGCTACTGATCTTAAGATTATTCCAATATCACTCATCAGCAGGATATACTTATCTCGTACATGCGATGCGGTACAAGAAAATCCTCGTGTAGAAGTTGCTTTAATATTTAAAAAACAATCAGGAACTTGAGACAACACAGGGAAATCATTTCCATGATCTACGATTTGAGCTGGTAGTTGACATGAAACACGGTGGATAGAGAGACGGATAAGATAAGCCCTCGTATTGCTTATAAAAATTTGGGTGAGTAAACAATATAAACCTCCACGACATTGACCTAGGTCGTGTGGGACAAGTCTTAACAAGTAAATTGAAGAAAATAGTGGTGGAATTGGGAACTCATTTGACAAAGTCATCATATCATACTCCCATTTTGCAGCGTCAAATGGAGAAAAGTTCATTTTTCGTAGGCTGCAGAACAAGTGCTTGTAGGAGTAAAACCCTAAGCAAGATTTCAACAAATCCAACAACATTCGTCGTGCACGAAAACCCAAAAATGCCTTGATGCGTGTCACAGTATAGTAGAACCATATTCCACAACAAAGGTGATTATTACTATTTATTTCATATTCATTATGGCGAAGAATTTCTTCTTCAACACAAAATCGATACAAGTCTTTGGAAGCGAAACCCAAGTACAAACACTCCAAATAATCCAGAAATTGTGCAACAAGGAAGAGCAGGTCATTATTCCGTTGTACCAAGCATTGAAATGGAGAGTCCATTTCAACGTCGTTATATTGCTTCGAATATTCTTTTTTCTCTTATTATATTGTATATGGTATTATAAATACTTCTACTTCTATTTGCTGGTATTGCTACAATAATAAGACGCTCTGCTGTCTCTGTGCTGTGCTGTGCTGTGCTGTGCTCTCGCCTGCTGCTGTTGCCCACGCCTGCTGCTGTTGTTGCAGCAGCGAGCAGCAGCAGCAACAGAGTATAGCAGCCGCACACCGCAGAGGCGCCGCAGACCTAGCCACATCATCATCATCAGAAGATAAAAAGGATGAAGAAAACAAATCCTTCTTAGATATATACGACAAATGAGAGAAGGAGGAATGGGGAACAATTATCGATTGCAGCATATGTAGCATCGGTAAGAGCATGTTGGGAGTATATAAGTTCCATAAATCCGATATTGAGTGGCTACAGATCGAAGTGGATAAGAGCCAGCTGAACGAGAGTGAGATTAATTTTAGGTGGTTTGCTGGAATGGAAGAGATTGAAATACAAAATGTTTCAGTAAAATGTTGTTATCATAGAGGTCCACCAGCAGATATAATGTATATAGATAAATCTCAGGCTGAAAACGGAATTCTAATAACCATAACAATCCATTCACAAAATCCCATACGCTCACATGGGGTTATCATATTACTGTATATAAATCCACTCTGTAAACCATTGATTTTTCTCATTCCAATAGGCGGTTTTGGCTGAGATTGCACATAACACTCGAACGGAAAATGCCCATCCTTTGTTATCCCAAAATTTCTCAATCAAGAAACGTGACTGGTGAAGAAGCCGATACGAGCTCACTCTCAATATTGCTGAATTTCCTATGGCCAATCCATTACAATTCGATAGGCTACAGTGATCACCACCAGTCAAACTTCAACAATCTCTCTAAGGGGCACTAAAAATGAAACTTGATGCTGCAATTTGTAGTCACAATCCAATGCGAATAATTATTTTTGATTACTAATGATAATTTCTATTTTTGACCTACATACTTCTATATCTGAGAGGATTTATTTTTATTTTAAGTGTTGCTCTCTCTGTCCTTAATATCTTTACTTTACATAGTGTTTGCTGAAAAAATAAAAAGATTTATTCGGTTGAACTGTTCGTCCAGAAGTTAGTAATGATGTATACCACATGGTACAAATCTTGTAGAAACAGTAAGAGTGGTACGTGTTGTATGAGATGCTCATCTTGCGCATTTGTTGTACCTCTATTCTCTACAATTACTGATATATGTTGGTGCTGCCTTATTGAATTAACTCGTGTCACACACACACATACAGAGAGAAAGAGAGAATATAGAATATTCAGAAGTATGGTAAATACAATGGCATGATAAGTGTAAAAGTGGTAGACATATTCCAAAACTATGCATGCGAGAGGAGAATGCCTTAACGTTAATGTGGCCACAAAAGGAAACGTTAAAAAAAATCAACCTTCATCACAAGGCCGTATTTGAAGTCTTAATCATGTGCCGAGGACAGAGGGCTTCCCGTTGGTGACAATTGCAAATGGACATCATCTTCCTCTGGTGACTGTTCTTGGAAGGTTGACATCTGCATTTGTTGCAGTTGTTGCATTTGGGAAGCCAATCGTTCATTCTCTTCTTCTACAATCGACAATCGTTGTCGTATTTCATTATATTCTTTCTTTAGCTGATTAGAAAATAGAGTATACACCTGAATGGAATGGTGGATCAATACAGATTTTATGATGAAATATAGTCGAACTAATTACCTGCAGTTTAAGCTGAAGGTCCTTATTTTCATTCACCAACGTCTCCTTCTCTGCAATAAGTTTATTATTTGCTTCTAACAATGGGTCTTTAGTAGCCATGGAAGTTTTCCGGTTTAAATCTTTCTCCAGATCAAATACTTTTTTCGTTCTATAAATAATTCCTTGCGTGTTAGAGAAACACTGATCAAATAATATTAGAACATATCGCTCACAATATGTCGTTCTGTTTCTTCAAGGTATCCAACTCGTAGTGCAACAATGGCTCTGTGTTCTTGATCAGCATTGGAAGATTTGTCGATTTCCCACTGATAAATTCAAATGGTTTAAGACACACCAGCGTGCTTAATTTTGACTTTAATTCATCGAATTCAATTTGTAACTTCTGGATTTTTAAATCTTTGTTACCTCCATCATCACTGTGACGATGATGATAATGATCATCTTCTCGATCATGTCTACCACGTTTATCCTCTCGACCCATTTGCGAAAACAATTTTTTGTTTTTTTATGCGACAGGTTTTTTAGTTTTATTTTGCTTGCTTGCTTGCTTTTAGTTGTACAGAGGTATATCAGAGCCGTGCGTGCGTGCGGCGAAGGCAGCGCACCGAAGGCCAGGTGACCTATGTACAATAATATTGTACGATTTGTACTAGAGACTAGAGACGCGATTCAATTATTGTCTAAAGCGTTGCTCAAGAACTCAAGAATCGATATTCTATCCGTCATAAAAATTTGAAAAATACTATGGATGGTTCGCTTGGTCGGAAGATTGGACGTGGCTTCATCCAAGACACTGCCATCGATGGTTTCACATTCGAAGAGCAATACCAGTCGTTCCAAAGGAGTGGTTACGCCTTAGATTCATCCACTTCACAGGTGATTGGAGATTATCAAAGCTTTCTTAATGATCAAATGGGTGGCATCCCAACAATTCACGAAGGGGGAGCAAAAGAGAAGAAGGCGAAGACAAAAGACAAGAAAAGAAAAGCATTGGAATTGCTTGCAGAATATGGAACCGACAATGATGACGATGATGCAGGACCTTGGGCACCACTGAAAAATTCCAATCAAGACTTATTACCATTGCCTACTTCTCTACCCGATGTAGCGATGACTGGTGCAGGAAAGACCCAAGAAGACCAACCAATTAAAGAAGTATCAGATCCAAACGTTCATATTGTAGAGCCAGATGAAGACGATGAAAAATGGGAAAAGGTGGCGGAGCGTAAAATGAAATTTATTATGCCTCCACGGCCAACAAGAGGAAGCTCGGTTCAGGAAGCTAAGAGTACTTTCCACGGCGAAAGTCTTGTCGACTTCCAAGGTCGGTCTTGGATGGCAGTACCACAAGGAGTGCGTCCAGATGATGGTGAGCACGAATGTTATATTCCCAAGAAATGTGTTAAGAGACTCACTGGACATAGTAAAGGAGTACAATCCTTGGAATTTTTCCCCCAAACGGGTCATTTGTTATTGTCATGTTCTATGGATGGCAAATGCAAGATCTGGGATGCAAAAGAAGAATTCAATTTAATGCGTACCTACATGGGTCATAGCGAAGGAGTTCGGTCTATGCAATTTAATAATAATGGTACTCGCTTCCTCAGTAGTGGATTTGATAGGTTGGTGCGTTTATGGGATACGGAATCGGGACAAGCGGTTAGCACATTTACAAATCGTAAAATGGCATATTGTGTCAGATTTTATCCAAAAGACAACAATCTTTTCCTTTGTGCATCATCAGACAATAAGATATATCAATGGGATTGTCGGACTGGTGAAATTTGCCAAGAGTATAACTACCATTTGCAATCTTGTAACACAGTTACTTTCATCGATGGGGGTAGTAAATTTGTCTCAACTAGTGATGATAAGAAGGTTCTAGTTTGGGAGTTCGATATTCCTGTCCCCATCAAATATATTCAAGAGCCTGATATGCATAGCATTCCATCGGTGTCTGTTCATCCAACCGAACCATATTGGGTAGGCCAGTCGATGGATAATAAGATTGTCGTGTATACCGCCGGAGAAAAAGTAAAGCCCATCAAGAAACGCGTATACTCAGGCCATAGTAATGCGGGGTTTGCTTGTCAAATTGGGTTCAGTCCAAACGGAAAGTTTATGATGTCGGGCGATGGTCTTGGTCAGCTTGTATTTTGGGACTGGAAATCCACCAAGATATACCGCAAATTTCAGGCACATGAAAATGGACCTTGTATGGGGGCTGTCTGGCATCCATTGCATCCGAATTTGGTTGCAACCTGTGGATGGGATGGTCTCGTCAAGATTTGGGAATGAATAATTAAAGCGTAGATTATTCATATGTTGGTGCATCAACTTACGTTTGGTAAAATTTTAATTGATATTAATGATTGATACCAAAATATTTTAGATGATACCTCTACAATCATGTTTCATAACAAAACAATAAAGTTGTGGTTGTGTATCGACCACTAAAGTTTACTTGAGGAAAAGTGGCACAGATTGTTGTAATTCTCTAAAGCTTGATTGAATAAATAATATGAAAGATTTGGGGCTAATTTGTCCTTGTCCATTGTCACCGAGCATCCACCAGTTGTTAGTGCAGAGACATCAAACTCTTTAATGTTGTGATCTAATGCGCGATGAATAATACGTTCAATTTCATCTTCTCGGCCGACTTGAACGTGAAGGTGCAATGAAAATTTGGATATATCCAGCCCTGCCGTAATGCATCTGTCCATCATTTCTTCAAAAACATCCACCGTGAGAGTACCACAGGTATCAGACAGACACAAAGACTCTGGCTGAAACTTCATTAAATCAATCAATTGTTGTATGATAATGTCTAGAGATATTTTCCCTTCTAATGGACATTCATTCACACATGAAACGTAAATACGAACGCGATAGATAGGAGTAGCGTAATGCTGTTCAAGTAACGAGAACATGGACACCAACATCGAATAATTTTCAGACATCGTCATCTTTGTATTCTTTTTTTGAAAACTATCTGATACGGAAGCGAGAAAGGAAAAATGAGTTGGATTGTATTTTAATGCAGATTTAAGATAATTTTGATTTGGGACAAGTACATAGTGGAGTCTCTCACCGAAAGTCTCATTTATATGGGACCTTACTTTCTCAGAGGAAGTTCGATTACGCAGTGTTTCTAACAATACCCCTGTATCATCAAAAATCGGTAGGACATTTGGATTGACAAAAGAACCTATTTCAATCTTTTCTGCATCATGGGTGCTTAAAATGTGGTCATACAGGTCCAGCTTTTGATGGAGAGAGAACTCACGTTGCTCATCTTCTGACAGAGCTTGGAGACCATCACGAAGACTAACATCGAAAGCGGTAACCGCCACCCCTCCAACTCGATACATTCTCATGAATGTGGTATTCCATGCACATAAAAATATAATTTGATGCATTAAAAAAATGGCAATGCAAGAGATCAGTGGGAATCCAAAATCCCAAAAATCTAGAAATCTGGAATTGTGCTAAAAAATAGCAGTACACTTTATTTACTTAATTCAAAATTCCGCTGTATTGTAGTAGAAGCATACAATAGAATAGAGCACTGAATTTGGAATTCCAAAACAATAACAACCAGGAATACTTTCATGATAGTTGGACTTTGGAACCGCTTGGTACTAAATGAGGCGCCTTATTAACGACCGTTTAGCGCATTTTAAGAATGGCGAAGAGCGCAACGAAATTATAACAATGTTGGTTTTTGTTGGTTTGAAGTATCATTCTATTATGTACCCTCACGAGAAGCCAATTCGCAAACAGTCTTTGAAGTTTCTGTGTGGTTAGCAGTTTCCTTGTAAATTATAATTGATAATATTAATTAAATGTGTTTAGAAAAATACTATCAAGAGGAAGCGGTACAATCGTTGGATTCTAAAAAAGACATCTATTCTAGAATGGATACTAACCAACAAGGGATGCAAAGAAAACATCGCCCTGATTCAATGTTTCACTATCCATTTGCGGATGAATATGGTTCAGTTCCAGATGTATTGTTGGCCCCGCCTGAGGTACAACCAAAATTGTTAGAAATGGGTGGCCCTGCAAGAAAACGTTTTGTCGAGAGGGTCTTCGATGAAATGAGGCTCGATCGAAATGGTATTCGCGTAAGTGATTTGCCGGAAGCGCTGTATCGTGTGGGGATAACTATCTCTACAAAATTGAGGCGATTGCTGGAGCGGACTCGTTCCAACCTTGTTAATGGTCCAATCAATCTCTCTGACGAGAAGGAGGATGGCAGAGAAGACGTGAATCCAATAATGCACCAATACATGGAAAAACATGTACCATTACCTCTTTGGAAATCATTAGTACGCAATTTTTTAGTACTTATCAAACAAGGTCGCGATGCACGGGAAGTCGTTCAACTTTTTCCCATGTGTCTGTCTGACTGCAGGTTAGCCCCACAAGAGCAACTCATGCAGAGGTCGAACCAGAACGCTAAGGCTGAAGATGACGATTATTTCGAAAGTTTGTCTGACTACGACAACATATTTGGTGAAAATTTAGATACGAATGATAGAAATCAAGGTGATGCTGACAACTTCGATGAGGTTGATGCTGTATTAAGGAAGGCAAAAGCGATGAAAGCGAGACAAGATGAGCGTAAAATGGTTAAATCAAAACACCAACTATCAAAAACCGGAAGAGCCGGTCATAATGATCGGAGTGGTAGCCGAGAGAGGGAATCATCATTAGAGAAACAACAGAGGGCACTAGCCAAACAAACCCACGACCATTACAAAAAAGTTAAGGGTATTCCATCGAGATTAGGAGAAGTTATTAAACATGATCGAGATGTTTTTCAGCATCATCGGAAGGAAAGCGACAAAGCTGCCTTTGAGATGATTGCAAAGCAGCGCGCTCGACATTTCATGGCTTCTTCCACTCCTCCCGTTGGTTTTGACAATCCGATTTATCGTGTGGATGGAAGGTCTCTCAACGCTCGTCATCAAGTCGACAAACAAAAAGAAAGCAATCGTAAGGCTGCCTACTATCATGATTTAAACTCTGGTGCCGCTGCATTAGATATTGCAGATGGTTTTCTTTCTAGTTCAATAGGGCAAGAAATGATGTCGTTGACTGGATCTGAACTTGATGATGATATGTCTTTATCTCCTCCGGAGGCATTGGAAAGAGCGAAAGCCATGTTAGGAATCCCTTCCAACCGAGTGAAGGAACATAGTGTACAACTTGACCAGCAATTTATTCATTCAACAAGAGCAAACCGCAATGCAAATGTGGTTGTGAATAGCAGCAACCGACCTGGACCTCCCCAGAATATTCCTGAAATTTTGGACCAGCACCCTTCCGCGAAGCATGACACCATCCACAAATTCATTACTTATCGTGATCGTCAAATCGAGCAAAAGCTGGATGAACAATCTAAGCATTTGTATGGATCAAATTGGGAGATTGATGGTCATCCTTCAGTAAAAAAAAATTGTGGCTGGGTTGCAGATTTTGGACCTGCTCATACTCATGCTTTCTATAGAGGCCCCGAGCGGCATCAAATATCACTTTCATCGTCTGGAAGAGGAGTGCATGTACCTATTCCAACCTCTTCTAATGAAACAAAAAATGATATGTCGATCTACACTGAATTGGATCCTGGATTGGGCAGGATTGCTTTTGCCGCAACTGACAATAGCGTTAGCTCCACTTCCTTCGATCTAGCGATTGCTGGAGCTGGTGCTGATGTACGCACCGGTATGTATGATGATGACTCATTGAGCAATAGCAATAACATTGACGAAGATGATGTTTTGATAGAGAAATTTCAAGATACGGTATCGCTACGAGAAGTAGTTAAGAATAATAATACAAGTAACTGAGAGCGGTTTGCCAAGTTACATATATTTTATGTGTTTGATTTGAACATCTTGTGCATGCTTATGCAGAAATATCCATACGCTTTTATTTTTCAGATGGAATTCTAACTATGGGAAAAGAACTCAACACCCAATTGCCCTCAGCGCTACCATTTCGTTCAAAACATTTTCTCCGCTTCAATTCTAGCAATTTATGTATCATCTTCAGTGTCATTCCATCAAAATCTGGAACATTTTCAGCACTTACTGCAGCATCCCCACCTGGATGAGAATATCGGCGATCATGGAATTGTATTACTTTGTCTGGGTGCTCACGAATTATTAGGGGACAACTAATTCGCGATCCTGAGGAAATCACTCCAACACGATGGACAGACGCCATAAAGCGGTCTTTTGTAAGAACTTGTAGAAATTCTCCAACAAATATCATGATTGAATTTGGTGGGGACGATTTTTCTGGTGATATCCACTCATTAATTTCTAGATCAGCCATTTCAATTGCAGGGTTAGAGGAACATAATCCAAGCGTCAAAAAGGATGTATCCGTATGTGCTCCGAATGCGATACGCTTATTTATTCCATCAATCAAGGACGGTGAGAAAAGTTGAGTTTCAGCGTCATACTTGCAGATCCGTAGCAATGACGAAGATAATGCGGGGACAAGAAACGGTGGGTCACCATCGGATGCTTCTTTGGCAGGAGACTCACTGTCCATTGTAGCTTTCGATAGCTTCTTCCGTTCTATCAATTTCATTGGCAATCTTCCTCGTTCACCACAATCTGTTAGCTCCACAAATACCCGATCATCTAGTCCCAATGAGTGAGCGATACCGCGCAATATCTCTTCCCCTACTGGACACAACACATCATATATAGCCCTAACGAGCGGAGAAAATTCTTCCAGACTACGATAGTTTGGATTAGGTTCATCTAAAGTAGTCATTCTGCATTCTATAAATTTCCGCTCTTCATCGTGACGATATCCAATGGAAAGCCCTTGTTCACCACGATATAAACCGGCATATTCCAGCATTTCCTTTGGAAGGGAGAAAACTTTTGAGAAGGTTGATTCCCAATTGTAAATTTTGTCAAATTCGTTACTACTATCAATGTGAATGATACCCCATCCATGCGTTCGTAATCTCCCAGCAAATTTCAATTTAGTTGTCCAATCATCACGATTTGTAATCTGAGACCAAAGGACAGGGTCATGAGATGAGGAGTTGCATCCCAATGAACTCAGAAAATCTGCCATAGACTGTTATTAGCTTCACGAATCCTGGAGAAGAAAATTATTTTCTCGTGTTGTTGTGTTGTTAGTTAAAAGTCAAAATTGTTTTGCAGCAGAACTGGGTTTTATGTATAATACAAATTCAATTTTACAATAATCGAATCCCAATCCCAGTGGAATCAAGTAGAGAGTGCTAGAGACGAGAGCCTCCTTTAGCCCTTCTCTACTACCTATATATATGAGGCGAAAGCAGAATCCGCCCCGCCCTGCTGCAGCAGCAGGCAGCGCACCATTTGGACATGTAGAAGTATTTATTGTACTTTGGGCGAATTGGGAATCGATCCGG
>JACCEA010005180.1_pt1 | contig 11500 bp, 8 predicted proteins | sample 7449851 | NCBI WGS metagenome assembly JACCEA01 (sample SAMN15323453, study PRJNA562643) | freshwater metagenome | isolation source: river surface water | place: USA:Blue River Watershed | collected 2017-08-18 | reverse complement strand
TGGAACGAACCTTTTATTCCTTGTATTGCGATTTTTGTTGCCATAAATTCAAAAAAAAATCCTGATTTTCATCAGGATTGTATATTGTTTTAATTTGCTTTTTTATTTTTCAAATAACCATATAACAATCCTTACTTCCTAAAAAAGAAGTAATAAGTATTGCTAAAATAAAAACGGTTATTACACATGACCTGCTTGTTTTGTATTTAATTACTGTGCAAATATTAGCATTTATTTCATTTCATCCAAGGAAAACCAATGCTTTTATACAACAAAAACGAAATTCTTTGTTAAAACTATTTTTTTCTAACTATTGACTAATAAAACGATTATTTATACCTCGTTTTTTATGAATTTGAAAATAGTCAAAAAATTCAAATTGGTTGAAACAACAAATAAATGCTTTTTCTGTTTACTTTTGTAGCAAATACAAAGCGATGTCAATAGCAATACAGAATATATCTAAAAGTTACGGAACACAAAAAGCATTAGACGCTATTTCATTTTCCATCAACAAAGGAGAAATTGTGGGTTTCCTAGGTCCTAACGGAGCTGGAAAATCAACTTTGATGAAAATTCTAACTACCTACTTGACCGCTGACGAAGGCAGTGCCAAAGTCAATGGTTTTGATGTTACTACCCAACAAAAAGACGTCCAACTTTCTATTGGCTATTTGCCAGAACACAATCCGTTGTATTTGGATTTGTACGTTCGGGAATATTTAGCCTTTAATGCTGATGTGTACAAAGTAGCTAAATCTCGAATTGAAGAAGTCATCCAACTGACGGGATTGACTACCGAAAGTCATAAAAAAATTGGACAATTGTCTAAAGGATACCGCCAACGTGTGGGTCTAGCCAATGCTTTGTTGCATAACCCTGATGTTTTAATTCTGGACGAACCCACTACGGGTTTAGATCCCAATCAATTGATTGAAATTCGAAATGTGATTAAAAACGCAGGAAAAGATAAGACTGTTTTCCTTTCTACACATATCATGCAAGAAGTAGAAGCGATTTGTGATCGGGTTATTATTATTGACAAAGGAAAAATTGTAGCCGATAAAAAATTAGAAAAATTAATCTCGGAAACCACCACTCAAATTATAGAAGTGGAATTTGACCAAGAAGTAACTGAAAATCAAATCGCTACCATTGAAAACATCAGTTCGTACACCACTACCAATGGCAACATCTGGGAATTGACTTTTGCCACTGACAAAGATATGCGCCCAAGCGTTTTTGATTTTGCTACCGCCAATGGATTGAAAACTTTGCAGCTGAATCAAAAGAATAAAAACTTAGAAACGGTTTTTAGAGAGGTTACTAAATAAAAAAGCTCCCAACCTTTACAGGCTGGAAGCTTTATATATCTAGATGTTTCTTTTAAAAAACTTTACTCGCTATTTGTCGGATATTTTCTGATTTACCCATAGAGTAATAATGCAACAACGGCACTCCAGCGGCTTTCAATTCCAAAGACTGTTGAATCGCCCATTCCACACCCACTTGACGGATATCGGCAGCCGTTTTACATTTTTCTACCGCATTGATTAAATCTTCTGGTAAGTCAATTCTAAAGATTTGAGGCAAGATTTGCAAATGTCTATGCACTGCAATCGGTTTAATCCCCGGAATAATTGGCACGTTGATGCCTATTTCACGTGCTTTGGCTACAAATTCAAAGAATTTCGAATTATCAAAAAACATTTGGGTAACTACATAATCCGCACCTGCATCAACCTTTTCTTTCAATCGTTTCAAATCAGAAACCAAGGACGGTGACTCCAAATGCTTTTCTGGATAGCCCGCTACTCCAATACAAAAATCGGATTTATGATCAATATCGGTTACACCATGTAAATAATTCCCTTGATTCAACTGGTTAATTTGGCCCACCAAATCAGCTGCATAATGGTTTCCGCCTTCTTTTGGAATAAACGATTGTTCGTCTTTCATCGCATCACCACGTAAAGCCATCACATTGTCAATTCCAAGATAATGACAATCGACCAAAAGGTATTCGGTTTCTTCTTTAGTAAATCCACCACACAATACGTGAGGCACAGTATCTACACTATACTTATGTTTAATAGACGCACAAATTCCCAAAGTTCCTGGACGCATTCTGGTTAATTTTTTCTCCAATAAACCATTGCCTTTATTGACATAAATATACTCCTCACGCGAGGTAGTCACATCAATAAATGGTGGTTTGAATTCCATTAAGGGATCTATATTGTCATATAATTCCTGGATACTCTTCCCTTTTTGAGGCGGTACAATTTCAAAAGAAAACAAAGTTTCTCCTTTGGCTGCTGCTATATGGTCTGTTACTTTCATTTTTTTTGTTTCAGGTTTAAAGTTTAAAGTTTCAGGTTGGTTGAGCAACTTGAAACTTTAAACTTTAAACAAATTTTTAATCTGCAATATTAGGAGCCAACCATTTTTGTGCTTGCTCCATAGTGGTATTTCTTCGTTTAGAATAATCTTCGACTTGGTCTTGCTTGATTTTACCCAAACCGAAATACTTACTTTCTGGATTGGCAAAATAATAGCCTGACACGGACGAAGCAGGCCACATGGCCATACTTTCGGTCAAAGTTACACCTATTTCTTGTTCAACATTTAATAATTTCCAAATCGTTGGCTTTTCTAAATGGTCTGGACAAGCTGGATATCCTGGTGCAGGACGAATTCCTTTATAATTTTCAGCGATCAAATCTTGATTCGATAAATTTTCGTCAGAAGCATAGCCCCAAATTTCTTTACGAACTTGTAAATGTAAATATTCAGCAAAGGCTTCCGCCAAACGATCGCCTAAGGCTTTGACCAAAATCGAATTGTAATCGTCTAAGTCTTTTTCAAATGCTTTGGCTTTTTCTTCCACTCCAAAACCAGTTGTTACACAAAAACAACCCATATAATCTTGAATTCCTGAATCTTTTGGCGCAATAAAATCTGCTAAAGCCATGTTAGGCGCCCCAGCCGTTTTGGAACTTTGTTGACGTAAAGTCAAAAATTTCTCCACTCCACTAGAAGTAACCAACTCAATATCATCATCATTTATTTGGTATGCAGGGAAAATTCCTAAAATTCCTTTGGCAGTCAACCAATTTTCTTGAATCAACTGATGTAACATTTTTTGGGCATCGGCAAATAAAGACGTGGCTTGTTCTCCAACTACCTCATCGGTTAAAATAGCTGGGTATTTTCCGTACAATTCCCAAGAATTGAAAAACGGTGTCCAATCGATAAAATCAACTAAATCAGCAATAGCAACATCAACAGTTTTTGTTCCAATGAAATTCGGTTTTTTTGGTGTATACTTACTCCAATCCAATTTTAATTTATTAGCTCTCGCTTGTTCAATCGTTAGGAAATTTTTATCCCTACTACGATTCAAGTAGCCTTCACGAAGCGCATCGTATTCTGTACGAATGTCTTGTGTGTATTTCTCTTTAGTTTCTGAATTCAATAAGTTTCCCGCAACAGTTACCGCTCTGGAAGCATCATTCACGTGTACCACAGTTGCTTTGTATTGCGGTGCAATTTTCACAGCAGTATGTGCGCGCGATGTTGTTGCTCCACCAATCATAATTGGAATTTGAACATTCAGTTTGTCCAATTCTTTGGCTAAATACACCATTTCGTCAAGCGAAGGCGTAATCAATCCACTCAATCCAATAACATCTACATTATGCTCAATAGCTGCCGCAATAATTTTCTCAGGCGCTACCATCACACCTAAATCGACTATTTCGTAATTGTTACACGCCAAAACGACTGAAACAATATTTTTTCCAATATCGTGAACGTCACCTTTTACGGTTGCCATCAAGACTTTTCCGGCGCTTGATGAAGTCGAGCCATCTTTAGCCGCTTCAATATAAGGCAATAAATACGCCACTGCTTTTTTCATTACACGTGCCGATTTAACTACCTGTGGCAAGAACATTTTTCCGCTTCCGAATAAATCTCCTACTACATTCATTCCTGCCATCAAATTAATTTCAATGACTTCAATAGGTTTTGAAGCTGCTTGTCTTGCTTCTTCTACATCTATTTCTATAAATTCGTCAATTCCTTTTACTAAGGAATGCGTTAATCGTTCCTGAACTGTTCCTGAACGCCATTCAGCAATCGCTTTTTCATTGGCTTTAAAATCGCCTTTAAAGCTTTCTGCTAAATCCAATAAACGCTCAGTAGCATCTTCTCTTCTGTTCAACAAAACGTCTTCTACATGTTCTAACAAAACAGGGTCAATTTCGTCGTAAATCTCTAACATTTCAGGATTTACAATTCCCATCGTCATTCCGTTTTGAATCGCGTGGTATAAAAATGCGGAGTGCATTGCCTCACGCACTTTGTCATTTCCTCTAAACGAAAAAGAAACATTACTCACTCCTCCCGAAATATGGGCGTACGGCAAGTTTTCTCTAATCCATTTGGTCGCACGGAAAAAGTCCAAAGCATTCAATTTATGCTCTTCCATTCCGGTGGCCACAGGAAAAATATTCGGGTCGAAAATAATGTCTTGAGCAGGAAAACCTACTTTATCAACTAATACATCGTAACTTCTTTTGCAAATTTCGATACGTCGCTCGTAGTTATCGGCTTGACCCTTTTCGTCAAATGCCATTACAATTACCGCAGCTCCGTAACGCTTGATTTTTTTTGCGTATTCAATGAATTTTTCTTCTCCTTCTTTAAGCGAAATAGAATTCACTACCCCTTTCCCTTGAATTACTTTCAATCCCGCTTCGATGATCTCCCATTTCGAGCTATCAATCATTACGGGAACGCGAGAAATATCGGGTTCAGCAGCAATTAAGTTTAAGAATTTGGTCATGGCATACACCCCGTCCAACATTCCTTCATCCATATTGACGTCAATAATTTGCGCACCGCCTTCTACTTGATTTCTAGCGATATCTAGAGCTTCTTCGTATTGCTCTTCTTTGATTAATCGAAGGAACTTTCTTGAACCGGTTACATTAGTTCGTTCACCCACATTCACAAAATTAGTTTCAGGGGTAATTATTAACGGCTCTAAACCGGATAATTGTAAGTATTTCTTTTCGTGTGTACTCATATCGTATAAAAACCTAGCAGGTTTTGAAAACCATTCCGGTTTAGTTTAATTCAACGTTTCTCGGTTTAAACTCTCTCGCAACATTAGCAATTGCATTGATGTGTTCTGGAGTTGTTCCGCAACAACCTCCAATAATATTGATTAAGTTATCTTGTAAATACTCTCTAATCAAAGCTTGCATTTCCTCTGGGGTTTGATCGTAATGTCCGAAGGCATTAGGTAAACCTGCATTAGGGTGAGCCGAAATATTCAATTGTGTATTCATTGACAAACGTTTCAAATATGGCTTCAATTGGTCGGCACCTAAAGCACAATTGAATCCGACACTCAATAACGGAATGTGGGAAATCGATATTAGGAAAGCTTCTACTGTTTGTCCTGAAAGTGTTCTTCCTGAAGCATCGGTAATTGTTCCTGAAACCATTACTGGCATGTCTATTTTTCGTTCTTCTTTTACTTCTTCAATGGCAAAAAGCGCCGCTTTGGCATTCAACGTATCAAAAATAGTTTCCACTAACAACACATCGCAACCGCCATCAATCAAGGCTTCAACTTGTTGTTTGTACGCCACGCGCAAATCGTCAAAAGTCACGGCACGATAGCCTGGATCGTTTACGTCTGGCGACATCGAAGCGGTTCTGTTGGTTGGCCCAATCGAACCCGCTACAAATCGAGGACGATCTGTGAATTCGTCAGCTACTTCACGGGCAATTTTAGCCGATTGATAGTTCAATTCATAAACCAAATCTTCCAAATGATAATCGGCCATACCGATAGTCGTCCCAGAAAACGTATTGGTCTCTACAATATCAGCTCCCGCTTGAAAATACAATCGGTGAACTTGTTTTACGGCTTCGGGTTGTGTGATAGAGAGTAAATCGTTGTTTCCTTTTAACGGATGAGGAAAATCTTTGAAGCGTTCGCCACGAAAATCTTCTTCGGAGAAATTGTTGCGTTGCAACATGGTCCCCATAGCGCCGTCTAGGACTAAGATTCTTTCTTTTATGGCTTGTTGAATTTTTGACATATTATTTATTTTGGCCTTGAAGGCAATCTATCAAACTATTGTGTTGTTTATTTCTTGGCAAAAAAATCCCTTTCTGCTCTTTAGCCCTGACCTGTCTGCCGACAGGCAGGTGGAAGCGGCATCCTTTTATTCTGGATTCAGAATAAAAGATACAGCGTACAGCAGGAAAAAATCTTGGCAAAAATACGCCATTCCTTTGCTTTAAAAAAATATTAGTACCGATCCTTTTAAAAATTTGGAATTGCGGCAGTTGCCAACAAACAAAAAGCGCTAGAACTCGAAAGTAATAGCGCATTGTATTGTGATGCAAAAGTGTTTACACAATCGCTTTTACTACTGCTTTTGGCGCTTCTTTACGAGTTCCGTCAAATCCGTCTACTCCTGAAACGGTAGTGTATTTCAATACATAACGTTTTCCTGGATTGATGATTTGGTAAGCTGCTTGACACATCAAAGTGGCTTCGTGGAAACCACAAAGAATCAATTTCAATTTCCCTGGATAGGTATTCACGTCACCAATAGCGAAAATTCCAGGAATGTTCGTTTGGTAATCCAAAGAGTTGTTTACTTTGATAGCATTTTTTTCGATTTCCAATCCCCAATCTCCTATTGGGCCTAATTTTGGTGTCAAACCAAAAAGCGGAATAAAATAATCCGTTTCGATAGTTCTTTGCGATCCATCTTCGTCAATTACAATCGACTCAATATGATTTGCACCGTTTATACCCACTACTTCAGCAGGAGTAATCATTCGGATTTTGCCTTCGTTTTTCAACTCTTGTACTTTTTCTACTGAATCTAAAGCACCTCTAAATTCATTTCTTCTGTGGATCAAAGTAACTTCTGAAGCTACATCAGCCAAAAAGATACTCCAGTCTAAAGCCGAGTCTCCACCACCTGCAATAACCACTCTTTTGTTTCTGAATTCTTCTGGATTTTTGATGAAGTATTTTACCCCTTTATCTTCGTAGAATTCAATGTTTTCAATCAGCGGTTTACGAGGTTCAAAACTTCCTAAACCACCTGCGATAGCAACCACTGGCGTGTGAAATTGTGTTCCTGCATTAGAGGTTACGATAAACGTTCCGTCTTCTTGTTTTACGATTGTTTCTGCACGCTCACCCAATGTAAATCCTGGTTCGAATTGCTTGATTTGCTCCATCAAATTATCTACTAAATCACCTGCTAATACTTCAGGGAAACCTGGAATATCGTAGATTGGTTTTTTAGGATATAATTCGGAAAGCTGCCCGCCTGGTTGAGGCAAAGCATCTAAAACGTGACATTTTAATTTTAATAATCCTGCTTCAAATACGGCAAATAAACCTGTTGGGCCTGCTCCAATTATAAGTATGTCTGTTTTGATCATTCTATTGTGTTTTATTCTTTATTTATCTTCTCTTATTTTATGCAAATGAACGAATGATTTTAGTTTGTAAAGGTAACATTTATCACTTTTTCAACTCAATTGCTATTTCTTATTTTTCAACGATTCGGTAATTTCATTCATCTTTTGGACTTTTTCCTCGAAATTTCCTTTTAATGTTTTTCGGTATTCATTCAAATTTTCGACCATTGTATTAATGTCATCTGGAATTATTTCTTCAAAAAACTCTCTCAAACGCTTGGCTGTTGTAGGCGATTTTCCGTTGGTTGAAATAGCGATTTTTACATTTCCTTTGGTTACAATACCTCCCAAATAATAATCACACAACTGAGGCGTATCGGCAATATTGCATATCAAATGACGCTTGCGACATAAATCAAATACTCTTTTATTCACCTGTAAATCATCGGTACAAGCAATTACCATATGCCGTTTGCGAAGCATCCAACGATTGAATTTCTTAGTTGTTAACTTTACCGAAGGATGTTTCGTTACCAAAGCTTCCAATTCAGGAAGAAATCGGGGTGCTACCACCTCAACATTAGCATTCGGACTGGATTTCAACATAAAAGACAACTTTTCTAAACCTACATTTCCGCCACCCACAATCAACACATTCAATTGATGTAGTTTTAAAAATACAGGATATAATTCGTTTCTTTCTTCCATAACAGCCTCACCCAAGCCCTCTCCAAAGGAGAGGGAGCAGGATCTTTGAAAATGATTTATATTTTATTGACTAAAAAATCGTGATAAAAATCTTTTAGTTTATTGCTTTCTCTGACCACTTCGCCGATAACAATAATGGCTGGCGAACTTAATTTCTTTTCCGCAACTACTTGTTGAATAGTATCAATGGTTCCAACTCCTATTTTTTCTTTTGGAGTCGTTCCGTTTTGAATAATGGCAACAGGAGTTGCTCCTTTCGATTCGTTTTGGAACAAACTTACAATTTGTGCCAATTTGCTCATCCCCATCAAAATCACGACCGTTGCTGATGACTGCGCTGCTAAAGCTACATCAGTAGACAATTTTCTATCTGAAGTAGTTCCTGTAATTACCCAAAAACTCTCTGAAACCCCTCGCTTTGTCAACGAAATTCCTTGATAAGCCGGCACTGCCACCGAAGAAGAAATTCCAGGCACTACTGCTGTTGGAATTCCGAAACTTTCTACAAAATCAATTTCTTCGCTTCCACGTCCAAAGATAAAAGGATCTCCTCCTTTTAATCGAACCACATGTCCGTAAGTTAAGGCATTGTCCACAATCAATTGATTGATTTCGTCTTGCGAATACGCGTGGCAACCTTTTCTTTTTCCCACAAAAATTTTGATTGACTTTTTGGGTGCATAGGTCAATATTTCTTCGTTGGCCAAGGCATCATACAAAACCACCTGAGCTTCTGTTAAAGCATTAGCTCCTTTGATTGTTAGTAAGTCTGGATCACCAGGACCAGCACCTACTAAAGTTACTTTGGGTTGTATTGGTTTATGCATCAGCTAAATCTTTTTCTCTATAGGTTTCAATGGTTGCGAAAAACGCAATTGCTTGTTTTAAATACTCTTTTGCAAATACTTCCGATGGTTCGTTGTCTTTAATTTGGTACACCAAATCTTTGAAAGCAGTTGCTAATTGAATTTTATTGGTCTCCACAAAAACCGTATCAAATAAATCGATGATTCCAGCATGGTGGTTTGTTTTTTGTTTTTCGGCAAGCAATAACGCTTTAGCTGCATTTACAAATCCTGCATAAGTCAAGTAAATAGAATCTGACCATTTTTGATCGTCAACAGCCTCTTGAGAAAAGGTCAATTTGTCTTTGGCTTCTACCAATAAAGTAGCCACTAAGTCAATTACTACTCCCGCACATTCTCCAACACCTACTGCTTTTACATAGTTGTCGGCATTTCCCCAATCCACAAAATCAGCTTCTGTCAAATTAGTTACATCTGCCAAAGGTTTTAAAAATTCATAAAAATATTTTTCTCCTTTTGCATCATAGTAATTCAAGAATGATTGTCCGTTTGCATTTGCTTCAAAATCATTTAAGATCAAACGCAAGGCTTCAGGTCCTCTTCTACTTGGAATTTTAATTACTTTATCAGAAAAACGACCTTGACCGTTTCCTAAGTTACCTCCACCCAACAATACCTGAAGGGCTGGCGCAACTAATTTTCCAGAATTGATGGACATTCCTTGAAAACCAATTTCTGCCATATTATGTTGTCCACAAGCATTCATACAACCACTAATTTTAATCGTGATTTCTTGATTGTTGCTGTATTGCGGATATTCTGTTGCTAAAACGCGTTCTAACTCTACTGCAATTCCCGTACTACTCGCAATTCCTAAATTACAGGTATCCGTTCCCGGACAAGCCGTAACGTCATTGATGGTGTTGTATCCTAAAGTAACAAAATCCAACTTAGCTAATTCTTGGTAAAAGAATGGCAAGTTTTCTTCTTTAATGTTACGAATCAAAATGTCTTGACGCAAGGTAAAACGCAATTCGTTAGCACCATAATTTTTAATCAAATCGGCCAAAGCTCTTGCTTTATCTGTATAAAAATCACCTAAAGCTACTTTGATTCCGATAGCTACATAACCCGCTTGTTTCTGAGCGATTACGTTTGATTTTTTCCAAGCTTCAAAAGCGGCAACATCTTCTATAGTTACTTTTGGAACAGCGACTAATGGTTCTGGTATTGGACCATCAAAAGCTGTAGTATCTATTTCTACTGTTTGATATGACAAAGCTTTTTTCTCTTCTTCAACCAAACGTAAAAACTCGTCTTTACCAATTTCTTTGATTAAGAATTTCATACGGGCTTTCAAACGTTTGGCTCTTTCTCCAAAACGATCAAAAATACGCAATACCCCTTCTGTCATCGGAATGATTTGGTTTACTGGTACAAATTCTGAAAGTAATTCGGCATGACTTGGTTGAGAACCTAATCCGCCACCTAACATCACTTTGAATCCGCGTTCTCTATTGACAATTTTTGGGATGAATCCTAAATCGTGTAAATAACTCAAAGCCGTATCTTTGTCAGAAGAAGAAAAAGACATTTTGAATTTACGCCCCATTTCTTGACACACTGGGTTTCTCAAGAAAAACTGAAATAAAGCGTGCGCATAAGGCGACACATCAAAAGGTTCTTCAGGGTCAATTCCTGCATTTTCACTCGCTGTAATATTTCTAACCGTATTTCCGCAAGCTTCTCTCAGCGTGATATCGTCTTTTTCCAAATCCGCCCACAGTTGCGGAGTTCTATCCAAACTTACATAGTGAATTTGAATGTCCTGACGCGTAGTAATGTGCAAACGTCCAGTTGAATATTCGTCAGACACTTTAGTAATACGCACTAATTGTTCGCTACTCACTTTACCAAAAGGCAATTTGATACGAATCATTTGTACGCCTTCTTGACGCTGACCGTACACTCCTCTAGCCAAACGAAGGCTACGAAAACGTTCGTCATCAATTTTTCCTTCTTTGAATAATCGAATTTTTCTTTCTAAATCGATGATGTCTTTTTGGACAATCGGATTTTCTATTTCGGTTCTAAAACTTTCCATTTTTTTTGGGCTTTATTTAATTTATAAATCCAACTCCCGCTGTTGTGTTGGTATTAGCGTCAATTAAAATAAACGCTCCATTTGATTTATTATCGTTGTATTTATCAAAATACAATGCTTTGCTTAATTTGATCGTTACTTCTCCTATTTCGTTAATCGCTAATTGCGTAGCCGGAGTTGCTCCTGAATAATCAGTCGCAATTACATTTTTGATTGCATCAATTTTAGCCAAAACTCTATTCGTATTGTGTTGTACCAAATACTTGTTTCCTGGCACTAATTTCTTGCTGTCCATCCAACAAATAGTCGCATTAATATCTTTTTCTACTTGAGGTAATTCTCCTGATTTTACAATCATATCGCCACGTGTCACATTGATGTCGTTTTCCAATTCAACTACAATAGACGAACC
>JACCEA010558040.1_pt1 | contig 11501 bp, 3 predicted proteins | sample 7449851 | NCBI WGS metagenome assembly JACCEA01 (sample SAMN15323453, study PRJNA562643) | freshwater metagenome | isolation source: river surface water | place: USA:Blue River Watershed | collected 2017-08-18 | reverse complement strand
GAAGAATCCCAGAGAGCTTTGGGAATTCAACCTCGTGACTTTATTCCCGTCATATATGTGAATGAAACTAGTTGGGCCAGTGAGATTGGACGATTTCTTCCTACTCTTCTGTTAATCGGTGCAATGTTTTACATGACTCGTGGTGCTATGGGTGGTGCGGGGGGTAGTGGAGGGCCTGGTGGTATTTTCAAGGTAGGGAAAAGCACAGCGAAGCGAATTAACAAGGAAAACGTAACCACCACATTTGCTGATGTTGCTGGTTGTGATGAAGCAAAAAGAGAAATTATGGAATTTGTTCAATTTTTGAAGGACCCAAAAAAATTCACTGATTTGGGAGCAAAAATTCCGAAAGGAGCTTTGCTATGTGGTCCTCCTGGAACTGGTAAAACTTTGTTGGCTAAAGCTACTGCTGGGGAAGCCAATGTCCCTTTCTTTTCTGCGTCAGGCTCAGACTTTATTGAAATGTTTGTTGGGGTTGGAGCATCTCGTGTGAGAGATCTTTTCCAGCAGGCTCGGAAGAGCGCACCTTGTATCATCTTCATCGATGAGATCGATGCGATTGGAAAACAACGTGGGAAAGGTGGGTTTTCTGGTGGAAATGACGAGCGGGAGAGTACTCTCAATCAGTTATTAGTTGAAATGGATGGTTTCGATAATACAACTAACATCGTAGTATTGGCTGGCACAAATAGAATTGATGTATTAGACAATGCTCTAAAGCGACCGGGTAGATTTGATCGTCAAATTACCGTTGATAGACCTGATATTAAAGGCAGAAAGCAGATTTTTGAAGTTTATTTGAAGAATATTCGCATTGATGGAGAAGTGGCTGATTATTCAGCCAGATTGGCAGCACTAACACCAGGTTTTGTTGGTGCTGATATCGCTAACATTTGCAACGAAGCAGCAATCGTTGCAGCACGAAAAGACAAGACTAAAGTTGACCTGACTGATTTTGAATCTGCAACCGATCGGGTAATTGGAGGATTGGAAAGCAAAAAAATTATGAGCCCTGAAGAAAAGAGAGTTGTTGGTGAGTTTTCCAATGTCATTTGTTTTGCTGTCTTAACAATATGGTTAATAGCCTATCATGAAGCGGGACATGCTGTAGCAGGATGGAATTTGGAATATGCTGACCCTCTTCTCAAAGTTACCATTGTCCCGAGAGGTTCAGGTGCACTAGGATACGCTCAGTACTTACCGAAGGAACTCTTTTTAAGAACAAGAGATCAAATTATGGATATGGTTTGTATGGCTCTTGCTGGACGTGCTGCAGAACAAGTAACATTTGGAAAAGTCACTACTGGTGCAGCAGATGATTTGAGAAGAGTAACCCAAATAGTTTACCAAATGGTTCAAGTGTACGGTATGAATGAAAAAATAGGACAATTGGCGTTCCCAAAAGAGGATGGTCAATGGCCTCAAGATCGTCTCTACAGTAATGCCACGGCTGAAGTCATGGATGAAGAAGTTCGAAAAATTGTTGATGATGCTTACAAGAGAACTATTGCATTGATGGAGGAAAAACGAGGACAAGTTGAGAAAGTAGCGGAGCTTTTGATTCAAAAGGAGACTATCACCAACATCGATGTTGCTAAAGCAATTGGAAAGAGACCATATTCTGCTGGTGCAGAATACGAGGAATATCTCAATACTGGCTGGAAAGGAGACCAGGACGAAAAAAAGATCGAAGATATTTCTCCGGATACCCTCTCTCCAGCATAGGAGATGTAAATTGTAGATATTGTGATGCCAAAGTTGTTTTATGCTAGGATAGATGATAGTCTTGTATCGATAAAAACTTGTTCCTGTGCATTTGTTTTGGATACAGTAACATTGGAGCAATCCATAAGTTGTATAATAATAAAGATCTTTTTTCATGCTAGCATGCCTAGGTAAGTACAGACTATCTCTAATATGTACGTTTTACAACTGGCTGGAGAAAGGGATGTACAAGGGACAAAAATATGGAATATTGTTTTGCGCTTTGTCCACAGTGGATTTTTATAAGTAAGGGTTATTCCATATTGTTATCACAATAGAGGACTGCTCACACTAATAAGACCAAATAATTTGGCAGAAGCTTTACTATCTGTCATGTATCTGCAAGACAAAAGACAAACTCGTTCGTTTTCTTCTGCCAGTGCGAATTGGGTGTATAAATGCATCATTCGAATGAGCATCACCATCACAACAAATGTCTGAAACTATGACTATTAAATTGATGTAATTAACACTCCTCTGTCTGGTATTATACCGGAGTACAATAAGCGGAGAACTAACTAAATTACCAGATAAAAGAAAAATTACCAGATAGCATGACATGAATATTGTATTTGGTATTGTGCATTGATTCCATTTGAAAATCTGCTGGAATCTTTGACTTTTGAATTTGTCTTGTATGCACGCTATTCAACATTAATTTTTACCAAATCTTAGAATCATCATTGACTCTGTCATCAAATATTCACAACGCTTGTATGATCTATTTTTACTTAGATTTGGGATTGGTACAGCTAATTTAAAATAAAATATTGATAGTTCTTTGTAAAAAATATGGAATGTCATCATCCATGATTGCTCCCATCAACATGCTTGAGAAAAACTGCATTGTTTCAACCCTGAATATGCAGCCTCATCCTGAGGGCGGTTACTACGTAGAGACTTTTCGCTCTGAAGAAGTGGTGAATACCGACCGAGGCATCAGGGCGGCCAGTACAGCCATTTTGTTTTTACTTGGAAAAGGTGACAAAAGTCATTTGCATCGTATCAAAAGTGAAGAAGTTTGGCATTTTCATGCGGGTGGTCCATTGGCAATAGTTGAACTGAAACCAGACACAAAGAGCTTTAGCGAAACAATTTTGGGTACTGATATATTGCGAGGTGAGAAGCTTCAGCATGTAGTGCCCGCCAACACTTGGTTCGGATCCTATCCCAAAGATGAGAATAGTCCATATTCCTTGGTGGGTTGCACAGTTGCTCCTGGATTTGAGTTTGATGATTTCGAGTTGGCAACCAAGAGGGAGGAATTCTATCAAATTTTTCCGCACGCGATTGATCCTATCAATCATTTGACACCGCATACTGCTGCCATTTCAAAATGACAAAAGTCAACTTAAACATTTATGTTTGATTACTCTTTTGTATGGTATCATGTATATTATTATTACAGCTGTAGTCAATTAGGAATCGAAGGATTTGTCAGCTTAATAATTAGCGAATGTTAGAAGGATTTAATACTTAAAAATAATCTATGCGATGTACATCCCTGCCCCAAGAAAAATCGTGGGACTAATAAAACAATGTAAGAGTGAATTATTCACTAACTAAGTATACCATATATAAGCATATGAAAATGATCAGTAATTTTCATCTCACATCAACTAAGGACTGAGAATTTGAAAAATAATGAAGTACGCAAGCGATTTCCGCTGCAAACCCGGTCAGAGACCTGTGCACTCAATCGTTCAAATCATAATATGAAATCCCAAAAGCAAATTCACCACAGTTGCAGAATTCAGCGCCATTTTTAACCACTTCCAATTGTAAAGATTGCAAGTAGGGATCTTCTCGAGTTCTCGTATCCAAAGCGGTTGAAACATGAACCATTCCATAATCGCGAAGATTCCTTGCAGACGTATTACATGGGATCATGACTGGTTGGTTGGAAATTTTCGGAATCTGAGATGTTGAGAAGGGTAAGCTGATAAAAGAGCAGTTGCCGATGACGGTGCCGTGCGATAGAGCCGATGTGGATTGTGGGTTATCTTGAGAAAGGGAATGTGGTCTATTGATCTCCACGTTCAAATTTCCAATCCCTGCTTCACAATGATTCTTCGAACAACTGCTACGGCTCATCGACAATTTTGTTGAAAGGGCAAGCGTAGAAGGTGTTGGGAGAAGGATACCATCACCAAAGAATTGCACAGTACTAGAATCGGCAACATAACTCGGAGGAAAACGCAATTCTGCATCGATCGAATCGTCAGGTTCACTCATCGATCCAGAGGATGATATTGCACCAAATTGTCCAACCTGGCCATGCAAATAAGGTATCCTTGCTGATGGAACATTTGATCGTGAATATGACAAAGAATGAGTTTCAGACATATCATCAACATCTCCAATCCCGGAAGTAGATAAATGGCGAAGCACTCTTTCTTTCTTCGCTCGTATTTGGCGACCTACATCAACACAAGGAACAGGCGTCGACAAAAGTTCCATCTCGTTTGTAATTGATGAGAACTGGTGACTTTGATCAAAGTTGGTGGCAACATTTTCGGGAGTTCCTGGTAATGGTCTGGCGAAGAGACCATTATTGTTATCGCTCAAATGATTTACTGTGACCATGGGTGGTGAGTATTGTACCTTCTTATTCAAGTTTGTTGATGAAATATTGTCTGCAATCGAACCTGTAGAGAGCTCGAAATAATCATATTTTGGATGAACTTCCACCAAATCTTCCTGGAAACTACGGAGAGTATATCCGACATAAGTTGAATAACTTGATTGCCCTTGACGTTTTAAGAAAATACTATTCTGACGATGTTGACTCAAGACATCAAAATCACTCAGGGACATCGTTTGGTGTACCTGTTCACAATCATCATCACTGTTGTAGCTGTAACTATAAACTCCAAGTTTTGAACCCTTTGTCTTCAAAATATCAAAATGTTCTTGGTTCACAATGTTACGATCACGAGAGGGTTCAGCTTGCGTTCTGCGCAGATACCTCCATACTTTAAGGCAATTACACAATGAGTTGGAACGGGGAGAAATATTTAGTAAGATTTGGAAATCGATAGACACGCGTATGACTGCGTCAGCACCATTATCTGGATCGTACAAATCATACTCATAATGAAGTGGTGGAGGTTGTAGTGCAAGTTCATGAAGTGGCAATTCTAAATATCCGATATCGCGAATCAAATACTCCAACTTATTTATCTTCGTTTTCTGACGCAATACAATTCTACGATATTTTGGAAGAAACTTCTCCAAGTACTTACAGGGCAAATCTTGATACAATGATGTGTAAAATGAGATCGATTCATTTATTTTAAGGCGCGCCAATTCGTCAATATTCATAATATTGTATTGACTGCAAATTTTTTCTTGCTTCGAATAGTTGGCTTGATAAATGGTATAGCGCGAATTTTTGAGGAAGTAATCATTTCGTGTAAATTGGATATCTCGGATGAAAATAATGAACTTCACTCGGAATCTCTCTTCGCCGAAATGACAACAGAGAAGCATTTCGGTAAAGTATTAAGAAGTCCGCGAGTCATTAATCCTGAGATCCTGAGATCCTAAGCCTCACGAAAACATGCCCCGCACTACTTCCAAGGAAGACGTTGCTTTCTTTTTTCGAGGGATACCATACAATATACCATATACTCCGCTTCTGCTGCGCCACGAACCCCGGGCGGCACTGCTGCTGCTGCTGATGAGAGAGGCTGCAAGTATGGAGTACTTTTTTGTCGGATGTAGCGGGCCTGCTAGCAGCATCTGCTGCTGCGCCGCGTGGCGTGCTGCTGCTCCGCCCTTCTCAGGGCTTCTGATCTTGTTCTTCGGACTCCCGCACGCACATTTGGAACAGCCAAAAGCCAAAATTAAAGTATTTAAGTTTATGGTTTATTAGGTTTATTATTGTACTAGTTTGTATCAAAGATCCCAGATCGTGGGGGTCTCTACTAACTGCAAATTTGTGCAAGGGTTGGTGTGGTCTTCTTCCGCAAGTTGATCCGTAAGAAATGTCTGAAAAGTATATTATAGACGGAATGGCCACCGTGGTGGTATGCCCCATTGATGGTAAGGACAAAAAAGTGTTTTTATCGTTTTTGCACATTAAATATGAAATTAAAGGCTTACAGCGATCTGATTGGGATAAATTTGATGAAAAGGTTGAAAAAAGGGTGAAAGATATTATAGATAAATTGAAACAATCACATACTAAGTTTGAAGATCCGGATTTTGGCCCGACAGGAAAAGATGAGTTTGGGGCAGTTTCATTTTATGGCAACGGTAAGCCTGATCCAGCGGGTTCGAAATATCCTGCGCCAGAAACTCTCAAATGGGAGAGACCCCGGTATGATGACAAAATTTTCAGTGAATCCAATCGCTCGAAAGATATTGCTGAGGAAGGTGAAGTTGAAGTAATTGAAGATTCCCAACTTGAGAATGATGATGATGAAGATAGTGGTCTTGTTGATGATGAAGAAGATGATTACGGTTTTGGATTCGCCAAAGATGATGATCAGGTTAGTATGTACCTTTTTTCATAATGTTGCTTTTCTCACATCTCCCCGCGTGTACAGATTTGGTGCAAGCATGGTCGTCTATTTTTAGATGGTAGCTCTTCAGGAGATGTTATTCAGGTATCTATTTTTCTTGTGCATTGTACTCTCCATGCATACTATAATTGATGTGTTGCAAAGGGTCAATTAGGGGACTGTTGGTTTTTGAGTGCTTTGGCTGTACTTGGAGCAGATGGTAATTTGCTGGAGTCATGTTTCTGGCGTGGAGATAATTTCCGTGAATTTGGAATTTATGTGCTACGATTCTTCAAAGATTGCAATATTGTGTATGTCATAATAGATGATAGACTACCAGTCAAATCTAAAGATGGGAGATTGATCTTTGCTGCCAGCAAGGATCCCAATGAATTGTGGGTACCTCTCATCGAAAAAGCCTATGCAAAACTACACGGTTGCTACAAGTCCCTTATTGGTGGATATACCCACTATGGCTTAGCGGATATGACAGGATTTTGTCCCCGCTTAATTGTGATGAGAGAAGGCCTATTGGGATTTTCCGAGAAATATGGCGAAAATGAAATTTGGACCATGATAAACCAATATTTGAAATGGAAAAGCTTGATGGGATGCTCAATTCAACCAAATCCGAAAGAGAAAAATAAGGTAGAAGCAGATGCGGGCAATGGGTTATTCATGGGACATGCTTACAGCTTTTTAGCAGCTGGGGAGATTCAAATCGGCGTGGATGAAAAGAAGAATCCTAAGTTTTTGAGGATGGTAAAACTTAGAAATCCTTGGGGAAGGGGTGAATGGGAAGGACCATTCAGTGACCGCTCTGAAGAATATGATCGTCATCGTGATGAAATTGATCGTGTATTTAATGGTGGTGTTCGTCAACAAGAACGTCTGGAGCAAAACTTTAATGATGGGACCTTTTTGATGACGTTTGAAGACTGGTTGAAATATTTTACTTCTCTTTTTATTGCTATTCAGTTTCCAGAATCGTGGTGCGGAAAGAGAGCTCAAGGAAAGTGGTCGGTTGATCAAGGTGGTAATCGTGAAATGGGTACGTGGATAACGAATCCTAAGTTCAAATTTCAGCTTCCAAAGACACCCGGTATTAGTGGCACGGAATTAAAGCATGTTTTCATTGGACTGTATATAAAAGATTCTAGAATGACATTGGGTTACGATTATTTCAAAGATCCCTTGTACGCAACACCGCTGACTTTCGATATTGTTACTTCAGAAGAATTGAAGAATTTCGATGCAAAAAGCAAGAGAACCGAGATATCTAAAAGCAAGAAGGTGGGTGATGGCGATGAGAAAGGGAAACAACCACCATACAATTTTGGTACTACTCAAATCGAAGTTTTTCTTGAAACAGGCATAGACTATTACATCGTACCATCTCTATACAAGCGCAATCAAGCTGGAAATTTCTTTCTTACCGTTTTTGCGGATGTAAATCAATTTGATTTGGAAGGAAGCACCGTAATAGCGGAAGCTCAGAAGCCAATGGTGGTGGGGAAAGATTTGAAGGAAGTAACGCTTAAAATGTCTGTCTCTCAATTCTATGAAAGGAAGGAAGCACTTCGAGAGCGTATTGTGACAGAGGCCGCGCGATTAAATTTATCACTTGCTCAACTGGAAGCGATATTTAGCAATAAAGAAGAGGAGTTGTCCAGATCGGTTTTTAAGAGAAGAGTTATGGATTTGGGGTTTATGCTCACAGATTTTCCTGATGATGATTTGGTTGTTCTGGACAGCAACAATGATGGAACTATCTCAGCGAATGAATTTTTGGATTTCTACAAAGAGGGATTGAAATTTGTTGAAGAGATGAATGTAAAGGTACCACCTGAACCTCCTGTTGATGACTTACTCTTCAAATCAATTGACCTCTCTGGAGTCCTCAATGTTAACATACTTGGCGGTCGTCAGATCAGAGAAGCATCGTCCTGGTTCAATTTAGGAAAAGGAGACGATGATCAATTACAGCCTGTCGCAAAAAGTGGTCGGAATTTAATTTGTTATGACCCAAAGCTCGCAGTGGAAGCGAGGGCAACATCAATGAAAGAAAGGAAATCTTGGGGTACTTTAAAACACTCATCGCCAGACCCCGTCAAAGTAGAAGATGTCGATGACGATCCACTCTCTTTGCAATCGAGCATAATTGATGAATCTGAACGACCGTTGTCGCCCCTGAAGACATTTGCATCTGCTCGCGATAGACGACACGACTCTGCTGCAAGCTTCGCGACGTCTATGTCCATTTCTCAGAGAGAAGCGATCCAAAATGCTGCTGAAATGGCTGCTGCAAAGCTCCACTCAGATGGTTCGCTACAAAAAGCTGAGAAATCTAGGACTAAGCATTTATCAGCGTTGCGTTCAACATTGAATCGTTCGAAGAATTCTCAATTTTCTAAAATATCTTCAAGTATGGACAGTGTTGGTGGTTCTGGAACAAATAGTTTATCGACACGTCAGAACGACCACGACACTATGATACGGAAAAAATCTTCTGGAGGACGACATTTGAAGAAAAAAGACATAACAAAAGACATATTTGCTATGCGATGGCTTAATTATCACCCTTCCGCTGGAATGCACTCTTCATCGAAACCATTTGATGTTGTTCCCATGAGAACGGCTTTGTCCTTGGGTGGAAATGTGCCCACTGTGACAGAGATTGGTGAAGTCGATTTTGTGGCAGATGGCTCGGTTGATAGTTACTCAGTTACAAAGAAAAGTGGTTTTTTGAAAAATGATGGTAGTGAAGATTTGTGGGACTATCTTATTGACTGCGTCATTACAATATCATTTGCTCGTCCGAAAGCTACTGCTTCTTCTTTTGCCGGTTCATTGGGTGCTTCTTCATCATTAGGATTATTTAAACACGATACATTTGTATCATTGAAAAACAAGCGATCAATCAATAAAGATTCTATTCTTCTTACCAAGCCGTTGGAGATACCCGCCACACCCAGAGTTGAAGTTATGAAACCTGTTCGCGGTCATACACCGACTCCACGATCTCAACGTAAAGCGATTGGGGCGGCATCAGTTAGCTCTCATCAATCAAAAAGTTTAATTAGGACCTTGGTTAATGAAGTACCTGAAAAGTTAGCATCGTATCAAAAAATAACTGATTGCTTTGAAGAAGTATACCGTCGAATTGTTTCTGTTACAACCACAACGTATGAGGAATTGGCCGGAGAGCGCAGCATTTCCAATCCGTTGTCACTTTCAACACAATCTACAGCCTATATATTATCTTTGTTTCAGAAGTTCGACAAAAATTGCAACGGTTTCATTTCGAAAGATGAGTTTAAAGTTGCCATGAACGAACTTAATGTAGAAGTGTCCAACGAAGAATGTGACATATTTTTTAATCGTTTCAGTTGCCATATTCCTGGCAACATAGACTATAACGATTTTCTTCATTTTTTCAAGCACAATATTGTTGGAGCCACCAATTCGTTGTCTCATGAAGAAATTCAACATAACCCAACACATAATCTGATCAGCTGCTTACAGCAATTACGAGATGTCCTTCGTCGAACAATGGATGAAATGAAAAGATCCAATATTAATTCGATAGAGAAATTTTTTGAGCATAATTCATCTCACTTGAAGATCGTCAATAGTCCGCGTGCACCATTAGAAAATTTTTCAAGCGGTTCTATGCAAGATATTAACTCTGCAATCCCCAATAATGCCATTCTCCAATCCCTGGAACTGCAACAAGCAAAGGCTAATACTTCAATTTTACAGTCGCTAGGAATGTCAAATTTGAGAGTCTCAGATATGGCAAGAATCAGTCGAATTTTTGGGTTTAATGTCAATTCATTGATGGAATTTGTGAGATTGTCTTCTTTGGATTTAATAGAGGCTTTGGATATTATGGATACACAAATATGCAAAGAATTGAGTGCAAGATCTGGTGCTTCAATAGTAAGAGCTAATGACGACACAATGAGTGCCCGAGCATCCTCAAAAAAAGACAAAGTATCACCGCGAACTGTACCTGTAATGCCTCAAACTTCTTTGACTGGAAAGGTTCCTCCAAATCTCAGCAATTTTGCACTGGAAAACTCCATATCTATAGATTTAACAGAGCCAACAACTTCCTCAACGGTTAAGATCTGGAATGCGTTTGCACCTACAGTGGATTCTGCAGCTTCGTTTGATACGCTAGTTAAGTATTTCAACGATGTTATGACTGATTCGCACTGGTTCCGCACCAGCGGTGTAACAATCTCGGGTGTGAACTTTGATGTATTAACAAGAATTGTCGTCGATATACTGATCCATTCGTCATGGAATAAGACTTTCCAAAGTGTTGGTTCTTCTGTGAATGAATCCGGTGGGGGTAGTGGTTCAGGATTAAATGCACAGAATTTGAAAGCTCCCAAAGATGTAGCAAGCTTGGTTAGTAACGAGACATCCATACCGTCATTGTTGTCCTTCAGTGGGTTGGATGCATATTTAAGGATAAATCGTATTCATTATATTGAGCGGAAGTTAAAGTATTTGATGCAACTGGAATCTAATATGTCTGGGAACTCAACGCATTTATTGATTCATGTGTATCTTTCCTCGATCAACAATGGCTCTCGTGGAGATGAGATGGTGATCGTTGCAGATGACCCACTTTCTGGGGAAGTTTTTACTCTGCAATTAAAGGATCCGTCTTTTGAATTGTTGCCACGGGGAGAGAAACTGCGTGGTTTGTTTGATGAAATCCAAAATTGGGATGTTCTGGTGAAAAGCCTTTCTAATACTGTCAATAATAGACCTGGAGGGGCATTACAATCAATGCGCTTCGACGAAAATTCTCTTTATTTATACAATACATTTGATACACCTCTTGAAGATAGTGTAGTTTCTGATCTACTGAAACGACTACGCTTGGTCAGGAGCAGAAGAACAAGTATATCGGAATTAATAATAACAGAAGATCCTAAATTTCTCAATCAACTAAAATTGTTGTTGGACGCTGCTGCAAACAATTTGCCTTTCTTTTATATTGTGAATGATTATTACTTATCATTCGAAGTGGATGATCAATTGTTGAGACAAGATGGAAAGGAGCACAACAATACCCGAATTTCTGTGCGAAGTATAGTATTTGGCAGCTTACGTAAACAAAAGGCGCTTTATGCATTTTTGAGCCAAGTTACTAGTTCGTTGCGTGTGGTTCTATCTACTTACAATAATTCACTAAAAGAATCATTTAGT
>JACCEA011256386.1_pt1 | contig 11506 bp, 6 predicted proteins | sample 7449851 | NCBI WGS metagenome assembly JACCEA01 (sample SAMN15323453, study PRJNA562643) | freshwater metagenome | isolation source: river surface water | place: USA:Blue River Watershed | collected 2017-08-18 | reverse complement strand
GCTTGGGGAGCAGGCGCAGCTTGGGGAGCAGGCGCAGCTTGGGGAGCGGGCGCAGCTTGGGGAGTAGGCTCCACGTACGCGGCTGGCTCCGGCGCCAGAATTTCGCGCAGTGCCGCAGCACGCGTACCACGCCCTTCGACCAGCGACGGCTTGTTGTCGACCATGGCGCGCACTTCGTCCACAGTCCTACCAACCACGTTGTTCGCCATCCAGCGGCGCACGCCCGGATCCAACCCAAGCTCGTCCACCATAGTCGAGGTGATTGCGTTGGGGCGCGCGGTGGGCGCGGGTTCCGGGCTCGGGGCCGGCGCGGTTGGGGTTACTTCCGGGGCCGGTGCCAGCGCCCCTGCACGAACTCGTTGCGGGCCCGGCGGACGAATCGTAGGCTCGGTCACTGCGCCCGGACCCGGCGCAGTCGGGGTAGGCGCGGCCTCTTGCGCAGTTGGTGCGGGCGGGGTCGCCGTGGAGGGCTCGTCACGCACCTGCGCGTGCGCAGGTACCGCGCCCGGTTCGGGGTCGACAAGGGGTTCGATCGGGGCTGGTGGCACGGGAAGCCCCCGCCGCTGAAACTCGAACTCGAGGTCCGCGATGTCCGTATCCCGCTCGAAACTCTCCGGCTGGAGGTACGCAGCGTGAAGCTCTGCGCGCAGCTCCTCGTCCGGCACATCCGCAAAGCGCGGCGGCTCATCGACAAACTTCGGCGCACTCGGCCCCGTGGGGGCTACAGGCGGCATATCGGGCGCTGGAGTGCCCGCACCAGCAGCATCAGGAGGCGGCGGAGGGTTGATCGCTGCGCGTTGCTGGTCTTCCTCGATCAGTCGTCGCTGGACCTCCTGCTCTCGCTCCACCTGCTCCTTGCGCCGCATGACATTGGTACGATGCCCCGCATACCCGCCCAGCGGCAGTGCGCCGATTGCCGTGCTGTAGGCGGTGCCCGCGTATTCCTTCTGCGCACTCTCGTCCGTAAGGGATAACCCTGCCTGCATGCGCTCGAGTGCTTGCTGCGCAATCTCTGTGGGCAGTTCCACGGTGCTACGCGCACCGCCCTTCAAGACCGCCTTGAATGTGCTTTCGGCAACATCAGACCCGAGCTTGCCGACGGGCATCCCCAACACTTTGGACAGGAGTTTCCCGCCCAAGACGAACGCCCCGGACGCGGTGTCGAGCGCAGATTGCCCCGCAGCTGCTATCGCGGCTTTGCCCAGATCCTCGGCCCCGGTCTCCTCACGAGCACGCTGCAGATTGTTGCCAAGATTCGGGAGATACGACGAAGCGAACATCCCAAGCGCGCCACCCACGATCGGACCAACCGGCCCTGTCACCGGGGAAGTCAGCGCACCCAGTTTCGCGCCCGCTGCAGCGCCGGCCAACGAAGTAGCCACCGAGGGGGCGATTGCTGCGATGCCGCGTGGGGTGTCCGTGATCGCCGTACCCGCGGCGGACAGCAGCCCGTCGCGCTCGTACACCTGCTTGGTTCGGTCCAGGGAGGGGGCTTCACCGTAGCGGGCGTTGATCGCGGTGCCCCGCTCTCCGCCTTCGGCACCTGCGCGGTCGTTGCCCATCAGGCCCGAGATGCCCGTGCGGTATGACGACACCGTCTGCTCGATGTTGCGGCCCAACTCACCGAGCACGGACGACTGCTTCGGCGCGCGGAACGCCTCCGGCACTTGTTCGTACAACGCCTGCGCCAGCTGCTCCTCCGAGGTACCGTCCGGGGCCCTCAGATCGTAGGATTTGCCATCCGGCGCCCGTACGGTATAGATCGGCATGGTTTACTCCGGGCGGACACCCAAAACGTGGATCGACTTCGGCCCCGGTGCGCGGGGGGCACTTTCCGGAATAGCCTGCGAACCAGCCTCCGCAGAATACCCGCCGGCAAGGCGTAGGCGCTCCTGCGCCGCGGCCAGTTTGTTCTGCGCGGAGGCCACGCGGTCAGGACCGAGGAACCGCACGGCCTCCAACTCTTTGGTCGCGGCGGCCACCTCCGCTTTCGCAGCTTCGAGGGATGCACGCGGGTCGTACCCGGCTTGCGCGACCCGGCGATACGCGTCCTCGAACGGGATGTTTTCCCCCCGCGCACGGGCATCCTGCTGGATCCGCTCGGCGGCCTGTATCTGCGGCGAAGAGCGCCCGTGCGCTGCGGTGATTGCGAGCCCTTGGTTGCGCGCCAGCCCAGAAAGCCCCGCGGTGTCGAGCGCGCTCGCTTCGGTACCGAACCCAGTCTCCATACGCATGCGACCGGTGTGGTCCAACCACTGCTCCCGGCGTCGGGCGTCGTCGATCGTGGCGCGCTGCCCATCGCGGTCAGCCTGCGACTTGCGCAGCGCAGACAGCCCCGCGGTGTACGAATCCAGCCCCTGAAGTGCACCCGTACCGATCCCTACCCCTGCGTGTGGACTGGTACTGGACAGCATGCCTAACCCTGCCCGGATGAACGCCAGTTTCTTGTTCTCTTTCAGCTGCTCGGCATGCCCTGCATCGGCGTCGTTCAGGCGCCGCTCCGTTGACTCGTAGGCTTGACCTTTCGGCACGCCGAGGTCATACAACGTACGCAGCGCATCGTGCCGGTCAGACTGCTGGCCGCGCATATCGCCCAACGCCTTGGTGTAGTCGCCTTGGAGCGTGTTCAGCAGATCCCGGCCGAGTACGTCATGCGAGGACACCGGGGGCAGGTCCGTAGTAGGCGCAGCCTGCGAGGCGGGTTTCGCGGCGGGGGCCGGACGCATACCCAACTTGCGCTGCAACTCGCCCTCATCATCCCCCCGGGACTGCACGGGTGGGGCCGGGCGCTCGGTGCCAGCGGTGAGCCGCTGCCGCTCCTGCGTCAGTTGGGCGATCTCATCGGCGATGGGGGCCAGCATCGGGCCCAGCCCAGCGCCTTTCGCCATACGCTGCTTCAACTCCGCAACCCGCGCGTCAATCTCGGCCAGCCGAGGATTCGGCGCCGGCGCCTCCGCTGCCGTGGGGGCGGGGGGTTCGCCGCCCATGGACTGTTTCGCGCGATCCGCAACTTGTTGGCCATACTGCAATGTGGACGGAGCGGCGCCCTTGGGATCATACGTCGCGGGCACGAACCGGGCTTCGCCCCGCTGCGCAGCCGCCAGCCCTTTCGGCCCTCCGTAGTAGTACGTAGCCGCCAGCGCCATATCTCCGCTGGCCTTCTGCAAAGCCTCGAGCCCATACCGAATGCCTGCACGGATGTTGTGCTCGGGGTTGGCGCGCGACCACCCCGGATCAGCCACGCTCTTGAACGTTCCCGGCAACACCTGCATGGCGCCTTCGGCCCCCGCCGCAGACGTCTTGGTGTTCTTCCCACTCGACGACTCCTGCTCGAAGATCGACTTCAAGAAAGCGCGCGCCTGCGGGTTCGTCACTCCTTCGAGTTCCAGCATATCCTCGAACGACACCCGACCACCCTTGGCATAGCCCACAACACCGCCATCGGCGAACGCCATGTTGGGCGCAGGCAGCGCACCAATGCCGACTTCCTCCGGCAGTTCTGCAGCCATGGATTGGATCGCGCTGTCGACCACGGGCGCTCCGCCAGTAGGGGCCGCGCTGGCTTGCGCTGCGGAGCGTAGTTCCTTGCGCCGGTTGGACTCCGACACCGCCAATGCGATCACGTACGGGTCGTTCTTGTGCATCTGCGCGTATTGCTGCAGCGCGGGATCCGGCAGTTTCGCCAGCGTGGACGTGATTGCGTTGACGTTGATCATCTACCCCTCACTGCATCTGGGCCAGTGCCAGATCGGCAAGCCCCGACACCTGTCCGCCGCGCGCCATGCTTGCGCCATACATCGCTGTACCGATACCCGCAGCTTGGCTCAACATGCTGGGCGGTGCTTGGTACAGCGACTGACTGGCTTGCGTAGCCATGCCCGACGTCCCCCGAAGCAGATCCGACAGATAGCCAAGCTGCTGGTACGGGTACTTCTGCTGGTTCAGGAAGTCTTGGTACTGCTGGTCAAGGATACTCTGCACCTGCGCCTGTTGTTGGCCGCCCAGCGTGTTCTGCAGTTGTGCGATGCCTTGCTCTTGCGAGAACTGCTGGTTACCCAGCGAACCCAGCGTGTTGGCGCCAGTCAGCGCCGCCTGCAGTCCTTGCAGTCCGAACCCGGCGCCGTACTGCCGCGATTGTTCGTTCAGGTTCTGCGTGGCGTTGCCATACTGCGCGGCTGCCTGCGCGGCCTGTAGCCCTTGGCTGGCGCCGAATTGGTTGGCCGACTCCCGCAGCTTCTGCGCATCCATCGTAGTGGCTTGGTTCGCCTGATCCGACACTGCGCGGCGCCCTTGATCCGCGTTGAACTGCTGCATGGCAGCCGCGTACGAATCCTGCAAGCCCTTGGCCTGGATGTCGCCTTTCTGAATGGCGAGGTTACGCTCGGCTTCCGCACGCATGATCGCGTCTCGCCCGCCACCGAACGCGCCCGCTTTGGTAGCGTTGGCTTGCTGAACTGTGCCAGCAATGTCTGCCTGCCGCTGGGCGTCGCGTTGCTGCATCTCCACGACACTTTGCATGTACGGGGACATGTACTGCTGCGCCTGTGGCTGGCCGAATTCACTGTACCCGATCTGCGGCGCTTGGATGTCGGTGGACTGGTACGCCCCCGGCGCCTCGAATGGGTTCTGGTGCTGCGATGCCGTGTACGACTGCTGCATGGCCCCTTGCGTGGCCTGCTGTGCGAGGTTCGAGCCGATCGCCAGCTGTGACGCCGGGCGCATGGCCCCGGCCAGCCCGTAGGACTGCTGCTGCAGGGGTGTGAACTGCGCTGCCCGATCCCCGCTGTACACCTGATACGGCTGCAGGCCCGTGGGATTGCCCTTGGCGTCGGTCGAGAACGTAAGCGCGTTGCCCGCGCCGAGCATGGAGTCGACGTACGGACGGGCGTAGTCCGGGATCGACGTCTGGGTGATCGTCTGCTGGGTGGGCATCCCGCCGCCGCTGTCTCCGCTCATAGCGGTGCTCCTACAATGTGGTGTTTCAAGTCGAACCCGTGGCGACGCAACAGGCGTGTCATGGCCGGACGTGCCGCGGCCTCAAGCGTAGTGGCACCTAACCCACGCACAAGCGTGCGGAATTGATTCAGCACTGTGGGGGTCGTGACTGCGGAACCGCCGAACCCCGTGACGAACGCTACACGGGCCGTGGGCCGGTTGTACATGTGCACAGTAGCAGCCCCGCGCAGCGCGCCCCCAGCGTCGGTCACTACGAACAATATCCACTGTCCCGAAGCCACCAACAGCTGCGCCTGCTCCACTGTGTAATCCCCGCGAGACCATGCATACGCACGGGCAAGCCAACCCTGTACGCGCGGCCAGACGCGGACCACCCACTCGAGGGGGACGTGCTGAACGTTCATGCTGGCAGCGCCTTGCGTGCGTCCGTCTTGGCCGCAACATCTTTCAGCGTATGCCGCCGGGCGCTCTGGACTCGGTCCACCATCTTGTACAGCTGACGGGCTCCCGCTTCCGAAGACCCGTTGCCGAGTTCAGAGACGACGCGAGCCGGCACGACAAACTCACCATCGGCAAGCGCCGCGGGTTGCTGTCCGTCGATCACTGCAGGGATCGAGTCCGACACGCCATCGCCGGGGCCGCGCAGGAACCGCGGCGCATGTGCTTCAGACGCCCCACCAGCGGCCAGCCCAGCAATCCCACCCTGCGCGTACCCGCCAGCGCTGTCGGACGCCACTTGTGCGGCACCGGGGGCCATGGGCGGCGCAGTTGTCGGGGTCTGGGATCCTTGGCGTGCGCCTTCCGCAAACACAGGGGTCAGCGCAGGCGTGAACCAACGCCGTTCGGAGGTGTACGCGTTGTTGGGCGCCATCCGCCCCTCGGTTGCGCCGTAATTGGCGTAATGCGCAGTGCCGAACTGATCCGGCGTCATACCGTAGTTGTTCGCAGCGTACGCCTTGGCCACATCTGGATTAGCCGCCATGTACCCTTGCGTGTTGGCTGGGCCACGCCCGTACAGATGCGCAAACGCGTCGGCCGACTGCCCCGTCATGGGTGTGTACGATTGCCCCGCCATCTGCCGGCCTTCAGTAGCACCGAACCGCTGGTAGTGCATGTACGCGAAGTCATCCGGCGACATGCCGTAGTTATTCGCAGCATACGCATTCATCACGTCCGGGTTGCGCTCGAAGTATTGCTTGGCGGCCGACCCATAAGGCAGCAGCGACGAGATCCCCACGCTGGGCGTCGGATTCGGTGTGGGTTGTGGCGTCGGGCCCGGTGTGGGTTGTGGCGTCGGTTGCGGGGCAGGCGTCGGTTGCGGGGCAGGCGTGGGCCGGGGGGTCGGTCGCGGTGTGGGGGTCGGCTGCGGAGTCGGCGAAGTGCCCCCGGTGCCCGAAGGCGTGTCCGGGCGAGGCGTTGGAGTGAACGGATCCCGCACGGGGTCTCGCCCTTCGGTCTGGCCGTACCGCTCGTAATGCGTACGCGCGAAATCGTCCGCCGTCATCCCATAGCTGTCCGCCTTGAACGCTTGATAAACGTCCGGGTTGGTCTGGAAATATTGGGACGCCTGTGGAGACATCCGCCCTTCATGCGACCCGTAGTTGGCGAAGTGCACCCGTGCGAAATCCTCGGGGGTCTTGAACCCCGTAGTTCCAGATGCCCATGCCTGCGCAACGTCCGGGTTCAGCTCGAAGTACATCCGGGTGAACGAATCGTCGATCCCGCGGGTAGTGCCGATGGCATTCGTAGCCACGCGCAGCGCACGCAAGATCGCGTCGTTGATGTTGCCATTCGCAGCGGTGCGGGCCTGCGCGTTTTGTGCCGCGCCCTCGAGAAGCGTGGACCCGCCCTCGGCCAGCGCAACAATGCCTCCACTGGCCATCGGCGTGAGCGGCTGGCGCGCGTAGGAGTTCTGCTGGGGCTGGTCCGTACGCCCGAAGTCGAACGTGAACGGCTTGAGCGTGGGCGCCTGCGTCGTGGTGTACGGCCGGGCGACAGCCTGATCCGCCATCAAGGGCGCCGAAGCCATGTACGCCGTCTGCATGGTCTTCATCGGACCGCCCATGGCGGTAACCAGCGACTGCGGGTTGTCCATGGCAGCGGACAGTCCCGCCTTCGCGGCATCCCAACCGGACAACGTCGGTGCACCGCCGACCAGCTCGGCTGCCACTCCAGTCTCGCCCATCCCAGCCATCCCTGCGGCCAGCGCATCACCCCCATAGGCACCCACCCCGGCGAGCCCCGCACCGAAACTACCGCCGCCGAACGCCCCCAAACCCGCAGACAGCCCTTTCTGGAGGTTGCCCGTAGCCAGCGCCGTGATGCCCCCCACCGTAAGACCCGCCATTGCAGGGCTCATGAGCGCAAAGCCCGCGGGGCCGAGTGCGAACCCGGCGGCGACAGGGAGAATCGCTTCGAGAATGCCCGCTTCGGGTAAACCCGTATTCGGGTTGGTGGTCAGCGACACCCCATGAGACTGAGCCAGCGCCTGCAGCCCAGCTACCTCACTGGGGGTCATGTGGACCAGCAGGGAATCGTTTCCTCGTCCGAGGCCGGCAAGTTGCTGGGCGGCGATCTGGGTGCTCATGGGGTACCTCGGGAAGTCAGGTCGTAGGATACAGGGCTACGCCCCAGCCGGATAGACGTAGGTGACAGCCGCATGCGCAGAAGCACGTGCGGGCACGGGGGCCGCAGCCACGGCGGCAGGGAGTTCCACTGCGGTGCTGTCCGTAGCCCACATCAACTGCAGTACGGACCCCGCAACCAGCATCCCAAGGAACTCGCGCACGACAACCTGCGGGCCCCCCGCGCCGGTGATTGGCACTTCCACAGCAGATTGCACGACATCGTCGCCGTCGACGCGAAACCAGAACCACGCCGTGGCATCCCCAGCGGTACCCTTCTCGACCGACACGACGAAGGACGCGCGGTACACGCCGCTACGCGCGGCCAGCACCTCCGACGTGTTGATCACGGACACCCCGGACGCCTCTACGGTGGTGGCAATCGCCACCGGGTACGCAACACCCGTGGACGCCGCAGTCTGGGTGGTGTCTTCATAGAACACGCCATAGTGGTTGAACCCGACCAGCAACTGCTGTAGCCGCGCGTCGACCTGCGCAAAATACAGCCGCAGCACGTTGGTCAACTGGTCCAGATACCGCGCCGTGTAGGACTGCGGCGCGATCGGGAGGTTGGGGGCCGTTGTTGGGGGGAGCTGTTGAATGGTCATTTTCGGCCGTCGGGGCGGACGTCAATACGCGGGGCGCCCAACTGCCACGCCGTGTCCAACTGCTCGGCATGGACCTTGAACGCCATCTGGCGTCCACGGACACGGGTATACACCTGCCCGGTGTACTGCTCCACGGGCACAGCCACGCTGCGGGTGACGCTTGCAGTATTGGTACCCCCGTAGGAAGCGGGGTCCGAATACCCAGCGCCGGAGTTATCCAGCGGATACAGGTAGATGGTCGCAGTGGGGTTGGAGGTGGTCGACCCGCGGAACGTCATGTCGGGGAGCACCCGCCAGATGAACCCAAGGTTGTGCCCGTCCCCCAGATCGAATTCGGACGACGTGATGTAGGACTCAATCGGCTGCGGCGAACCCGCCTCGTCGTCATTCAACCCCGTCTCTTGGTTCACCAACGTACGACTGTAGGTCGCAGCCACCGGATTGGACCGCAGGCCGGAGTCGATCCACGCCGTACGCGCCATGGTGCCGTAGTACCACACGTCCTCCGAGTAGTTGTACACCACGTACCGATCTACAGTCGTGGATGTGCCCGAGCAGTAGAACCACCAGACCTCGTTGAATCCCTCGTTCGTACCAGCAAACACCTGCTCGTCCTGCGCGCGGTTGATGTCGCCGAACACGAACTGGCGAAGATCGCACCTGATGGGCTGCACCCGGCCGTCGTACCGGTAGAACTTATCCACGCCCATCCAGAACGTGATCCCTGCCGCGGTAGTCATCGCACGGGGGCTCATGATGGAGATGTTGCTGTCCAGCAGTTGTTGCCCCCACACGTACGGCACACCAACGGACTGGATTGAGTAGAGCGCCGAATCCGACCACACCAGAATTTCCTGCCGCGTCTGCATCGCGGTCACGATGCGCGAGCCCTGCGACAACCGGATGTAACCCGCCTGATTCGTGATGGCCGGCGTCCACTGCGCCGCGTCCTCCTGATTGGACCACCGGATCAGCATTGGGTCCAGCGTGGTAGTGCCAAGCTCGTTGGTGCCAAACGCGAACACGAACCGGCTGGCGTCGGAGACAAGCAAATGGTTGTGGTGCAACGGAACATCAGACGCGCCAAACAGGCTGCCCAAGGGCACGCCACGCCCCGACACCTTGTGCGTACCGGACTGCGAACCTGTCGTGTCGATCGGAGTGCCATCAGGCGCTGCGGCCAGATTCGCGGTCACCCCGGAGACGTTCACCAGATAGTAGTCCACTCCGACAGCCAGCCCGGTCGGCAGCGCGCCTGTAGTTTCCAGCCGCACCACGGTGTTCTCGAGTGCGGCAATAGGCAGCGTGATGACCGCCGGCGTGGCGATGGTGATGGAGCACTCTACTCCGCTCAACCCGAACGTAGCGTCCCAGTAGTAGATCGCACCGCCACGCACGCCGAACAGCAGATCCTCGCCGAAATTCTGCTGGTTCCACAGGCGCATCGTGCTGCTGGTGGTCCCGCCCGAGCCCCACGTACCGGCACCCCACGCACCCGAGCCCCACCCCGTACTGACCGTGACGGTATCCGCGCCACGGGCTAGCAAATACTGAGCAACGACCGCGCCGCCCTCGGGAGCGCCAGCAGCGTCCGTAGCGTTGGCAGTGACAGGAAGCAGGACTGTGTACGCATCCACGGACGTGACCGTGACTTCAAACGGGCCCTTCAGCACGCTCGCGGTGACCACCCCACCCAATCCCGTGATGCCCGCCCCGCTGAACATGACCGTGTCCCCGGTACGTGCGCCGTGTGCAACGTGCGCTACGGACAGAACCGCGGATCCGTCGGTCGCCGTGAACGGGTTGGTCAGCGTGGCTGTTGCCCGTACCGGGGTGATGTCATAGTACGCGCCGCCGTTCTCCACGTAGAACCGCTGGGATGTTCCAACCCCCATGAGATTGCGCCCGGCCAGCGTGACCCAGTTCCACAGCGAGCGGCACAGGCCGGTGAACGTGTTCAAGGACACCGGTGCCCAGCCCCCGAGGGACTCGGGCGTGCCTTGGCGAAAGCGGATCTTGTCGCACTCGTACCAACCGCCTTCGGTGGTGTACCGCGTGTTCTCTCGGTTCACCCCCGGCTTGAACAGGATCTTCTGAAGGGGCATGGCATCACGTCACGAAGTTGGAGAACGCCACCCCGTACCAACGGGTGCCGCCGTCGATGGTACGGAACACGTAGATCGACGTTCGGTTGGAGGTATACGTCGGGGTCACCCCGCCTTCCCAAACCACACCCGCCGGCCACGTAGGCACGGCGCTGCTATTGTGTGTGAGTGCGAACGTGAACTCGCCCAAGGTGCCCGCCGCTGGGGGGTCGATGAACGTGAACGTGGTATTGGAGCTGATCGTCTTGGTGAAATACGACCCCGTGCTGCAGTCGATCGCGCTTGCCCCGACACCGACGGATTCTCGTGTAATTTCACCAGTCAGGTGTGCCCCGTTACCGAACTCCACTGCATTGGGGAACGTAAGCGCCGTGCCGAACGTAGGCGCCGTCTTGAACGTGAATGTACCCGTCACGTTCCCACTCAGTACGGGATTATTCAGGGTCGGCGTGTTCAACGTCTTGCTGGTCAGCGTCTGCGTATCCGTCGTCCCGACCAACGCCCCGGAGGGTGCGGTGACCGCTGTGAAGGGCCCCGTACCATTACCCTTCAAAATACCCGTAAGGGTGGATGCGCCCGTTCCGCCGTTACTGACCACGAGCGTTCCGCCCATGGTGATGGTGCCCGAACTGGTCACGGGGGATCCTGTGACGGTCAACCCCGTAGTACCACCAGAAAGTCCGACCGACGTTACCGTACCACCCGCGGCAGTCGACGCAATCGTAATGCTACCGGCCCCGCTGGTTACCGTGATGCCAGTACCTGCCGTCAGCGTCCCCAGCGCGTAGCCCGTACCATTGCCGATCAGCAGCTGCCCGTTCGTAGGCGCAGTGGCCAGCCCGGTGCCCCCGTTGGCCCTGGGCAGCGTGCCCGTGACATCTGCGGTCAGGCTGACCGCGCCGCCGCCCACACGTACGAAGTCTGCTCCGTTCCAGGCCACCAGCGCCTGCTGATTTGGCAGGATGGTGACCCCCGTAGTCGGCCCCACGCCGCGGAACACGATCGACTGCGTGCCGCCCGTCTTGTTCACCACGATGTACGCCTTGCTGGATGCAGGCGCCGTGATGTTTCGCGTCACGGATCCGGTGGCAGTCCACAGGATGATCGCCTGCCGTGCCTGATTGGACGACCCCTGCGTCGTGGTGAGGGTGACATCCGCGTCGGCACTGAGCGTGGTCGTCCCAGCCACCGCAGAATCGACCAGCGTAGTGAT
>JACCEA011886984.1_pt1 | contig 11507 bp, 11 predicted proteins | sample 7449851 | NCBI WGS metagenome assembly JACCEA01 (sample SAMN15323453, study PRJNA562643) | freshwater metagenome | isolation source: river surface water | place: USA:Blue River Watershed | collected 2017-08-18 | reverse complement strand
TGGCGCACAATCGAGTTTACTTTCCTGCCTCTACCAATGCGCATATGTTAGATTTATTATCTACCTCTACGTATAAACCATTCCCAGACGAAGCATTGGTTTTTACAGATAGAGAGCTCGAAGTGATCCACCTGGTCTGTCTTGAATTTTCAAATAAAGAAATTGCCAATCAATTGCAGTTAAGTCAGCGAACTATCGAAACGCATCGCGTTCGTATTATGGAAAGGATGAATGTGAAGAGTGTAGCAGGATTAGTGGCCTATGCTTATTCAAATGGGTTGATAAAAAAGTAAATTTTTTAGTTTTTCAGCTTTCTAGGTCTGACTATTCTCATGTCAAGATTCAGTATAAATACTGAATAGAATTTTATCTAATGTATTTACTTTTGATCTGTTAGAGTATATAATCTAATAAACCATCTTATTATGTCGTTTGGGGGAACCGCATAATATAGATGGTTTTTTTTATTGGTTTGTTAATCCGTTTAACTAAATACCTACCAATATTCTAACGTTCCTCCTGCTTTCGCAACAATGGCTTTATTATTATTTTTGCTCGCAAATCTAATTTGTACTGTACCACTTACAGAAGGTTTTATAATCCCTTCAATAACTGCAATGTTTCCTGTAAGATTAGAACTACCCGAACAAGTAGCTGGTAAATTAATAGCACTACAGTAATTGACGCTTTCAGGATTATCAACATACCTGCTAACATAACTAATAAAAGAAGTAGCTGGGGCAGTAATTGTCCACCGACTACCATTATTGGTTTGTTCACTGGTATAAGGAATCATAGCATAAAATCGATAAAATATACCCGCTAATACATTAAATGATAGTCCTGTTACATCTTGTAGCGTATTTCCATTTGCATTATTGTTGGTTACATCAGCTGTTAAAGTGATCACCCCTCTGCTGAAGCTTTCCGGGGGTGCAGCAAATACACCATCTGCTCTTAAAAAATTAGTAGTTCCACCACCACTTGCAGGTACTACTCCATTTGCCTTAGCAGAAAAAACGTCTAACATTGCGGTTGCTTGTGATGCGGTTAAATCTTCCACATCACCTGGACCTGCAGCATTTCTCCCCTTAAATACTTGAGAATTAGTCTGCGACAACATTCCGTTTTTAATAACATTTGCTCCAATAGTAGTTGCATTGCCAATGGAAGTGATAGGACCGGTAAGATTTGCATTGGTTGTTACAGTAGCTGCGTTACCTGTAGTGTTTTGATTGAGTATAGGAAAATTACTTACATCAGTAATATTCATCAGCAAATTTGAGATTAATTGAGCAGTAATGTTCCCCTCTGCATCGGCTGTTAGTACTTTTGTATTCATGTTATTGGTTCCCAATCCTTCAAACCTAATGGTACCTTTTGTGTGGAATTGTGCAGTGGGGTTAGTTGTTCCAATTCCAATCTTTCCAATATTTTTATTATAAATGTCATTCCCATTTATCATCCATTTACTGCTATCAATATTGTATTTAGTTCCTTTTTGATTTACAACAATTTGTCCAATACATTTAAATGTAAATATAGTCAGGAGCAATAGTATCCAAGTACTTCTCATTTAATATGGTTTATATGGCCAATAACTTAAAAGTTATTGGCCATATGGGATAAAAGAATAATTTTGTTATTGGATTATTTAACCCACTGTACTTCAATTAAATCTCCGCCAACCACCATGGCTGACATAGAGGAAGTTAAATTTATTTGTCCTGTTGCTGTGGTATAATCCACTGCTGGTATAAGTTTCACCCCGTTTCTGAAGACCCATATTTTTGATACTGCAGAAGGCATATTCGTTATGTTATAGGCTGATTGACTTGTTGTGGCAGTAAAATATTCATTGCCACTTTGCAATAATACTTCAGCAGTGACTCTTTTTAGTGTACCATCTGCCGAGGAAACTAACAGGCTGTCAGTCGTAAGATTTCCACTCTGCAAGCCTGATATTTTTAAATTATTGGTAGCATCTGTTCCAATGGTGGTAGACTTGGTGAGTGTGCCTCCCAATTCTACTAGATTGCCGGTTTTTGTTAATCCATTCCCAAAGCTTAAAGCGTTGAACAGCGAGGACGCCGAAATGAATTTAATTTGACCGGAGGTGGGGTTCACTACCATTACACTGTCGTTGGTATTTGATCCGGGTTGTAAACCGGTAATTTGTAAAAAATTACTGGCACTCGTTTCAATGGTAGTTACTTTGTTTAAAACTCCTCCCAACTCAATTGTCTGACCGTTTTTGGTTAATCCGTTATTAGCCATTTTTGCAAAGCCACTATCACCAATTTGTTTGGGCGTGACATACAATAAAGTGCTATCAGACTTTGTGATAACAGCTGTAGTACTCGAAATCACCCATTTGATGTTACCTTTTCGGTCAACAACGTTGGTACTGTCTTTTTGTGCAGATGCTGCGAAGCTGATTGCTGCTGCAATCGAAAATAATACTAGTTTTTTCATGTTTTTTTACTTTATAATAATTGAATAATCCTGATTTGATCTCCTTGTTTACAAGGAACTTCTGAAATGATGGTGTTACTATTGTTCAACGTAGATGATATCATGATACCATTTCTATATAGCAATATTTTATTGATATCGGTAATTAAAGAAGGTGTTTTGAATATGGTTTGACCATCGGTTGCAACGTTTTCAATTATTATTTGAACGTTGTTAAGCGGATTAGATGGCGTTGGCGGGGATGATGCTGTCGTATTACTCGCTTTAATCCATTTAGTTCCATCACTATAATACAGTCCTGGACTAAGGTCATTACTGTTTGAAGTATTGTAAACTACCATGCCACTGGTGAATTTTTTTAAAGGTGTGCTTACATTGGTAGACACTAGCCCAATTCTAGGAAGCAGAAATCCCTTATTAGTTGATTCAACGTCTAATATCGCATCAGCATTGATGGATTTAGGATTCTCCCCAATTTTTAATTGTGAAAAAACAGAAGGACAACTGCCTAGTATACCTACTAGTAGCAGTAATAAATAATGTTGGTTCGCTTTATGTATATTAAATAGGTTCATAGTCTATAGTGTTACAAAACGTTTACCAGTGACCATCTTTTCTCCTTTATCACTTATTAAATCAATGTAATAACTGCCCTTTGGCAACTTCATGACATTAATTGGTATAGTATTGATGCCATATGTAAATGCTATTGATTGAAACATGACTTTTTGCCCAAGAATATTGTAAATACTTAATTCAGCTACACCTGTATAGAATGCATTAAATCGAAGGTTTATTTTTTCAAATTGTCCAACCGGATTTGGAAAGAGTATTGCATTATAGTTAATACCTATTTTACCAATTGCAATGGAGGTAATACCTGCTATCATCGTACCGCTGATGGTACAGTCTTCTTTATTGCCTGTTGCAGTTGGTTTTCCACTTAAGTCAATCCAACTACTGCCATTCCATCCAACCAATCTAAGTTCAGATGGTTTTGCAAAATCAGTCATATTCGGCATGCTCACCGTTATACTTAATCCCACACCATTTCCAGTTGTGCCTGATCCAAGATTATTCCCTTCGCCAGTTTGCCAATCCCATTGACCGTATCTACTCACTACAACAATTGGATCTTTTACAGATGCAATCGAATGAAAACCTGTATTAGGAGGAGTAGGATCAAGATTATAAGTTGGGTCGCCTTCTATCCATGCAGTTGCATATGCGTCGGTTATATAAGCAGGGCTTGAAATAGTTAGTGATCTTAGATCATTGTTACTACCAACAGGAAACACAAAAGAAGTATTGCCATACTTTTTTACATAACCATCAAAGTTGATTGCATCAGAATACCCAATATAGATTGCATTTCCAAAAGAGCTGAAGTATCCTGGGTTATAGGATCTATCAGAGGTCCATATAGTTGTGTGGTTTGTTGCAACATCAATGGTATCAAAATTCAAAATTTCTCCACCTGCAAATACATGATTGGATTGTGCGTATGAATACATCAAGACAAACTGTCCAAAAAGTAAAATTGAAAATTGTTTCATGTAATACTGTCAATACTTTTAATAAACTGTTAAAAAAAACAGAGTGTAATATTATTTTAACTTAAAATATATTACACTGACAGTAATCAATACACTAGATGATTGTCAACAAAGAAGAAAATATATATTTCAAAATGAAGAAGCCCCAACACTTTGTGTTGAGGCTTTGTGGTCTCGCCAAGATTGGTACAACTTGGCGGCAAATAAAATCAATTGTGGTCTCGCCAAGAATCGAACTTGGATCTAGTGTTTAGGAAACACCTACTCCTTTAAAATAGGTTTTTAGAGGTATTTTAGACGTAAAATCCCAAAAAGTGTGTAGTAAGTGTGAAGGTAAATGAGATTTTGCAGCACACGCTGCTACACACTAAAGATTCAGTATAAATACTATAATTGTGAGACATGGAAATTTGTTATTTTAGTAAGGAAGATTAAAATATATCTGCAGGTAAATGAAATTCATTCATATCATCTGATTCAAGGTTAAATTTAAGTCCTTCCATTTCAAATTTGTATCCAATATTTTTTGATATACCAATTAACTTTGTTTTTAGTTTTTCAGCTTGTGGGTTTTGGATGCATATGTATTTTAAATTCTTCATTTCGTTAAGAATTTCACTATCAATTGCTTTATTAAAATCTGGTAAAGAATATCCTATTATTACAAGATGTGAAGTTGCTGCAGCAATTTGTTTTGTTAACTTTAGGGAATTTTCCTTAAGGTGATTATTTTCAAATGCGAACGAAATAGAATTTCTATTTGAATTGCTATTAATAGTATTAGTATATAAGTTTTGTTCAACTAGATTTACAAATTTATTAAACTGATAAGGATCTGAAATGTCGCATCCACACCAATGGGTATAGTTATTACTTGGTATTTTTCTATAAAATCCTGCACAACCATTAAGATGTATTAATTTAAATAGTTTTGGGTTAGCATTTCTATTCATTAAATCTGGGTTCAATAATTCATACCCTGGGTAGGTGTAATATTTTTCTGCTACTTTCCAAATTTCAATTTTATCAATACTGGCAATTGATTCTTCAATTTGAAGATCATAGTTCCATGAAATAAAACTAACATTATCTTTAATTTTAAATCTACTTGCATTATCATCTTGCACCTTCATCAATAGATTTTTATATCTATAATCTAAAATATTTCTACCTGCAGCAATTGAGAAATAAGACCAAATAAGATTTTTAATATTGTAAAACATATCTGAATCGTATTGGTGAATCTTCGCTAATGTATCAATTGATTTTTCTCGTGTGGCAAGTTCAACAACGTTTTTAAATCTTGATTCAAATGATTCTAGATATCTCTGTGTAATGACATCCTCGGAAAGATTGCCATATTCTTTTCTCTTAGAGGTCAATTCTCTCAGTACACTCATCAAATCGTTGTCTAAAGGAAGGGCATTCTTGCTTGCGCCGGCACCAATTAAATATGTTAAATGGTTCATATTAGTCTTTACTTTAAAAGTATATTATATATGTCTTATTTGGGTAAGAATTATTACCCTCCTTGTTCTGCAAAAGTTTTAGCTACTTTAAAAAAAAATAAAAATATTTTGCCAATTGCTTGGTCGTACAATAAAATGTATTACCTTTGTGATGCCAACACCAAAAAAATGACATTATCAAATACGAAAATAATAAGATCTAATACTTTCAAGCCCTTGAATGATGAGTATTTGGCTCTTATAAATAAGATGACACTGTCGCCTAAAATGGATTTTTCTGGCTTAAGAATACTACCCGAGGAGTTGTTTAATAATTTGAGTCGTGCTGAATTTAGCAAATGGTGCATGACTGATGCTGATATTAACTTTGATGGTTTTAAAAGTGAATACGAGCTGATTGAAAGTGAAATTGAGAGACATATTAGTAATGTTAAGCGGTTTTATTTGGGTGAAATTGAATGTGGTGAGTTAGCAAAACAGAAGTTTAGTTTAATGGAACAGTTGTACGCTTTAGAGAGTATTTCAATACCATTGAGAAAATTGAGCTTGATAGTTGAACCTGATTACACTGCTAGTACTGCAATACATTCACGAAGTAAGATTAAGTATGCTTTTGTTAAAGCGTATTGGATTAATGAAGCAGGTGAATTAAAAAGGATTTTAAATAAGAATATTGGTAATAACGAATGGGATTTTATAGACGTTGCTGCAAAAATGTTTGCCTCATTCGGTTTTGAATCTTATGTTCCTGCTAAACCAATTGGAGATGGTATATTAGTTGACATGGTGATAATGAAGAACAATAAAAAGTGGATAGTTGAAATAAAGTCAAAGGATAGAGAGGCGTTCATTAAAACCTTTGTTTCACTAGAGCTTTGGAGAATGTATAAAAAGGAATACGGAATCACGGATTAATTTTTTTAATAACCGATTTAGAAAAAGAAAAGGCAACAGCTTTTTTTTTGCCCTAAATCATGGTTGTACAATAAAATGTACGACAAAACAATTCAACAAGTATGACTACTAAAACATCAATCGCTGCAAAGGCAGCAAGAAGAAAGGCAAAAGTGGAAAGAAAATCTGCCGATGCAATTGTATCTATTTATTCATCCCTTAAAAACTTAAACATGGGACAAAAAAACAACAGTGGCTTTGCCACAAAAAATCCGAAAGATATTAAGATAGGTATATCCTACTTTATGACTTTCGTAAAATGCGCATCTAAGATAGACTACACTACCGACTTGGATAGGTTTACAAACACCTATAATCATGTCAAAAACCATCCTGCTGGAGTAATTGCATTTCGCAGTGAGATGTATAAAATCTTGATGGAATTAGTCAAATCAAACGCCCCTGTTGATGAGTATTTCTATACTATAGGGATGCATTACTTGGTATCATTTGACCCCGTTAGAAATATTTTGGAAAGTCAACCTCAAACAGCATTAGGTTTTATGGTTGAGCCTAAGAAAAATGACGTTGATGGTGCAATGGTATTCGCATCAGATTACAGCTTTTGGGAATATTCGGTATCAAACAGAGGAGCCGCATAAATTAATAATCGTTTAAAATTCTAAAAATGGTATTAAGAATTAGGAGTCCAGTGATGGGCCATATTGGCACGCTGTGCTGCGAAACAAAAAGGGTGGTGTAGAAAGAACTACAAACACCTATTGATTTTAAAATTAATAAAATAAATATTATGAAGGTAGTGTATAAAGACCCTGTGGAGTTAGAACAATTAATTCCCGTGGACTTAGCAGCTCTTTATGAGCTTGGCGACTTGAAAGATATGGTAGCCGAATTAGAAGCAAACGGTTGGTTAGTTGCTGGTACTTTGTCAAAAGACGGAATACCTATTGACTGCTACAGAAGATTAAAAGTGGCAATTAAGCTTGGTTGGAAAGAAGTGCCAGTATATATCTCAGATTTGGAGGCAACGGCTGAAAATCGTGTTGCATTAAACCATGCTAGAGACAAAACCTGGAAAGACGATCGTACAGACTTAGTTGTTTCATTTGAGACATTTGGATTAAAGCAAGGGAAGAGAGATTCATTAGTAAAATATGATCGATATGAAGAAATCAGAAAACGCACTGGTTGTCGTTTCAAAGATGACAAAACAATTCGTGATGTTGAATGGATTTTGAAAAACGATCTTGAGGGTTATCCAATGGCATACTGGTTGTTGGAAAAAAATGTCGCCGTAGGAGTTTTAAAACAAATCATGCAAATAAAAGATGCAAAGTATTCAGATATTCTTAAGGAGGTTAAGAATAAACAGTTAAACCCAAAAACGGCATTGCAAAAAATAGAAAATGCCGAGTTATTAAAGAAGCCATATGAGGGGTCATTTATTCTTCCTGAAAGTGAGCAGAAGGTTGAAGTTTTTAATGGTAAAAAGGAGGATCTCTTGTTGAAATTAAAAGACAACGAGATTAAAACTTTATTCTACCATATTGATCCAATGCCGTCAGATTTTGAGAATCCAAATAGTGGCAGTCAAACTTTTGAAAGTAGACTTGATGCGTACTCAACTAAAAATGCGTTTTTAATAAGAGATTTTACAAATACCAGATTATCAGAAAGAGGTGGTGCATTTATTTCTTTTAGTGAGTATTATGATGGTAGTGGATTTGCTAAAAAAATGGCTGAGCGTGTAATCAGAGCTGTAGAAAAAGAGACGGGTTTGATTTATAAACAAACCATTTACATATCACGTAATTCGCTTGCTAATAAAGAATCAACATTGAAACTTGTTGACGGTATGGATATGATGTTATGGTTTGTAAAGGAAACGGGATATAAGGGTTATAGTATCCCAAAATTATTGATTAAAGAAGCTGATATTATTGGAATTAAAAAGGATTCTTTTGCTTATAAAACATGCACGAACTATCTTGATACAAATATTTATCAGAACTTGATTAAAGCAAATAATCTTCCAAAGGGTAAAGATTTTCCGAAGGATGATGGATCAAAGTATGCTTTTGATAATCCTGCTGCATTTTTGCCGATCAAATTAACCACAAGCCCAGGGGATTTAATAGTTGATTTATCTATGAAACATGACGTTGCTCAAGTTGCAACATTGTTGAATAGACGTTATATCGGCTACACCTCTGAAAAGAGAACCTTTAACAAAGTCAAAACTAAAGTAGGCGCAGTGGTTAGTGCTAAGGTAGTTAAATCGGTTTCTGTTAAAATTACCGACCCGGGAAATATAGGCGTTGGAAAAGCAAAGAAGGCTACTAAGTCAAAAGTCGTACAAAAGACAAACAATCCAGTTTAATCATTTAATACATGGCGGTGTTAAGGGCACCGCCATTTTACTATCCGAGCAGTTGTAAGCACGAATGACAGTTATATTAGCATTCGGTACTGCTCATTTTAAAGTGAATGAATCAGTACAGTAATCATATTATCAGTGGAGATACACGGAAAACAGCTGTGGTTCTTAATCAATTGTTTGATGACAATCTGAGAGAATTGCCATTGGATAAACTGAAACTACCAAAGTTAATGCCATCATTTAGGCTGCGTGATATTCTGACTATTGCTGATAAGATTGAAGCAGGTGTGATTGATGAACTGTTGATAGTAAACGAAGATTATATGATTGTAAAGGGTTTGAAAAGGTATTATGCATTAAAACGACTTGGTAGAACTCGTGTTCGTGTGTGTGTTGATTGCAACAAAAAGTCTAATGAAGGCGAATTATTCTCAATTAGAAAATAGAAAAAATGTATCAATTCTTTTTTTTACGTAAGTCAAAGAGTAATCCCAAAATGGGAACTATCTATAAAGCGGTATATGATGACCGCAAACCAATTAGTAGAGATTCACTTAAAATTTCAATCCCTTTGAAACTTTGGGATGAGAAAAGGCAGGAGGTTAGGCAGACTGCAGAGATTGAGTACGAAAAGATTAATTTCCAGCTGAATCAACATAAGTCTAATTTCTTAGCTGCGAACAAAAAAGCACAGAAAACCAATAGGGAGTGTTTTATTGAATTTGCATTGGATTATTTGGAAAAGAACTATCCCAACGTTGGGACAAGAATAAAATACACTACGGTAATTAAATCATTGCAAAAATATGTAAGTGAGGTATTGGATATGAATTCGCTTCCGTTTGAGGAGCTACGCAAAATAGACTTTATCAATGGTTATAAGAAATGGGTTTTTAAGCGTCAGTATAAAAAGAGGGACGATGCAATTACAAAAAGAACCAGAACGGTATTCAACTACGTAATCGTAATTCAAACCTTTGTTAAAAGGTATAACGAATTAAACCCAGAGAAAGATGAAATCAAAACCATACATTATACTGTGGGTATTGAAGATTTTGACATTGTTGAGCCTAAGATGTTGTATCCAGATGAAATTCAACGACTGATAGATTACAACTACAGTTCGCACAGAAAGTCTGACAAGACTATGGACGCAAAATATCAGTTCTTATTCCAATTTTTTGCAAATGGATTAAGAGTAAGTGATATTCTGCTACTAAATTTTAAGCACTTCATTAAAGGTAGAATTGAATTTGTGGTAAAGAAGAGTGGTAAGAAAATTAGTATTCCTTTTAAGTATAATGAGTGTAAAATATTGGGGTATTTCTATTCCAGTGAATATGAGACGGCAGTATTGGAAAATCCTCTTGGTGATATTGATTTGATGTCTTATGAAGTTGAAGAGCTAATAAATGTTAATTCAAATAAGAAACCATTAGCAGACTTAACTATAAAAGATTTGGTACAGTTTTATCAGTTCTTAGTAGAAGATAGGAGTAATGATAATACTAATAGGTTAAAGGTGCTGAAAGATATTATTTCTAGGGTTGAAAAACAAGTAGCCTATTCTATGTGCAGAATTATCGGTGAAAAACCTAGTGGTTTGGTATTTGATTATTTAGACTACGAAGATTTTAAGGATTTAAGGATTATGGATAAGAAGGAACTAACTAAAACACAAACATATAAATTACATCGTGGAAGAACAAAATACAATGGAAGATTAACAAGGATTGCAAAAAGAATTGGTATAGATAAGATAACATCCCATGTCAGCCGTCATAGTTTCGCATACTATATGTTAAGTACAGGTGCTACTGTAGAAGAAATTAGTTTTGCTTTGGGCCATGCAACTATTGAGATTACACAGTCATATATTAAACAGTTCCCAAGTAAGTATAGTGATGAAGCAATTAATAGGTTTGGTTCAAGTTTTAGTGTCTAAGTTGACAGTCCTGCCTGCAGGTATACCTCCAGGACTAGCTGCAGTAACCCCTCTTATATATACATATATATTAAATGGGGTTGAGTAGTACGATACTGTAAAAAAAGCTGCCCAAAAATTTTCCCAAAAATTGAAATTTATTGGCGCTAATGAAATGGTTTATATGCTAGTATGTTCCATGCGGAGCGATCGTTAGCTCAGGCATTCGGGGTACTTTAATTTATATAGTTCAAATAAAGATTCACGTACTATATCAGATTTTTGACGGCGAGTCATACTGCATAATTTTTCAAGTCTATTTTTTTCGATAGTATCAATTCTTAATCTTACGAATTCTGTCTTGTTGTTGTCTTTTTTTGTTCTCATGTCTATTCTTTATATATAAATATCAGTTGAGAAGATAAAATTGTTCCACTTGCCATATTTTTTGTAGCCACTATGGATTTTGGTAGTTCTCAAAGTATTTATTATAAAATGGAATACAATGGGAAACAAGAAAAATCAAACTAAAGGAATTTGGATACCTGAAGAAATTAAGGTTGATAAGAAATTAGACTGGGCAAACAAAGCGTTGCTGTCAGAAATCTACTCACTTTGTGAACTACCTGATGGATGCATAGCTTCTGATAACCACTTTGGGAAATTATTGGGAATTGGAAGGACATCGGTTAACAAGCGAGTAAACAAGTTGACGGAGTTGGGATATATTACCACCAAAAATCACTTCAAAGGGAAGCTATGTATTGGGAGAACTATTACAAAAGGTA
>JACCEA012107244.1_pt1 | contig 11508 bp, 9 predicted proteins | sample 7449851 | NCBI WGS metagenome assembly JACCEA01 (sample SAMN15323453, study PRJNA562643) | freshwater metagenome | isolation source: river surface water | place: USA:Blue River Watershed | collected 2017-08-18 | reverse complement strand
GCATGCCGCGCCATCTGCAAATCAAAAACCGAATCTCCGACCATCAAAGCCTGCTCCGAGTTCACGCGACAATGCGCTAGAATTTCCCGCAACATCAGCGGATCCGGCTTACTGGCTGTTTCGTCGGCACACCGGGTGACATCGAAGTAATCGAGCCAGCCTCGCCCCTCCAGCACCGCATTCAGGCCTCGCCGACTTTTTCCGGTAGCAACCGCCAGCTGATAACCCTCCGCCCGAAACGCATCCAGCGCTTCAAGCACACCCGGGAACAGTGCTGACGGCTCTTGCTCCAACTGCAGGTAATGGTCGCCATAAGCCCTGCGAAAACAATCAACTTCTGGCGTAGCTCGCAAACCCGGATAAAGGCAATCAATGGCCTCCAGCATTCCCAAGCCAATGATACCTTTCAGCCGCTCATCGGCTAACTGTGGCAGATCGCAAATACCGGCGGCATACCTGAGCGAAGCGACAATACGCCCAATGGAGTCAACCAGCGTGCCATCCCAATCCAAGATTTATTATGTTATTAAAACGGTTCATCATTGAACCGTAGATATAACAATGGGTAGATGTAAATTTTCGTCAACCGACGATTTACTGACTGCGCTTGCATTTCAGTTGACGACAAATTTCGCATATCTGGCCCCGATTTAAAAATTTTCCAAGAAAAACGGTTGACTGTCACATTCACATCCTGCCGGGTAGCTTTACTTTACCGAGATGCAAGCCAGGCTATCAGTTCTTCGACGTTATTTGCAGAATAGACAGGGGATTCAGCTTCCAGCGCTTCCCGAGGGTGAGCGCCATAGGTTACTGCGACCGCATGTACACCAGCACTCTTGGCCATCAGCAAATCGTGTGTAGTATCACCGATCATCAACGTCCCTTCGGGAGCAACGTTAAACTCATCCATCAACTCTTGAAGCATCTGGGGATGCGGCTTCGAATGGCATTCATCGGCACAGCGAGACGACTGGAACCTACTACCCAATCCACTCGCATTGAGAGCTCTATCAAGTCCTAACCGGGTTTTGCCTGTAGCTACCGCCAGGAAATAGCCTGCAGCAGCCAACTCATCAAGCATCATCTCAACGCCCGCGAATAGTCGCAGATCGTGGTCGCGAGCGAGGTAGTGGTAGCGGTAGCGTTCACCAAGCTCTCGATAACGCTCCTGTGGCAAGTCAGGCATGGCATGGCGTAGAGCATCAATGAGCCCAAGACCAATAACATGGCTTGCGCGCTCCGTTGTAGGTACTGGAACGCCAACGTCAGCAGCGGCGCATTGAATTGATTCGACGATCGCAGTTGTCGAGTCGATAAGGGTTCCATCAAAATCAAATGCAATTAACTTGATTTCAGTGCCGCTAATGAATTTACGATTGAACATGAACGCGTTTTCTCCAATACGTTAGGCTACGATTTCAATGTACCCGATTAATTCGGCCAAGTAGCTCCCATCACCATTCGCAGCCCCCTTGTGCTACAGCTCCCGCTGTAACGTCGACTCCGCTGCTCGGGCTCGTGCGAAAACTTCGGCGCGGCTGTGGGTGATTGCAGATAGCGCTCGCATTGGCGCTTTACTGCGGACACCCGAGTGCCATCCTGTTTCACAGCAATCGGCTACACCACGACGCGGCGCTCACCGTTACCGGCAGACGCCTCCACCATCCAGAACGACAGCAAGACGGGTTCCTCGACATCTCCTGTAACTGCAACGCCGATTTCTTCCGGTGGCATGCGAAATTGCACTGACTTGACAACCTAATTACATTGTCACTGACTAGGCATTTTCATTCACGCTGACCAGTTGCTTGAACGGCTGCATCCGACCGATTCTGCCCTTCGCGACCGGCAGCAAAGTGCCAGAAGCGGCCATCTGGCCTGTGAGTTTCTTGCTATAGCTGAATGCTGTTGCGGGCCAGACGCCAGCGCAGGGGACTGATCCCGGCCCAGTTTTTGAAGGCCCGGGAAAATGCGTTGGTGTCCTGATACTGCAAAAATGCAGCGATTTCGACAATCGACAGATGGGTGCTGAATAACAACTGCCGGGCCATTTCGTAGCGAGTCTGGCTGATCACCTGTTGAAGCTTGTTACCCTCACCTTCCAGGCGACGTCTCAGGGTGCGTTCGCTGATACCCAGTTCATGGCTGACATTAGCCGCGGAGATCGGGGTTTCAGGCAACAGCCGTAACAGGATGCGTTCGATCTGCTCGCCCAACCCCATTCTGATATTTACCGTGTCAAAGGTTGCTGCTAGCTGTGCATATTCGGCTGGGTCCGCAGCAACAATCGGCTGTTCCAACCAGCGACGTTCGAAGATTACGCCAGGCATCTTCGCATCGAAGTGCAGGTTGCACCTGAAAAGGCCACGATAGGCCTTGATAGCATCTGGCCGTGTCCTGCTTAAGTCGACACGCTGCGGTTTCCATCTCGGCCCGCACAACTCACTTAGCATCCTGTATGCCATCGCCATGGCCGTATCATGGATCTGCGAAGCGTCGAACAGGTCATGATGATAGACGCTGTAACCGAGCAGACATTGCGAGGGCGATACATTGATCAGTCCGGGCGCGGCACCACGGTCGTGCACTTGCAGGTGTTTGGTCAGACCGGCGAGTGCCGCACCAAGATTCGGCGCGTTGCGCATCAGCTTACCGAGGATACCCAGGCTTTCTAGTTCGAAGCGCTCACCCACCAGCAAGCCGAAATGCGAACAGCCGGTGTGCCGCACGGCGGCATCTAGCAGGCGTCCCAATGCCGCGTAGTCAATCCGGTTATCGGGGTTATCGAACACCCGCAGGGGCAGCCCTGCTTCACTGAATACCGATTGTGGGCTGACAGCAAAGCCCTGAAGCAGATGCGGAATATCCAGCAGCGGAGCAATCCGTAAATGTCCGGGCAGGCTGGGGGTCTGCGACGGTGAAAGCATGGCAGCGTCTCACTATTGGGCTGATCATTTCCGGATCAGGCACGCGTCACGGCATGCCCCACGCAATGAATAATGGCCGGAAATGCAAGATTACTCCATGCCAGCGAGTGCTAAATTAAAAACTGCTGCATTGTCGTGCGTGTTGTTCGACCTATGCCATGCACAAGGAGAGTCTGATGAAGCGCCTCCGCACAAAACTTGAAGGCTTGGCGATATCGAACTGCAACCTTGTTGTCTGTGAGGCTCGTAGTTTGAAGAGACAAATATCCACTAGGCACAGCGCCTGAAGAAACTGCAGGCGGAGGTGTGCAAGGTAGCCCTTCGCTGGAAGTGTTGACTGTCACGGCCAAGTGCAAACGGTTAAAACAGAACGAAATAGCATCACCACATGGAGAGTAAATAATGAAAGCCATGAATCTGAGCTTCAAACAAACCGCTCTGCTCGGAGCGCTGCTGCTGGGGGTGGCTGTGCAACCGTCTGTTGCGCAAGAAACCAGTGCTGCTGACCCGGCGGTTCTTTCCGATGGCGCGAACGCCAAATCAGGTCGTGTCGAAAATATGCACATGACGCGCTACGTTGAGTTCTTTCTCGCGGCACCCGACCCGAAGACTAAAGAACTGGTCGCCGCTTGTTTCAACACTATGTTTACGCCCAAGGGCATTCCCCCATCGAGGGACACCGCACCGCAGAAGCTGGTAGAAGGTCTTGATTTCAACAAGATCAAGACCGAGTTCGGTGTTGTTGGCGCATCCCTGAACGGTCCCAAGCTGTGGATGCCTGACTGGACCGATATCGAAATCGGAAAGGTGCAAACCTTCAATGGCATCGAAGCGGCGTGGGTGGCCCAACTCAACATGGAGGAAGGTAATCGTAACGTGGACAATAGCATCCCCTACCAGCCGGTCACCATTGCCCGAAAGAGCGCTTTGGGGTGGAACAAGGGAACCAAAGTCCTGCTCCTCGACGATGCAGAAGGCAACACTTGGATCCTGAAGGGATTCCAGTTGGGCATCCATCCCAAGCAAAGCTTTGAGGAATTTGTAGCTGCCGGTGAGAGTAACTTTAAAAAACTCCCGGCAGGGTGGAAGTTCCGAACCAAAGTGCTGGATAAAGACTTGATTGAGAAACCCGATAACGGCGTCGCCTGGATCATGCCGGATGAGTTTTTCAATGTGTATGACAAGACTGGACCGGGCATGATGAACTACAAACCCTGACACTAGCCATGGTTGTAAAATACAGGTTGAATGGTTTCTTCGGGTCGGAAGCAGCGTGTAGCCTGGACGTTCGCATGGTGGGAAATGCTGCGCAGTTTCCCACCCTACGCAAGTTTGAGAGTCCGTAGGGTGGACAACGTTTACTTGTCCACCAACTGCTGCGAAAGGGCCGCTGTGGGTCGGGTGCTGCCCCTCGCAAGGCCTGGAACGTTTCGATAGCGGCGGTCCAACCACGGCCGCCGCAGGGTCGGTCTATACCTCTGTCTGCTCTGACATCTCCAAGGCATCGTCGACTTCAATCCCAAGGTATCTGACAGTGCTTTCAAGCTTCGAATGACCAAGCAGCAGCTGAACAGCCCTCAGATTCTTTGTCCTTCGATAGATCAAAGTCGCCTTGGTACGCCGCAGTGTGTGAGTGCCATACATGGCTGGGTCAAGACCGATAGCTACCACCCAGGCCTTAACTATTCGTGCGTATTGCCGGGTGGAGAGATGCTCTGAACAGTGCAAACGGCTTGGAAACAAAAAGTCCTCATTCCTGAGGTTGGCTTGATGCATCCAAACGCCCAGAGCAGTTCGAGTTTGCTCGGTAATTTCAAACTGAACTGGGCTCTGTGTTTTCTGCTGCATGACGATGGCTCGCGAAGAAACATGCTCTCCGTGAGCAATGTCCCGTACCCGCAGCTTGGTCAAGTCACAGGCTCGCAATTTGCTGTCGATTGCTAAATCGAAGAGAGCAAGGTCTCGTATTTTCCCGGCGAGCTGAAGCCTAACTCGAATTGCCCAGATATCCCTGAGCCTAAAAGGGGCTTTCTGCCCGACCAGTTTTCCCTTGTTCCAGGGTTGAGCTGTATTGGTGGCGATGGTGTCCATGGCTTGTCCTCCAGTGTATGAAAGGACAAGCGTGGATCAGTCTGTGCGCATGGTCGCTTATCGACCCATTGCAGCCAGTCATGGCTGGCAAAAACGACCAAATATAGGTGCTACGAACTGAGAGGCCCTTAGCAGAAGGCTTGCCTCCAACAGTGCAAATGAAATCGGGCGCCGAAGCGCCCGCTGTTTATGCTAAACCCTGATCTTCAGGGTTGCAGCTCGATGTCGCCCGGCCGCCAGCTCTGGTTGAACCAGGGTTCCAGTGGGCCGTAGAGACGCAGCGCAACGTTGTAGCCCTTGCCGGGCATGCTTTGTACCCAGTTGTTCTCCTGACCTGCCGGCGCCTTTGGGCCGAACCAGACGGTGACACCGCCGTCCGCGTTCAGGCGGACGCCCGGCAAGGTGCTGTCGAGGCCTGCCAGTTTCTGGTCGCTGGGCAACAGCGAACGGGTCTGGTTGTCATAGGCGGTGAATGACCAGAAGTCCTTCGCCGGAATCGGCCCGGGCAAGGTCACCTTGTACGTCTTGTCCGGATCCAGATAGTGTCCGTCAGCATCGCGCACGGTGATCGCATAGGCCGAACCGGTTCCCGGCTTCGACTCGGTCATGGCCGGGGTGATGCCGGTGGCGTAGTAGAAGAACCTCATCCGTGCATCAAGCAGCCGTTCGGCACCGTTGAGGAACTGGTAGCTGCCACCGATGAAAGGTGTCCACCACTGGCGGTCGTTGTAGAGGCGGGTTTGCGCATCCCGCGAGGCATACAGGTTGGTCCGGGCAATGGCATTGGCCACTGCCACCGACTCGGTGAGGATGCCCTTCATACGCGCATCGGGGGCAAACGGCTGACCCTTGCGAATACCGATTGCGGCATACAGACCCACCGTGTCGGGGTCGACCCAGTCCGCCGGCTCGTTCTGCACCACAGCGTTCAGTTCCTCGTAGAAGCTGAAGTCATTGGCGCTGATGGTGTTGAACTTGACGCCCGAGACGTTGACCACCCGGGTAGCTGCAGGCTTGGATGCCTGTGCCAGCGGAAACACCGCCGCCCTGGCCTTGACTCCCGCCACCGCCGCCGCGATATCACCTTTCTCGACAAAGGCGCGGTAGAAGATCAGCAGCTGGTTGGTACGCGGATTGGCGACGTGATAGCCCTTGGCCGGCAGCTCGCCCTTGTAGCCGGGCGGTACGAACAAGTAATCGCCACCGGCGCCCTTGTCCGGGCCGGTGAAACCGACATCGGTTACCCAGCGGAAGTCGGCGTCATCCACCGGACCGAGTACCCGTGGCGGCACGCGCACGACCATCGGCCCGGCGTTCAGGTCGACGCACAGCACCACATACACGGTCGTGGTGTTGGCAGTCAGGAACAGCGAGCGCGCATCAAGCAAGTCTTCGCTGATGCCGATGTCGCGGTTTTCCCTGATGCCGGCCTGTTCGAAGCCTTTGCACAGTGCATGCACCGAGGTGGCTGACATGCCCTTCAGGAAAGCGTCGATGCCACGACCGAAGTCCAGCTGGTCATAAGCCAGTTTTTCCGTTGCGGCATCGGGCACGCCGTTGTTGAAGCGCAGCGTTCCTATGCGGGTTTCCTGCGTATCCGGCGTGGTGATTTTCGCTGGCACGTCGGGCGCGTACCTCGCCGTCTGCGCCAGGGCCAGCGACGGCGTGATGGCCGTTGTCGCGGCCAGTGCGATGAAAAGCAGGCAGTGCTTGATTAGTTTCATGGTCCGTATCCTTTTCGCATCCGCTTGGCAAAGCTCAGGACTTGATCTTGTTGTGCTTGCATCTGTGCGGTGCAAGCACAACTTGGGTCAATCTAAGGTTGCAGTTCGATCTCGCTCGGCCGCCAGCTCTGGTCAAACCAGGGCTCCAGCGCGCCGTACATGCGCAGTACCACGTTCCAGCCCTGCCCCGGCAGCGTCTGTACCCAGTTGCCTTGCTTGCCCGCCGGCGGCTTGGGGCCGAAGTAGACATCGACCGAACCGTCCGCGTTGTATTGCAGGCCCTTCTTCTGACTGCCGGCACTGGGGAAACGCTGGTCAGTCTGGATCATCGAGCGGGTCTGGTTGCTGTACAGGATCAGCGACCAGAAGTCCTTCACCGGGGCGTTGGCCGGCATGTGCAGACGGTAGTTCTTGCCGCCATCGAAGGGTTTGCCGGCTGCGTCGCGCGCGGTCCAGGCATATTGCGAACCCTTGCCGATCATCTTGGCTTCCATGGCCGGCGTTACCAGAATCGCCAGATAGTAGTAGAAGGTCGCGGCGTCAAAGTTCTGTACGCCCGGCTCGGTCTGGAACTGATAGCCGCCGATAAAGCCTTTTTGCCAGTTGCTGTCCGGGTAGTAGTAGGCGCTCTTGTCGCGGGTGTGGAAGAGCACGGTACGGGCCGTGGCTGCACCGACCTTGGCCGCATCGGCGAGGATTTTCTGCATCCGCGCATCCGGCGTAAACGGCTTGCCCTTCTGGATGCCGATAGCCTGGAAGAAGCCCAAAGTGACCGGATCAAGCGAGGCGGTCGGCTCTTCCTGTACCACCTGATTCAGCAGCTGCCAGTAGTTGTAGTCAGCGGGAAATACGGTGTTGAATGGCTTGCCCGACATATCAACAAACGTGGGGGCAGGATGGGCTTTGCCGGCATCCGCCAGCGGATAGATTCTGGTGAATTTCTTGACCAGCTCGACGCCCGGCTTGGGGTCACCTTTGTCCAGGAAGCTGCGCCATGGAATCCACAGGCCGTAAGTCGGCGACTTCACGGTGAAATATCCGTCCGGCACCGTGCCCTGGTAGCCCGGCGGCAACAACAGGTACTTGCCACCTTCGCCCTTGTCCGCGCCGGTGATGCCGACATCCACAACCCAGCGCTGCCACATGTCGTTGGCTGTGCCGAGCACCTTGGGCGGCACTTCCAGCACAATCGGCCCATTCTTCAGGTCGATCCAGGTCCAGCTGTACACGGTATCGTCATTGCCGGTGAGCACAATGCCGCGGGAGTCGAGCAACTGCTCGAAAATCGGCACCACCGTATTCGGCGCTCCCATGCCAGCGAAGGCCTGGCGGTTGGCTATCTGGCTGACAGCAGGTATGCCCAGCAGATAGGCCTGCACAGCACGCTGGAAGTCCAGGTTGTCATAAAGTTTGCTCGCGGTTTGCTGGTCAGGAAAGCCATCGGTGAACTTGAGCGTGCCCAGGCTTGTCTCGACCTGTGCCGGCGTACCCACACCGTCTGGCGCGGGGGTCGAATACTTGACCTGCGGGTTAGCCGGTGGGCCATTGAGCATACCAGTGCCGGCCAGGGCCGGCGCTGAGAGGTACAGGGTTGTGCCCAGTGCTATCCCGAGATTGCGCCAGGTTGTCGGGTATCTTTTCATGGTTGTCTGCCTCGCTGAGATAGCGGCAAAACGCAGTCGCCGCCGATAACTATTGCCACTTTAACCGGTTTTCAGGCATCGGCCAACGGGCCCCAGATATCCGTGAAGCAGAGCTTCTCCATCGCCGGCGTCTGCATGCCCATGCCCATCGCTGCGGCCATGCGGCGCTTGGCGGGTTCGCTGTGTACGGTCTTGAGGAAGGCTATCTCCTCGTGATTCAGCTCTTCCTCGATGCTGCCGCTGAAGCGCACCGAAGCCTTGGCTGCGGCAAGTGCTTCCTGCGGGAAGCTGGCGATACGCCGGGCCAGGTTATCGACGAACTGGTCGATCTCGGCCGCCGGCAGTGCACGGTTGAGGTAGCCGTAACGCTCGGCGAGTTCGGCATCGATATCGCCACAGCCGAGAATGATTTCCAGCGCCCGGCCCTGGCCGATCAGTCGCGGCAGGCGCACGGTGCCACCGGCGCCGGGGATGATGCCGACACCGACTTCGGGCTGGCCGAGTACCGCCTGGCCGATGGCGCCAAAGCGCATGTCGCAGGCCAGTGCCAGCTCGCTGCCGCCGCCACGGGCACGGCCCTGGATCTTGGCGATGCTGACCTTCGGGCTGGTACGCAAGCGGTCGAACACCTGGTTGATCCAGCCCAGCACTTCTTCCCGTGGTGCTGGCTCGCTGGGCAAGGTAGCGATGGTGCCGAGATCGGCATGGGCGACAAAGAAGTCCGGATTGGCGCTCTGCAGCACCATCACCTTGACCGCCTCGTCCACCTCGATCTCGCGGCTGAGGCGGTCAAGGTCAATCAACATGTCCATATCGAGCAGGTTGAGCTCGCCGTGGTTGAGGGTGACGAAGGCCACTCCGTTGTCGATGCTCACCGTCAGTGTCTTGAAATTCGCGTCGTTCATGCTGTTGCTCCTGATTCTCTGTAGGTGCCGGGCGTCGGCCGCAACGCCTGGTTTACTTGATGCCCATGGCTGACTTGGTCAGGCGGTCGAGCAGGCTGTCGCCGAAGATGCGCGAGACACGCCACAGCGGTGTCAGCGGATAACGGCTCTTGGCCCGTGGTGCCTGGAGGGCGCGCAGGATGGTCTTGCTGACCAGCTCCGGCGGTGCACCTTCACGCCCCATCTTCGCCAGCAATGCCGGCATTTTCGCCATATAGGGAGCATATGCGGTATTGGCAAAACGGGTGTCGGCCTCGGGGGATTTTTCCCAGATCGGCGTGCGGATGTTGCCTGGCTCGATGGCCGAAACCTGGATACCGAAGATGCCCAGCTCGCGGCGCAAGGCATCGGAGAAAGCTTCCACCGCGTGTTTGCTGCCGCCATAGGCGCCGACGAAGGGGAACACCAGGCCGCCGCTGATCGAGCTGATATTGATGATCCGGCCCGGTGCATGGGGGCAATTGCTCCGCGCGCCGAGCAGTGGCAGGAAGGCCTGGGTCACCTGCAGCAGACCGAACACGTTGACCTCGAACATCTGCCGCACTTCCTCCATCGGCACGTGCATCAAGGGTGCGGCGCCGGAAACCCCGGAGTTGTTGACCAGCGCGCAGAGGCCGGCATCGCCGAGCGCCTGTTGCACTTGCTCAACCGCAGCGGCAATCGCCGGGGCGTCGGTCACATCAAACAGCAACGGGCTGAAGTGCTCGCCCAGTTCTTGCTGCACCCGCTCGGCATCGGCCGCTTTGCGCACGCTGCCGAATACGCGGTAGCCGTTGGCAATCAGGTGGCGTGAGGCATCCAGGCCGATGCCGGTGGAAACGCCGGTGATCAATACGCAGGGACGTTGGGACATGCTGGTGAACTCCTGTTAGAGAACCCGCGCGAGCAGGCGCGGATAGCTTTCCGGCAACAGCCGGGCGAGCCAGTCGATGGTGGAAGAACGGTAACCGGTAATGACCCGGCGCCGGCCTTGCTGGATGCCGCGCAGAATGTCGGCGGCGCAACGTTCAGGTGGTGTGATCAGGGTGCGCTGGTTGGCTGCGTCCATGCGGTCTTCGATCGCGCCGCTACTGGCGCAGCGCCGGCTGGCACGATCGATATTGGTTTTGATTCCGCCGGGGTGAACACACACAGCACTGACACCGCTGCCAGCGAGCTCCGACCAGAGGCTCTCAGTCAGGCCGCGTACGGCAAATTTCACCAGATTGTAGGTGTTCAGCCCCGGCAAGCCGACCAGTCCGGCGATGCTGGAAATGTTGATGATGCAGCCTTCCTTCTGCGCCAGCATGTAGGGCAGGAAAGCCTTGCTGCAGTAGATGACGCTCCACAAGTCGAGGTCGACCAGCCAGCGTGCTTCTTCCAGCGTCTGGTTGGCGAAAGTGCCAAGCAAGGCGCTGCCGGCGTTATTGAACAGCAGGTGGACTGTACCGAAGTCGGCGATCACCTGAGCCGCGTGCGCATCCACCGCGGCGCGGTCGGTCACGTCCAGGCGGTACAGGCGTACTTCGGTTTGGCTCGGCAATTGGCTGCGGGTGCGGGCCAGACCAGCTTCGTCTATATCCGACAGAGCCAGCCGGGCACCCTGTCGGGCCAGGGCAACGGCCAGCGCCTGACCGATACCGGAACCGGCACCGGTGATCACCGCGACCTTGTTGTTGAAGTGGCGCATGCTTGCGTTCCTCTGGCTCAGGGTGTCAGCGACTTGATCAGTCGCGGATAGCTCTCGGGGAACAATCGCGGCAGCCAGTAGAGCAAACGCGAATGTTGCCCGGTGACGATGCGGCGCTTGCCGCGACGCACGCCAGCGAGGATTTCCCTGGCACATTGGGCAGGGCTGGTATGCATCAGGCTGGCTGCTTTCTTCTGCATGTTCTGTTCACGGACGCCGACCTTCTGCGACACCCGCAGGCGCTGTTCAAAGCCGGTCTTGATGCCGCCGGGATGCACGCAGATGGCTTCCACCCCGCTGCCGTCCAGCTCCGACCAGAGACTCTCGGTCAGGCCGCGCACGCCGAACTTGGTGATGTTGTAGGCGCTGTGGGTGGGATAGCCGATCAGGCCGAACACGCTGGACAGGTTGACGATGCAACCTTCGCGCTGTTCCAGCATCATCGGCAGGAAAGCCTTGCAGCCGTACACCACGCCCCACAGGTTGATGTTCACCAGCCACTCCATC
>JACCEA010522709.1_pt1 | contig 11508 bp, 9 predicted proteins | sample 7449851 | NCBI WGS metagenome assembly JACCEA01 (sample SAMN15323453, study PRJNA562643) | freshwater metagenome | isolation source: river surface water | place: USA:Blue River Watershed | collected 2017-08-18 | reverse complement strand
TCTGCCTCAACGGCATCGCTGGCCCACGCCATCTGCCCCAAGTCCTGCACCGTCCATGCCGTGTCCTCGGACCAGCGGGTGGACAACATCATCCCCCCGTCCAGGATCGTTTGCTCGTCAAAGACCCATTGGGCCGGGGAGCGGTCAGGGTCCTGCGCCTCGGACCCCGCCCACGCACGGTCGTTTGCCGGGGCCATCTCAATGGGGTCTGAGGTGTCGAGAAATCCGTCCTCAGCAGCGTGCGCCTTGGTCGGTTTGCGTACAAAGAATTGGCGAATCCGGACCTCGATGCCTTGCGACAGCACGATCACCAGGTCGCTTCCTTCCCGTCGCGCGTCCTGAGCCGGTACCACCGCCTGCATGGCGTCTTGTATCCTGTACAGATGCCCCGGTGCTGCGTCCACGACCAAGGACTGGCCAGGCCGAAGCAGCAAACGCCCATCGGTCAGCCCGGGTTTGACCGAGCGCACGATCAGATGCATGGCATTGCTGTCCTCAGGTTGTCGATGCGCTGAATCAGCGTGCCGTGTGGCCAAGGTCATGTGTTGACTCTCAATAGAGGGGGCGGGGACTGCAAGGTTGGGCCAGAGGCCTGATGGGATCTGGCCCATCGGGCAATTGGAAGGGGCTGGCGTGAGCCAACGGCCTGGATCCGCAAGAGACGGGCAGGGGGGGGCGGATCAGGCGCGTGCGTTGTTCAGGGCGCTTGCCCAAGCCAGAGGACGATAATGACGAATGGGGGGCATTCAAACGACAACTTTAATCAACGAAATGGCTAGATAAATGTATTCGGTTGTTTGGCATTTGATAATCCTGTCTTATTGCTAGCAAAACACCATGGCTTGGATGGGCATCCAGCTCTCGCCCCCAGGCTGGACGCGAAGCCGATACACTCGGGCACCCCCGTCTCCCCACACCCATGAGCTCTTACGCCGACGTTTCCCTGTTCCCGCGCGACGCCAAGCCCCTGTCCAGCTACCGGAAGTTCTGGGCCCACCGCTTCGGTCCCGCGCCCTTTTTGCCCATGAGCCGCGAGGAGATGTCGCAGCTGGGCTGGGACAGCTGCGACATCGTGCTGGTGACGGGCGATGCCTATGTCGACCACCCGAGCTTTGGCATGGCCGTGATTGGCCGCATGCTCGAGAACCAGGGCTTTCGCGTGGGCATCATTGCCCAGCCCGACTAGACCAGTGCCGAGCCCTTCAAGGCGCTGGGCAAGCCCAATTTGTTCTGGGGCGTGACCAGCGGCAACATGGATTCGATGATCAACCGCTACACGGCCGATCGGAAAATCCGCAGCGACGACGCCTACACCGCCGGCAATGTGGGCGGCAAGCGGCCCGACCGCGCCGCCATCGTCTACAGCCAGCGCTGCCGCGAGGCCTTCCCCGAGGTGCCCATCGTGCTGGGTGGGATCGAGGGCAGCCTGCGCCGCATCGCGCATTACGATTACTGGAGCGACAAGGTTCGCCGCTCCATCGTGGTCGACAGCAAATGCGATCTGCTGCTGTATGGCAATGCCGAGCGTGCCATCGTGGAAGTGGCCCACCGCTTGGCAGCGCGTGAGCCGGTGCAGCAGATCACCGATGTGCGCGGCACGGCCTTTGTGCGCCGCGAGACCCCCGAGGGCTGGTTCGAGATCGATTCAACCTCGGTGGACACGCCCGGCCCGGTCGAGGCGCACGTCAACCCCTACCTGATGATCAGCGAACAGGCGCGCGAGCAGGGCCAGGACTGCGCGCGCCAGCAAGAAGCCGATGGCGTGGCCGTGGCGGCCAACGCCGCCGCCAAGACCGCCTTGGGCGCGCCCACCGAGCAGCGCATCGGCCTCGACCAGATCACGGGTTTGCAGGGCAAGGGCCAACGCAAGGTGCCCCCGCGAGATCGCTCGGTGATCCGCCTGCCCAGCTACGAGCAGGTCCGCGCTGACCCGGTGCTCTACGCCCACGCCAGCCGTGTCCTGCACCTGGAGACCAATCCCGGCAATGCGCGTGCCCTGGTGCAGGCGCACGGCGAAGGCACGGCAGCGCGCGACGTCTGGATCACCCCGCCGCCCATTCCCCTGACCACCGCCGAGATGGACCTGGTGTTTGACCTGCCCTATGCGCGCAGCCCGCACCCGGCCTACGCCGACGAGAAGGGTGGACACGACGGCGCCACCAAGATCCCGGCCTGGGAGATGATCCGCTTCTCGGTCAACATCATGCGCGGCTGTTTTGGTGGCTGCACCTTCTGCTCCATCACCGAGCACGAGGGGCGCATCATCCAGAGCCGCTCCGAAGCCTCCATCCTGCGCGAGGTCGAGGACATTCGCGACAAGGTGCCTGGATTTACCGGCATCGTCTCGGACCTGGGCGGCCCGACCGCCAACATGTACCGCCTGGGCTGTCGCAGCCCGAGCATCGAGGCCGCGTGTCGCAAGCCCAGCTGCGTCTACCCCGACATCTGCCAGAACCTGACGACCGACCACGGACCGCTGGTGCGCCTGTACCGCCGTGCGCGCGCGCTGCCGGGCATCCGCAAGATCCTGATCGGCTCGGGCCTGCGCTACGACCTGGCCGTGCGCGCCCCCGAGTACGTGCGCGAGCTGGTGCAGCACCATGTGGGCGGCTACCTGAAGATCGCGCCCGAGCACACCGAAGGGGGCCCGCTGTCGAAGATGATGAAGCCCGGCATCGGCACCTACGACCGCTTCAAGCAAATGTTCGACCGCTTCAGCGCCGAAGCGGGCAAGGAGCAGTACCTGATCCCGTACTTCATCGCGGCCCACCCGGGCACGCGCGATGAGGACATGATGAACCTGGCGCTCTGGCTCAAGCGCAACGGCTTTCGTGCCGACCAGGTGCAGACCTTCTATCCCAGCCCCATGGCCACCGCCACCGCCATGTACCACAGCACCCGCAACCCCTTGCGCAAAATCACGCGCGACGGCGAGAAGGTGGACGTGGTCAAGGGCGAGCGCCGTCGGCGCCTGCACAAAGCCTTTTTGCGCTACCACGATCCCAACAACTGGCCGCTGCTGCGCGAGGCCCTCAAGACGATGGGCCGTGCCGACCTGATCGGCAATGGCAAACAGCACCTGATCCCGAGCTACCAGCCGCTCACCGACGGCAGCTACCAGAGCCCGCGCCGCGCCAACAGCACCAGCGCGCCCACCCGTGCCAGCGCCCAGCCAGGCCCGCGCAAGGGCAAGCTGCTGACGCAACACACCGGCCTGCCGCCGCGCGCGCAGGGCAAACCGGCACGGAAAAAATAAGGCTTCGTGCTCGAGAGGCGGGGCCAGATAATTGGGGTCAGATAATTGGGGTCAGATCCCGATTGTTTTCGATTGTTTGGGACATCCCCCGATTGGCTTCGCCAATCTCGGAAAAAACGGGGTCAGAGCCCAATTGGCTTCGCCAATCGGGGTCCGACCCCGTTTTTCCGATTTTTTCCGATTTATCCCGTCTTCACCGGCCGGGTGCGGTAGAAGGTCATCGGCACCTCGGGCACCGACTGCAGCACGCTGCGCTTGATCTTGCCCACCACATGCATCTCGCAGGGCTTGCAGTCAAAGCGCAGGGTCAGCTTTTCCTTGCCATTGATCAGCTGCATCGGCTCGGCGCGCACCGTTCCTTGCACGCCGGTCACGCCTTTGGCCTGCTTGGGGCAGAGGCTGAGTGAAAAGCGCACGCAGTGCTTGGTGATCATCAGGCTGACTTCGCCTTCTTCCTCGTGCGACTCGTAGGCCGCATCGATCACCTTCACGCCATGGCGCGCATAAAAGTCGCGGGCCTTGTGGTTGAACACATTGGCCAGGTAGCTCAGGTGGTCTTCGGGGTAGGGCGTTGGCGGCGACACGGGGGTGGCCCGTGGCAGGCGCGTCAGGCCTGCGTCGCGCGCGCGCTCAAGGGCGGCCACCGCCTCGCGGCGCAAGGCATTGAGCTGTGAGGGCGGCACAAACCACGGGCGGGGCAGGTCGACCTGCACCTGCAGCGGCGCAAAGCGGGTGTCGCCCAGCTTGGACAGGGCTTGCGCCAGGCGGTCTTGCGCCTGCGCGGCCTCTCGCGGGGCTTGCCAGGGCAGGGCGGCCTCGGCCTGGCCCACAAAGCCGTGCTCGTCGGTGATGCAAAGGCGCAGGCCATCGGCCGTCTCGCCCAGCTGCAGCCAGACGCCGATGCGCCGCTCGGCCGAGGGGCGCTCGAGGGTGCGCACCCATTGCATGTCGCGGTTGCGGTTGACCAGCACGCCTTTGCGCAAGTCCTTGAAACCGCTCATGGGGTCTTTGGGGAACAGCTTCCACTGGCCCGCGACCGAGGTGCCTTCGGCGCGGTTGATCTGCAGGCCCACGAGCTCTTTTTGCAGGTCCCAGTAGCACAGGCCATCGCCATTGTGCAGGGTCAACTCGGGGTCGTCGGTGCGCAGCAGCAGGTGGTCGGCCGCGACCTGCTCGACCCAGCCAATCGGCAGGCCCGGATTCTTGGGGGTGTCAAACGCCCCAATGTCGTCCTTGCGGCCCTGCACAAAGTAATCGGTGAATTCGCGGTTGAAGTTCTGGTTCGGGTCGGGCATGAAGCCCAGCTGCACCTGCCCATGCGAGGCAGGGGCCAGCTCCGGGCGCTCCTGCAAAATCTCATCGAGCAGGCGGCGGTAGTGGCCCGTGATGTTTTTCACATAGGCCAGGTCCTTGTAGCGCCCCTCGATCTTGAAGCTGCGCACGCCCGCATCGATGAGTGGTCGCAGGTTCAGGCTCTGGTTGTTGTCCTTCATGGACAGCACATGCTTGTCGTGCGCCACGATGCGGCCTTGCGCATCGCGCACCTCGTAGGGCAGGCGACAGGCCTGCGAGCAATCGCCCCGGTTGGCGCTGCGGCCGGTGTGCGCATGGCTGATGAAGCACTGGCCCGAGTAGGCCACGCACAGCGCGCCATGAACAAAGAACTCGACAATGGTCTCGGGCCGCAGGGCCGCTCGGATCTCGGCAATCTGCGGCAGCGTCAGCTCGCGTGCGAGCACCAGCTGCGACAAGCCAGCATCCTGCAAAAAGCGCGCTTTCTCGGGGGTGCGGATATCGGTCTGGGTGCTGGCGTGCAGTTGCAGCGGCGGCAGGTCCAGCTCCAGCAGGCCCATGTCCTGGATGATGAGCGCGTCCACCCCGGCCTCGTACAGCTGCCAGATCAGGCGCCGCGCAGGTTCGAGCTCGTCGTCGCGCAGGATGGTGTTGAGGGTGACGAAGATGCGGCTGTGGTAGTGGTGCGCATGGCGCACCAGCCGCTCGATGTCGGCGACCGAGTTCTCGGCCGAGGAGCGGGCGCCAAACGAGGGCCCGCCAATGTAGACGGCATCGGCACCGTGATCGATGGCCGCGATGCCGATGTCGGCGGTGCGGGCCGGACTCAGCAGCTCAAGTTGATGGGGCAGCATGGGTCCAGGCGCCGGCGCGCATCACTGAATGCGGGCCTTGCTGCGCAGCTCGTCCTGGAAGCGGCTGAGCTTGTCCTGTTGCAGCTGCTGGGCAATTTGCGGCTTGACCTCGTCGAGCTTGGGCAGCTGGGCGTCGCGGATATCGTCCACACGGATGATGTGAAAGCCAAACTGGCTTTTCACCGGCGCTTCGGCCATTTGGCCCTTGGCCAGCTTGACCATGGCTTGCGAGAACTCGGGCACATAGCTGCTGGCATTGGCCCAGTCCAGGTCGCCGCCGTTGGCACCCGACCCGGGGTCCTTGGAGCTCTTCTTGGCCAGGTCCTCGAACTTGGCGCCCTTCTTGATCTGCTCGATCAGGGCCTTGGCCTCGTCTTCTTTTTCGACCAGGATGTGGCGGGCACGGTATTCCTTGCCGCCATTGGCCGCCACGAATTTGTCGTACTCTGCTTTGACCTCGGCGTCGGTGACCGGGTTCTTTTTCTGGAACTCGGCAAACAGCTCGCGGATCAACAGCGTTTGGCGGGCCAGCTCCAGCTGGTTGCGGTAATCGGCGCGGGACTCGAGGCCCAGGCGGCGCGCTTCCTGCATGAAGATTTCGCGGGTCACGACCTCTTCCTTGATCTGCTGCATCATGTCGGGCGTGACCGGGCGGCCCGAACGTTCGACCTGCTGCTTGAGCGCTTCAACTCGTGCGGTGGGCACCGGCTTGCCGTTGACCACGGCCACGTTTTGCGCCATGGCACCGGCCATGGACAACACGGCCAGCGCCGTGAGGGTCAGCTTCTTCATGAGGGATCCTGGGAAAAGGAAAAAATAACAACCAAAGTTCAAACCAGATCGATGGCCACGGCGTGCAAACCCTGGTCCAGCGATGCCTGCAGCGCATCATACACAAGCCGATGGCAGGCCACGCGGGAGCGACCGGCAAAAAGGGGACTGGCCACCCGCACCCGCACATGGCTCGGGTGTCCGTCATCGCGCGCGCCGCTGTGGCCCGCATGGGCAGCGCTCTCATCGATCAGCTCCAGATGGGTCGGCGCGAGCTTTTCCTGCAGGCTGGCGCGCATGGCCGCGAGGGTCAGGGCATGGCTCATGAGCGATCCTCGCGCGGGAGGTGGCGGGCAATGTAGAAGGCCTGACCCAGGATGAAGACCAGCGGGAACACATAGCCCCAGAGCTTGAACGACACCCAGAACTCGGTGCTGAAGAAATGGGCCACGTAGGCGTTCAGGGCCGCCATGAAAACGGCATACAGCACCCAGGCCACGTTCAGGCGCGCCCACACCGATGGGGCCAGCCGCAATTGCTCGCCCAGCAGCAAGGTGAGCGCATTGCGCCGAAACCCAAACTGTGCCACCAGCAAGGCCAGGGCAATGCCCAGGTACAGCACGGTGGGCTTCCACTTGATGAAGCGCTCGTCGTGCAAGCCCAGGGTCAGCGCGCCAAAGCCCAGCACCAGCACCAGGGTGACCTTGTGCAGGGTTTGCAGGCGCCCGTCCATGCGGTAGATGAGCCAGGTCTGCAAGACCGTGGCCACCATCATCACCGCCGTGGCGGTGAAGATGCCGTCGAGCTTGTAGGCCGCAAAAAAGAGCAGCAGCGGAAAGAAGTCGATCAGCAGCTTCATTCGGGTGAGAAATCCAGGGCAGCAGAGTTCATACAGTAGCGCAGGCCGGTGGGCGCTGGGCCGTCTTCAAAGACATGGCCCAGGTGGGCGTCACAGCGCGCGCAACGGGTTTCGGTGCGGATCATGCCATGGCTGCGGTCGACGATTTCTCGAATGGCCCCAGGTTCGGCGCTTTGCCAGAAGCTGGGCCAGCCGCAGCCCGCATCGAACTTGGTGCCGCTCTCAAAGAGCAGGGCGCCGCAGCAGATGCAGTGGTAGCGTCCGGCGGCCCAGTGCTGCTCGTAGCGGCCGGTAAAGGGCCGTTCGGTGGCGGCTTGCCGGGTCACGGCAAACGCGGTGGGCTCGGCGCCCCGGGCGCGCAGCCAGGCACGCCAGTCGTCGTCGGTTTGGGGAAGGTCGCTCATGAGGAACAGGAAATCTGAAGATGACGCGCCCATTCTGGCGCAAAACCCGCCCGTGATTCAAAACCCGGGTGCTCGTCAAACGGCGACTGCAACAGGCGCATCAGCACCGCGACCTCGGACGGATCGCCCGCCTGGGCCTGCGCAATGGCCTGCTCGGCCAGGTGGTTGCGCAGCACATAGGCCGGGTTGACCTGCAGCATGGCCTGGCCCATGGCCTGCGGGACGAGGCCCTGGCAGCGCGCCTGATAGCGCTGCAGCCAGGCGCGCAGCGCGGTCTCATCGGCCCACAGCGCACGCAGCGCCACCCAGTCGGCATGCTCGAGATCCCAGGCGGGGGTGCTGTGCGCCATGGCCCGCGACAGGCGACGCCAGAAAATGGTCCAGTCGATGCGCTGCTCGGCCAGCAGGTTCAGCAGGTCCTGCATCAGCGCATGGTCGGCGCGGGGATCCGCTTCGGGGTCGCTGGCCTGCAGGCCCAGCTTGTCGCGGTGTGCCTTGAGCCAGGCCTGGGCAAAGTCTTGCGGCACGCCATCAAGCACCTGCAGCGCCAGTTCATGGTTGGGCAGCAGCGGCAGGAGGGCAGCGGCCAGGCGGTGCAGGTTCCACTGCGCCACGCCAGGCTGGCGCTCGAAGGCATAGCGGCCAGTGGCGTCTGAGTGGTTGCAAATATGGCCTGGGTCGTACACGTCCATGAACTGGAAGGGGCCGTAGTCCAGGGTCAGGCCCAGCAGGCTCATGTTGTCGGTGTTCATCACCCCGTGGCAAAAGCCCACCGCCTGCCACGCCGCCATCAGTTGCATGGTGCGCGCTTGCACCTCCTGCAGCAGGCCTGCATACACATTGCCGGACAGGCCTTCGGCGCGTTCGCGCGCTTGCGGCAGGTGGTGCGCGATGGCGTGGTCGGCCAAGGCTTGCAAGGTGGCCAGGTCGCCGTTGGCGGCAAAGTGTTCAAAGTGACCAAAGCGCAGAAAACTCTCGGCCACCCGGCTGACCACGGCGGCGCTTTCCTGCGTCTCGCGCCAGACCGGCTCGGGGCTGGCCGTCAGGCTGAGCGCGCGCGTGGTCGGGATGCGCAGGCCATGCATGGCCTCGCTGGCCAGGTACTCGCGCACGCTCGAGCGCAGCACTGCACGCCCGTCGCCCATGCGGGAGTAGGGAGTGCGGCCGGCGCCCTTGAGCTGCAATTCCTGCAGGCCGGCGTCTGACGCGGCCTCGCCCAGCAGCAGCGCCCGGCCGTCCCCCAGCTGGCCGGCCCACACGCCAAACTGATGGCCGCTGTACACCGTGGCCGCTGGCGTGCTGCCGGGCAGCAGGGCGTTGCCCGCCAGGGCCTGGCACCAGTCGTCGTGCAGCAGGGCCTGCCAGCCCAGCGCCTCGGCCAAGGCGGTGTTGCGATGGACCCACTGGGCGGGGGCCATGGGCTCGGGCATCACGGGGCGCACCAGGGGCGCGCCCAGGGCCTGCAGTCGGCGGCCCCATGCCAAGGGGCCGGTTGCGGCGGGCGCAGAAGACAAATCGGTCATGCCCCGAATTGTCCCCCCTGGGACTTGGACCTGCGCCCCGCAAGGCCATTTCATGGCGCCGGTGCGTGCACAATGTGTGCTCCCCATCACTTGAATGACAGGAGCGTTTCCATGCTGGGTCTGATGCAATCCCAAAGTCTCTTGATTTCGTCCTTGATCGATTTTGCCGAGCGGCACCATGGCGATGGCGAGATCGTCTCCCGACGGGTGGAGGGTGATCTTCACCGCTACACCTGGGCCGATGTGGCGCGGCGCGCGCGCCAGGCGGCCAATGCGCTGGACGGACTGAACCTGGGCTTGTCGGAGCGGGTGGCCACCCTGGCCTGGAACGGTTATCGGCACCTGGAGCTGTACTTTGGCGTGAGCGGCTCGGGCCGCGTCCTGCACACCCTCAACCCGCGCCTGCACCCCGACCAGGTGGTCTGGATCATCAACCATGCCGAAGACGCGGTGCTGTGCTTTGACATGACCTTCTTGCCCATCGTGCAAGCGGTGCATGCGCGCTGCCCCACCGTGCGCCAGTGGGTGGCGCTGTGCGACGCCGACCGCCTGCCCGCCGACAGCGGCATTCCCAACCTGGTCAGCTACGAGCAATGGATCGGTGGCTGCAGCGACCGCTACACCTGGCCGCAGCTCGACGAGAACACCGCCTCCAGCATGTGCTACACCAGCGGCACGACCGGCAACCCCAAGGCCGCGCTGTACAGCCACCGCTCGACGATTTTGCACGCCTACGCCGCGGCCTTGCCCGATGTGATGTGCATCTCGGCGCGCGACTCGGTGCTGCCGGTGGTGCCCATGTTCCACGTCAATGCCTGGGGCATTCCCTACAGCGCCGCCATGACCGGCGCCAAGCTGGTCTTTCCGGGCCCGGCGCTCGATGGCAAGTCGGTTTACGAGCTGATGGAGGCCGAGGGCGTGACCTTTGCCGCGGGCGTGCCCACGGTCTGGCAGATGCTGCTGGGCCACATGGCCCCCGCCGGCCTGAAGTTCAGCACCCTCACGCGCACCGTCATTGGCGGCTCGGCCTGTCCGCCGGCCATGATCAACACCTTCCGCGACCAGTACGGTGTGGACGTGCTGCACGCCTGGGGCATGACCGAGCTCAGCCCGCTGGGCACCCTGTGCACGCTCAAGAACAAGCACACCAAGCTGCCCGCCGAGGAGCAGCTCAAGCTGCGCATGAAGCAGGGCCGTTGCATTTTCGGCATCGACATGAAGATCGTCGACGACCAGGGCCAGGAGTTGCCGCACGACGGCAAGAGCGCCGGCGACCTGCTGGTCCGTGGCCCCTGGGTGGTGAGCGAGTACTACCGGCAAGAGGGCGGTTCGCCCCTGGTGGACGGCTGGTTCCCGACCGGCGACGTGGCCACCATCGACCCCGATGGGTTCATGCAGATCACCGACCGCAGCAAGGACGTGATCAAGTCGGGCGGCGAGTGGATCAGCTCGATCGACGTCGAGAACATCGCCATGGCGCATCCGGCCGTGGCCATGGCCGCCTGCATTGGCGTGCGCCACCCGAAGTGGGACGAGCGCCCGATCGTGTGCGTGGTGCGCAAGCCCGGCGCCGAGGTCACGCGCGAGGCCTTGCTGGCCTTCTACGAGGGCAAGATTGCCAAGTGGCAGATCCCCGATGATGTGGTGTTCGTCGATGCCATTCCGCTGGGGGCCACCGGCAAGATGCTCAAGACCCGCCTGCGCGAGCAACTGGCCGACTACCGACTGCCCGCTTGAGGCGCGGACCGGGGGATTTACCCCATCGGGTTTTTCCCTCGGTTCTCTCTTCAACTAGTGAAAACCACGAGGAAACGAACGGTCGTTCGCGTTTACGCTGACAACTTGCTGACACAGTGTGTCGGTCAGCCCATCAACGCAGGAGAACCTCATGAAGTTTGTGATTCGTGCCCTGAGCGTGGCCACGCTCGCCGCCGCCGCCACGGGTGCTTTCGCCCAAAAGGGCGAGACGGTGAAAATTGCCTGGATCGACCCCTTGTCGGGCCTGATGGGCCCGGTGGGCAACAACCAGCTCAAGAGCTTCCAGTACTTTGCCGAAGTCTTCAGCAAGACCAACCCGGCTGGCGTGAAGTTCGAGGTGATTGGCATCGACAACAAGCTGAGCCCCGCCGAAAGCCTGAACGCGCTCAAGGCCGCCATGGACCAGGGTGTGCGCTACATCACCCAGGGCAACGGCTCGGCCGTGGCGGGTGCGCTGATCGATGCGGTCAACAAGCACAACGAGCGCAACCCCGGCAAGGAAATCCTGTTCCTGAACCACTCGGCCGTCGACCCCGATTTCACCAACAGCAAGTGCAGCTACTGGCACTTCCGTTTTGACGCCGACACGTCCATGAAGATCGAAGCCATGACCACGTTCATGGCCGAGCAGAAGGACATCAAGAAGGTCTACCTGTTCAACCAGAATTACTCGCACGGCCACCAGGTTGCCAAGTACGCCAAAGAGAACCTGGCGCGCAAGCGTCCCGATGTGCAAATCGTCGGTGAGGACCTGCACCCGCTGGCCCAGGTTCGCGACTTCTCGCCCTAC
>JACCEA011598321.1_pt1 | contig 11510 bp, 10 predicted proteins | sample 7449851 | NCBI WGS metagenome assembly JACCEA01 (sample SAMN15323453, study PRJNA562643) | freshwater metagenome | isolation source: river surface water | place: USA:Blue River Watershed | collected 2017-08-18 | reverse complement strand
GCCACCGCCACCGACCCCAAGGAACTGCCCAAGCAGCAGGCCGCGGTGGCCTTCTGGCTCAGCAAGAAGTACCGGGTCGCGCCCGAGCCGATCAGCGCGCTGGTGGCCGAGTCCTACGAGCTGGGCGCCAAGGCCAAGATCGACCCGGTCCTGATCCTGGCGGTCATGGCCATCGAGTCCGGCTTCAACCCCTTCGCCCAGAGCCCGATGGGCGCGCAGGGCCTGATGCAGGTGATGACCAAGGTCCACAGCGACAAGTACAGCCTGTTCGGTGGCAAGTGGGCCGCCTTCGACCCGGTCAGCAACCTGCGGGTGGGCGTGCGGGTGCTGGAGGAATGCATCCAGCGCGCCGGCTCCACCGAGGGCGGCCTGCGGCTGTACGTGGGCGCCGGCCCCGACACCGAGGACGGCGGCTATGTGGACAAGGTCCTGGCCGAGTACGAGCGCCTGCGCCAGGTGGCCGGCGGACAGAGCGTGCCGATGACCGCCGCCCCGGCCAAGCCCGCCAAGCCGGCGGACACGCCCGAGCGCCTGGCCGCCCTCTCGATCTCCTGATTCCGGGAGCGCGTGGGCTACACTTGCGTGGCACGCGACTGGCGATAGGCGCCCTCCCCCTTTCCCGGCGGGATCGAGGCGCCGACGTGGGTCACCACGGGGAAGCGTGCCGCCGGACGTGCGCGGCCCCGCCGGGCCGCCTGCCGGACCAAGCCGTTCGCCTGGGCAGCCCTCGCTCCCTCGATCCCCGAGGCGAGGGACCCCCTTCCTGAAGGACTGCCACGTGTTCCACCGCAACCACCTCATCGAACAAACCGATCCCGAGCTGTTCGCCGCCATCCAGGCCGAAAACCGTCGCCAGGAAGAGCACATCGAACTCATCGCCAGCGAGAACTACGCCTCCCCCGCCGTGATGGCGGCCCAGGGTACCCAGCTGACCAACAAGTACGCCGAGGGCTACCCCGGCAAGCGTTACTACGGCGGCTGCGAGAACGTGGACGTGGCCGAGCAGCTGGCGATCGATCGCCTCAAGCAGATCTACGGCTCCGATGCCGCCAACGTGCAACCCCACTCGGGCGCGCAAGCCAACGAGGCGGTGTTCCTCGCCTTCCTCAAGCCCGGCGACACCATCATGGGCATGAGCCTGGCCGAAGGCGGCCACCTCACCCACGGCATGCCGCTGAACATGTCGGGCAAGTGGTTCAACGTCGTGTCCTACGGCCTCAATGCCAAGGAGGAGATCGCCTTCGACGCGATGGAGCGCGAGGCCCGCGAGAGCAAGCCCAAGCTGATCATCGCCGGCGCCTCGGCCTATGCCCTGCGCATCGACTGGGAGCGTTTCGCCCGGGTGGCCAAGGAAGTCGGCGCGATCTTCATGGTCGACATGGCCCACTACTCCGGCCTGATCGCCGGCGGCGTGTACCCCAACCCGGTGCCCTTCGCCGACGTGGTGACTTCCACCACCCACAAGAGCCTGCGCGGCCCGCGCGGCGGCATCATCCTGATGAAGGCCGAGCACGAGAAGGCGATCAACAGCGCCATCTTCCCCGGCCTGCAGGGCGGCCCGCTGATGCACGTGATCGCCGCCAAGGCGATCGCCTTCAAGGAGGCCCTGGCTCCCGAGTTCAAGGTGTACCAGCAGCAGGTGCTGAAAAACGCCCAGGTGGTCGCTGAGACCCTGGTGCAGCGTGGACTGCGCATCGTCAGCGGCCGCACCGAAAGCCACGTGATGCTGGTGGACCTGCGCTCCAAGGGCATCACCGGCAAGGAAGCCGAGGCGGTACTGGGGGAGGCGCACATGACGATCAACAAGAACGCCATCCCCAACGATCCCGAGAAGCCGATGGTCACCAGCGGTGTGCGCATCGGCACCCCTGCCATGACCACCCGTGGCTTCAAGGAAGAAGAGGCCCGCATGACCGCCCACCTGATCGCCGACGTGCTGGACAACCCGCGCGATGCGGCCAACCTGCAGGCGGTGCGCGAGAAGGTGCATGCCCTGACCCGCCGCTTCCCGGTGTACGGCTGATCGTCCCCGGGCGCAAGGACACCGGCGATGAAATGCCCTTTCTGCAGCCACGGCGAGACCCAGGTGGTCGAAACGCGGGTCTCGGAAGACGGCGACTTCATCCGCCGGCGCCGCCAGTGCGCCAGTTGCGAGAAGCGCTTCACCACCTACGAGCGGCCGGACGTCACCTTTCCGCTGGTGGTGAAAAAGGATGGCCGGCGCATCGACTATGACCGCCAGAAGCTGGTGGGCTCGCTCACCCTGGCCCTGCGCAAGCGGCCGGTGAGCACTGACCAGGTCGACGCCGCCATCGAGCGCATCGAGGAAAAGCTGCTGAACCTGGGCGTGCGCGAGGTGGCGTCCTCGCGCATCGGTGAGCTGGTCATGCGCGAACTGCGCAAGCTCGACAAGGTGGCCTACATCCGCTTCGCCAGCGTGTACCGCAGCTTCGAGGACATCGACGAGTTCCGCACCCTGGTGGACGAAGTCCGGCGCTGACGCTAGCGCCAGCAGTCCTCCACCCGCGCTGCGGCCTCCGACACCTCCCGAGCGCCCGTGTGGCGCAGCCGCAGGTCACCACACCCGTCCGACTCTGCCTGCAGGACCGCGGTAAGGGTGTAGCCCATGTCGTCCGATTCCAGCGCGATGCGGTAGCGCGCCGAGGCGGGCGCCGCCCCAGGCGGCGACACCTGGAGCCGCGCCGGCAGCTGCGCCTGCGCATAGGTGGCCTGGGCGGCATGGAAACGCTCCATCCATTGAGCCGCCTCCAGCAGCTGCGCCTGCGCGCGGACCCGCTCGGCGCGCGCCACGTAGGTGCCGTAGCCCGGCAGCGCAAGCCCGGCGAGGACCGCGACGATGGCGATCACCACCAACAGTTCAACCAGGCTGAAGCCCGTTCGGCGGGCGGGAAGGCAGGACGTCATCCGTGGGCTCCGGTATCGGGGGGGCGGATTGGCACGAGGGTCAGAACGGCGGCGTGAGGAGGCGGCGCCAGGCGCGATCGCGGATGACCAGCCCGCGGACAGCGGGCCCGGCCGCGCGCGGGCCGAGCACGCAGGCGGACACCTGGCCGGTGGCGCTGTGGATGCTCACCCCCAGACAGCCGGGGGCGGCAACGCCACCCGTGCCACCACCGGCGCCACCGCCACCGCCGCCCGGCCCTGGGCCGGAAGGCGGCGCGCGCGCCACCACCGCATCGACCCCGTCAGCGCCGCCGAGATAGCCGACCACCGGGCTGTCGGCGGCGGTGAAGCTGCCGTCCAGGTTGGTATCGAACTGGGGCTGCTCCGGCGACAGGCCGGTTTCCAGCGGCAGCAGCAGATTCAGGCCACGCCCGTCGGAGCTGTCGCACTCTTGGATCGACTGGCCCGGCGCCACTGCGCTCACGAAGACCGTGCGCTCGCCCACCCGCTGCAGCGGATAGACGACCCGCAGCCCCCGGATCGCCGGCTGGACGCCGGACAGCGCCAGGGGCACCGTCCAGCCCCGGTGGCTCGCCGGATCCATCGCCACGCCCTCGATCGAGACCATGCCGCGTGCGCCCGCCTCGCCGGAAGCGAGGGCCAGGGCACGCGGGGCAAGCTGGGCCGGCGTGAGCGTGGAGCCCGGCCCTGCGCCGGCCACGTCCTCCAGGAAGCTGTGGATGGCCTGGACCGTCGCGTCGCGCGCATCTGCCTCGCTCAGCAGCTGCCCGGTCCCCACGACGACGAGGCGGCGCCCCGACGCCGCGGCCGAGACGAGGGGCGCCTGCACCACCGCCTGGCCCGGGCCGGCGGCGAACACCGGCTGCCCCTCGTTGCCCACCCGGAAGAAGCCGGTGGCCTCGGCCCGCTCCGCATAGTCGAAGCGGTACACATTGCCCCGCAGGTCGCCCGCGTAAGCGGCGACGACCTGCCCGTTCGCGTCCTTGAGCAACCCGACGCCACCCAGACCGTTGTCCCGCAGGCCCGGTTGCACCGGCAGCAGATGGACCTGCTGGCTGGCAAGGTTCACGATGAAGAGAGAGGCCTCGCCCGACTGCCCGCCCGTGCCGTTGCCGAACAGCGCAACCCATTCCCCGTTGGGCAACTGCCCGGTCTGGATCGGAAAGCGGATGTATCCCAGCTCAGGCTGGTGGGCTGCGCTCAGTTCCCAGCGCACGCTGGCGGGGCCGAGACGCTCGGGCTCGGTGATGTCCAGCGCGAAGACCACCCGTCCGCCCGCGCCGGCAGAGCCCAGAAGGAAGTTGCGCCAGCGGGGCACCGTCTCGCCGGCGGCGGGCACGTGCACGTCCGCTTCGCGCAGCGGCCCGTCGACGAAGTAGCGGTGCTCGAGCGTGACGGTGCCATAGGTGCGGTCGGCCAGGTCACGCAGCTGGCCGAGGAGCGCGCCGGGCACGTAGGCGAAGACCTCCTGCCCGTCGCGCGGGTCGTTGGCGGACTGGCTGTCCCGGAAGGCGTGGAGCATGCCGGCGTTCCCGCCGACGTACAGCACGCCGATACGCCGGGCCTTCACCTCGTCCAGGTAGCGGCGATAACTGTCGGCGAGCGCCGGCAGGCGCTCATGGCCCGGCTCGGCCGAGGCGCGCGCGAACACCGGCGGGCTGTTGATGAAGTCACCCAGCAGCTGCTGGCGGACGCGCCAGTTGCCACCTGCCTGCTCCTGGCTGCGGTCGCCACGGACGTAGTCGACCAATTCGCGGCTGCCGATCCGGACGCGGCTGCCCGGGCTGAGCACGCTCCAGTCGAAGGCCACGGCGCCGGGTACCGGGCGGCTGGCGTCCCAGGTGACGATACGGCGCTCGGACCAGGCCGGCAGGCGCTGGCTGGCCGACCAGACCCGGGTGCCAGCCTGCCCGTTCTCGTCGAGGGAGAAGGCGTCGATGTCGCCCACCCAGGCACCGGTGCGGTAGCGCGGCACGTACTTGCGGTTGCCGCTGCTCATGGTGGTGGAGGCGGTCACCACCCCGGCATCCCGCAGCTCGCGGTCCAACAGGCTGCGCAGGGCCCGCTGCAGCGACTGCATCAGCTCGCCCGGATCCTGCGCGGCGAAGTACTGGCCACGGCTGTTCAGTGCGGCATGCCAGAGGTCGTCGATCTCGTCGTTCGTCCAGGTCTTGCTGCCGCCGGCCAGGGCGGGCAGGTCCACCGCGGGATCGAGGGTGCCGCGCACGCCCAGGCCCACGGTGAAGGTGGTGAGGTTCTGCCAGAAGGAGGGGTTGTCGGGCGTCGGGGGGACGGCGTTGTCGAGGTCGGGCTGGAGGTCGTTCTTCCAGAAGTGCATCGCGTAATCGGCGAGCTGGTTCGCCCGGCCGTCGGCGTAGGGCGGCGCGGCACGGTAGGTCCAGGACCGGCTGCCGCCGCCCTGGATGCCAGGGCCGTCGCTGCCATCGACGTTGCCCACCGGTTCGAGCCCGTCGTGCCCGACGTCGTCGTTCCAGTAGCCGTCGGTGACGAGTACGTGGTAGGACCGGCGACAGGCCTTGCGGGCCGTGCTGCGGGGGTTGCCGGGCTCGTCGGCCCACGGCCCGCCACCGGACGTCGCGCTGAAGTAGCGGCCCACGCCCTGCATCGCGCGGCGCAGCGGCGTACCACCCGCGAGGCCCAGGCCGTACAGCCAGTCGATGACGGCCGCCCGGCGGGTGGCGTCGAAGTCGCGCACGCCCGCCACCAGCGCGTCAAGGCCCGCGATGCCGTCGACCGCGCCCGCGGACTTACCGATACGGCCGTAGCCGACGCGCAACTCGGGGCCGGTGCGGGCCAGCACCTCGCCCACCGCGGACTTGGCCAGCAGCAGCCGCGACCGGTGGTAGACGAACCAGTGGGCGAAGTTGGACTGCTCTTCCGCCCGCGTGCAGACCGCACCGGCGCAGTCGCTGCGGGCCGGCGCTTTGGGACGGATGGGCGCGGTGTTGACATCAAATTCGAGCCAGTTCTCCGGCCGGGTCGGGTCGAGGAACGCGCCCGCGGCATCGCGGCGCAAGCGGTAGTAGAGGCCGGGGGCATGGTCAAGCTCGCGCCGTCGGCAGCCGGCGTCACGCGGCGCCTCGGTGCCGGACAGCAGCGGCGTGTAGCACCAATGCTGGTGGCTGCGGGTGAGCCGGGTGAGGTCGACGGTGCCGCGGGCGGTGAACGGGTCCAGCGCCGCAGCGCTGGCCACCGCCGGGGGATGCCGCGAACCGTCGGCACGGGCCCAGGGCCGGTACCGGACCTCGGGGTTGTAGTAGAGCGTGTTGGTGTCGGGCGAGCGCATGAACTTCTGGCGCCAGTTGTCCGACCCTGGCACCGCGGCCAGCGTGCCGATCCAGAAATCGGCCAGATAGGTCTGCGGGCCGCGATCGTCCGGGTGGTAGGTGATGGAGAACGCACCGGCCGGCGAGGCCACCTGGTGGCGGCCCACGGTGACGGTTCCTTCGGGCATGTGCTGGAAGGCCATGGACCGCGAGTCGTCCAGCGTGATCACGACGTTGGGCTTCACGCCGGTGCCGGTGCGGTTGATCAGAGGCAAGGGGTGGGGCTGCGCCGCCACCTGCAGGGCCGCCTGGACCAGCGTGCAGGCGAGGATGAGGCGGTGGCGGAGAGGGGGCATGGAGAGGTCTCCCGTCATTCGGCGGCAAGGAGGGACTGCAGCCAGACCACGGCGCCCGCGGTGGCCGCGCCGGCCGTGTCCTGCCGGTACCCGGGGCTGAAGCCGCGGGCGGTGACGAGGTAGGCCACGCCGTCGCCCAAGGTCACGCGCTCGGCCAGGCAATCGGGGCTGCGCGCGGGCGCGAGGCCGCCTTCCTGCGACAGGAAATCGCGCGCGGGCAACGCCACTGCGCGGGACGACGGACCGCCCCATGCGCCCGGCTGCCGCCACGCACCGCTGGCCGGAGCCACCGGGACGCTGGATTCGATGTCCCGCAGCCCGGCGACCCGCTGCGGAGATGCGAGGGTGAGCTGGGTCTCGCAGAAGGCCAGCGCAATTTCCGCGTACTGCGACGCCACCCCCTCCTGCCAGAGATTGCGCACGCCACGCTCCTGCGCCAGCACCACGCGCACGATGGCGACCGCCAGCAGCCCGCACACCAGCAGCAGCGCCAGCGCGACGACGAGCGCGGCCCCGCGCGCCGTCCTGCGCGGCCGGTGAGCAGGGGAACGTGTGGCGGGCCCGCGCATCACCTCACCAGACCGCCCGGTTGCGGACCGTCGCCGTGGCGTGGAAGGCCCGGTACAGGTGCAGGTCGGGCGCCGTCTGGCGCACGCCGTCACAGCCCAGGTAACGAGGCGCCTCGCCCCGCGGATGGACCGCCTCCGCGCTACGCATGAGCAGGCAGATGCGCACCGACACCACTTCCGACCAGTTACCGACCTGGTCGGCCCGCACATAGCGCCGGGCCCGGCGGGTGTCGGGCGGATCAACGGACCAGCCAGGCGCCACGCCGTAGCGCAGCTGCATCTCGGCCACGCCTTCCACCAGCGGCTGCCGCGTCGGCCCGGCCGTGCTGGCGCAGTAGAGCGAGCGGCGGCCGTCTGCACCCGCGGGCGTGTCGAGGTAGTAGCGGTGGCTGACCAGGGCCAGCGACAGGCTGGTACCGTCCGGGGTGGTTGCGCCGATGCGGGTGCCCAGGCAGTCGGTGGGACGACCGGGGTCGTCGGCACCGTCCTCCGCCACCGGGGTGGTGTCGGGGGTGGCCTCGAAGCTGACCTCCAGGGCGGACCTGCCCCCGGCGGCGCAGGCCGTAGCGCCCATGGCGGCCCCCAGGTCGGCGAAGCCGGACTCGCAACCGAAGACCGGACGGGCAATAGCCTGGGGCTGGCCCAGGCGCGCCGGCAGGCCGCCCCGGGCCAGCAGGAGCTGGTGGCTCTCGACATGCCCCGCCATCTGGATGTCGCGCGACAGGGTGGCCAGGGCCATCTGCGCATCGAGCGTCATGCGCGCCAGCGCGGAGGCCTGCCGGTGCCCGATCACGCCGGAGAGGTACAGGAACAGAACGATGCCGGTGACCGCCAGGCCGAGGGCGGTGGCGATCAACAGCTCGACCAGGGACAGCCCCCGCGACGGCCGCCGCGGACCCGGGGCGACACGGCTCAGAGGCGAACGCGCACGAAGTGGCATTGCCATGACGCATCCTCCGAAACACCCAGCCCGGCCGGGCACCGCAGGCCCTCGCCGCCCGTGGACCCATCGCCCGCCAGGGGCGTCGGGCCGCGCCAGCCGATCCACAGGTCGGCAGATTCGCAGGGCGCGGCGCCCATGCCGCACTGCAGGGCGGTGGTGCCGGTGGCCGACACCGTGAGCGGCTGGACCCGGACCACGCCCTGCGGCAGCAAGGCATGGACCGCGCTGCGCCACTGGAACAGGTCCTCAGCGGCCAGCTCGGCCTGGGAACAGGTGGCCGTCGGCGCGTCACACCGCACCGGCGGCACGGCCAGCAGCAGGGTGCCGGAGCTCGGGTCGACCTGCCGGCTGGCCGGCAGCGTGAGGGCGTAGTGCACCAGGCCCCGGGCGCTGTCGCGGTTGGCGCGCATGCGCTCGGTGAGGTCGGTGGCGAGCTGGCTGGCGACCGTGCGGTACCCGGAAAGGCGGGCCTGCCGCTGGGCCTGCAGCTGCAGGCCCAGCATGCCCAGCACCCCCAGGCTGACCACCACCAGGGCCACCAGCACTTCCAGCAGGCTGGTGCCCGCCGCCAGCCGGCGGCACGGCGGAAGCCGGCGCTTCAGCCGCCGCATGACTGGGCCCCCTCGGGCTGCACCGAGGCCCGTCCCTGGAACGAGAGGCACACCACGCGCCGGTGGGCGGTGGCGCCGCCGCGGGCGGCGGCGACCCAGTGGTTGCCCGCGCCCACCGCGATGCCGCGGCCATTGAAGCGAAGCGAGGCGTCGGTGGCGCCCGGGCCGCGGCTGCTCTGGAAGCTGGCCAGGCCCGCCAGCGGCCCCTGCACCCGCAGGACACCGCCGGGGCCGATGTCGGTGCCGCTGCGGCCAGCGGCGCGGAAGACGATCCAGCCGGCGTGCCAGCTGCCCCTGCCCGCCTCGCAGGCGGTACCGGAAGAGGAGCGGCAAATGGTGACAGAATGCCCGAGCTTGAGGGCTTCGGAGCGGGCGAAGTTCAGGTCGGCGATGAAGGCCGACACCGCCGCATCGACCGCGTGGCGTGCCAGCAGGCCCTGCAACGCCGGCACCGCCAGCGACGCGAGCACCGCGACAACGGCCATGGCGATGAGCAGCTCGATGAGCGTGAGACCGCGGACAATCCTCATGAAAAACGAGTTTGCGATCGGCCCCGGCCAGTAACCGACGAACCCCTGACACCCGCCCCGATGACTGCCCCGCTGCCCAACGACCTGCCCGCGCCGATGCGCGAGGCGCTGGACCTCGCGGCCCAGTCGCTGGGCCGGACGACGCCCAACCCGGCGGTGGGCTGCGTCATCACCGCGGCGGACGGCCGGGTGCTGGGCCGGGGACGCACCCAGCCGGCCGGCCAGGCCCATGCGGAGGTGATGGCGCTGCGCGACGCGCAGGCGCGCGGCCACGACGTGCGGGGCGCCACCGCCTGGGTGACGCTCGAGCCCTGCGCCCACACCGGCCGCACCGGCCCCTGCTGCGACGCGCTGGCCGCGGCCGGCGTCGGGCGGGTGGTGGCCTCGCTCACCGACCCGAATCCGCAGGTGGCGGGCCGGGGCTTCGCCCGGCTGCGCGAGGCCGGCATCGCGGTCGAGGTCGGGCCGGGCGCAGCGCAGGCCCGCGAACTGAACCTCGGATTCCTCAGCCGGGTCGTCCGCGGCCGGCCCTGGGTGCGGATGAAGGTCGCCGCCTCGCTGGACGGCACCACCGCCCTGGCCAGTGGGGAAAGCCAGTGGATCACCTCCGAGGCGGCGCGCACCGACGGCCATGCCTGGCGCGCCCGGGCCTGTGCGGTGCTCACCGGCATCGGCACCGTGCAGCAGGACGACCCCCGGCTGGACGTCCGGCTGGTGGACACGCCGCGCCAGCCCCGGCTGGTGGTGGTGGACGGCCAGCTGGCCCTGAGCCCGCAGGCCCGCCTGTTCGCCGGGCCGGCCGGCCGCGAGGTGCGGGTGTACTGCGCCGCGCAGGACGAGGGCCGGCGCGCCGCGCTGGAAGACCGCGGGGCTCGGGTCACCTGCCTGCCCGATGCCGGCGGACGGGTCGACCTGGCCGCGATGCTGCAGGACCTGGCCCATGCCGGGATCAACGAGCTGCACGTGGAGGCCGGCCATGCCCTCAACGGAGCGCTGCTGCGGGCCGGGCTGGTGGACGAACTGCTGGTGTACTTGGCGCCGCGCCTGCTGGGGCCGGGCCGGGGGCTGGCGGCCCTGGAGCCACTGGCGTCGCTGTCACAGGGCATCGGGCTGGATTTCACCGGCTGCGAGCCGGTGGGGCCGGACCTGCGGATCCTGGCCCGGGTACGCGGGCACGACCGGTTCTGACCCACTCCGGGCAGCCACAGGCAGGCCGGCCAGGGGCCATCGACCCTCACCGGCGGCGGCAGGGCCGAATCCCTGCGAAAATAGCGGGATGTTCACCGGCATCATCACCGGCGTGGGGCGTATCGCCGCCGTCCACGACCTCGGAAGTTCTTTGCAGCACGGCAAGCGCCTGACCCTGGAGGCGCCCGCCGGCTACCTCGAGGATGTCGGCCTGGGTGACAGCATCGCGATCAACGGCGCCTGCATGACGGTCACCTCGCTGGACCTGCCCGGGCGCCGCTTCACCATCGACATCTCCGCCGAATCCCTGGCCCGCACCGCCGGCCTGGACGCCGCCGGCCCCCCGGTCAACCTCGAAAAGGCCCTGCGCGCGCACGACCGCCTGGGCGGGCACATCGTCTCCGGCCACGTGGACGGCATCGGCCATGTGGCGCACTTCGCGCCGGTGGGAGAGAGCTGGGAGCTGCGCATCCTCGCCCCGGCCGACCTGGGCCGCTACCTGGCCTACAAGGGCTCCATCACCGTCAACGAGGTGAGCCTCACGGTCAATGCCGTGCGCGACCTGCCCGAGGGCTGCGAGGTGTCGATCAACCTCATTCCGCACACCATCACCCACACCGCCCTGCACGCCCTCGCGGCCGGCAGCGCGGTCAACCTGGAGATCGACCTGATCGCGCGCTATGTCGAGCGCATGCTCGGGTCCGCTCCGCAGAAAGCCTCCGCATGAACACCGCTACCGCCCTTCAACCCGTGGCCATCTCGCCCGTGGAGGAGATCGTTGCCGACCTCAAGGCCGGCCGCATGGTCATCCTGGTCGACGAGGAAGACCGCGAGAACGAGGGCGACCTGGTTCTCGCCGCCGACCACGTCACCCCCGAGGCGATCAACTTCATGGCCAAGTGGGGCCGCGGCCTCATCTGCCTGACCATGACCCGCGCGATGTGCGAGCGGCTGCAGCTGCCGCCGATGGCCACCCGCAACGGCACCAAGACCGGCACCGCCTTCACCGTCTCGATCGAGGCGGCCGAGGGCGTGACCACTGGCATCTCGGCGGCCGACCGGGCCCGCACTGTACAGGCGGCCGTTGCACCGGATGCGAAG
>JACCEA011032470.1_pt1 | contig 11510 bp, 22 predicted proteins | sample 7449851 | NCBI WGS metagenome assembly JACCEA01 (sample SAMN15323453, study PRJNA562643) | freshwater metagenome | isolation source: river surface water | place: USA:Blue River Watershed | collected 2017-08-18 | reverse complement strand
TAATTTGATTGCCCAACATAAAAATGGCCGTAAATTAAATTACGGCCATTCTTCAATATTCAAAACTTGCGATTTCTCAATATTCCAGCACGGCGCTGGTTACTCTTGCCTTGATTCTACAGCTTTGGCCTCACCTGTCGGCCATTCACTAATCAATTTGTCGATTTCGGCGCTGTAATCTCTACAGATTTTTTCCATTTCAACAACAGTTGTGGAACATTCGACAACACTGTTTGTTCCACCAATGGCGATTGCCGTTTTGGTTTCGTCGGAAGCGTGGGGCAAATATTTGATGGTTTCTGTGGCTGTGTAGCGCACGCTGTCAAGCTCACGCAAACGATCAACATACAAAGCGTGGATAGCTTTAGTGTCTTTAATGTACTTTTCATTGGCTTTAATCCTATCTTCGGCCCAGTTTGCTTCTATCGTTTTAATCTCGGCTTCTAGCTCAGCTTTTTTGGTCTTGTGCGCCTCTTCAGCACTCACCTTTTCAGCTTCTAGCACCCCTACCTTGTTCTTGTAGTGTGAGCACGTAGCAAAGCCACCGATGCAAAACAAAATCAGCACGGCGTATGTGATTAATCGAATGGTCGCAATTGCGCCCTTGATCTTGAGTTTTAATGCTTCAAAAAACATGGCCTATCCCAGTTAAGTGATAGGCCATGTTTGCACGCTGAAAGCGCCGTGTTTTTGGATATTCCTGTGATGATTTATAAAATAAACATCATGTTCATTTGAACAATTATTCACGGGTTTAAGGGCAGGGTTTTAACGTACTCAGCCACCCAAGGCACATACTGCTCATTTACCTCATAAGTGATTTGAGTGGATACCCCTTCACCCTTAATTCCATTTAGATACCCTAGTCCCACCAAGGTCTTTAAAATACGCTGTACTGTGCGAAGACAAACACCACTAAAGATGCCCTGAATGTCATGTGATGTTACTGGGGCGTGCTTATAGACATGGGCCAGAATGAACATAGATCGAACCAAATAATCCACGCCAGCCGAACGGGTTTCAGGTAAAACAAGCTCATAATCCGACACCTGTTTTTCTAGGTAATCCGACTTTTCCTCAATCGGGATTAAATACTTTTCACTTGCTGATACATAGTCTGTGCCACCCTCTACACGGCGATAGACCATGTGTTGCCCATTTCTATTTAGCTTATGAACAATAAAGTCTTTCTTTTTCGCCGTGTGATAAACATGCTGACCAATAGTAAAAGGGAAATTATGTACAGTCTTTGCCTCAACCGATTTACCGACAGCCATACAATCCCTTAACTCATTATTTTTCTTTAGTGCTGATTGGTAGGCCCTATCCTTCATAGCCTTGTGCTCTTTTTCATGAATTAAGTTTTTACTGGTCGATGTGATTTTAAAAGCCTTTAAACCATCGTCACTTTCACGCACCAAAGAAAAACGATTGTTTTTCCTGTCCACCATCTGGATTGACCAATAGTGGCCGTTCCCAACATGAAAAACACGCTGGCCTTTTTTGAATATCTTTGAATCTTTTTCCACTTAAATCACTATCCCAATTTAGCAATGCAATTATTTAAACATAATGTTCATTTGAACACTATGTTTAAATGAACATATTATTTAAATAGCTTGCGACGGTTTCCCTTACCACGCCAATCATCATTGGTATGTCGGTCTTTAATAGAATCAAGGTAATAAGGGTTTTGATGTAGGCCCAGACGTTCAGATAGTTTCGCCTCAGCAACATCTAGCGACTGGGTAGCACTATTACCCCAATCCATTTCCTTCCACTCAGATGGGATCGGATTTTCGGCGTAAAAATTAAAATTAATAACACGGCCAGCCACGGCGTTACCCAAGATCAAAACTCTATGATTTCTTTTCATTTCTTTGCTTCTCAAAGCGTTCTAAAGCTTCTGTTGTTCCTGGATCAATAGGCTGTTCGGCACACATGCCAAGATCATCTATTAATTCGCTCTCAAATGCCTCAGAAACAGCATAAAAGCGCTCACCCGCTTGGGCAGTACGGAACGTCAAATAACCGTCTTTAAACAGATTTACGACCAGCTGATTAAGTGATGTTTTTTCCATTTCAAACAGCTGTAGATCCACCAGCTCATTAATCGACTTTTCGCCGTGTCTTAATAAGCATTGCAACACCAGCATGCGTTTTTTAAAGCCTGATACAGTTTTCTTTCCCATGGTCACACCTCCGCATCCGATGGGGCCAAGGTGCAAAACTGCTCAACCTTTTCTACTTGGCTCTTCAAATCGCGCAATATGCCGTTCATAGCCGATTGACATGCTCCAACATGGGCATCTTTGGAAAGTAGCTCTTTTTGCCGTTTAAAGGCTCTCTGCACCTCCCAGATGTGCGACTGAGGGGAAATGCCCAGCAAGTCGCATAACTCATGATGAAGTGTTTCATAAGCTTGTTTATCAGACTCTAGCGATTGCCGTTGTCGCTCTGCATTCTCAATAAAATTAAGATCACCTAAGCGCTTCCGTAATTCCTCAGTTTTATAATCAAGACGGCTTTGGGCATTATCACGGCGCTGTAGAGCTTGGCCCAGCTCTTCACCATATTTCGCTGAAATTACTTTCCGTGCTCGATGTTCAAACGTTTGCTCAAAGCGACGGCTATGTACCGTTCGCCCTACACCATCAATCAGCATTTTTATCCAAAACTCTTTAGGCAAATCATTCGCTATTGGGGTCAACGTTGGGCCTTTGACCATGCGCCAACATGATTCACTGCGGACAATAAGCCCACACCCTTTAGGTACGTCATCTTTATCAATCAAGCCCTTTGGCACGGCGAAAATCACGCCTGACGCATATTTAAGGTAGCTTTGCCATTTGCCCTTGGTAATGTCCTGTCGGAAGTCTGAAACAGATACTTTGCACTCATAGGCAATCGGTAAAAACTTAGAATATGATTTAGGTGCGGTGAATACGTCTGGCCGTGGCGAACCAGACGGCCCCAACTGCATATCTGTCCAAATCATACGATCCGTGTTATTACCCAGATGCTTTGCAAGGTCTTCAGCAAGCTCGTCATGTTTCCATTTTTTAGATTGTTCTTTCACTTGTCGCCTCTTTGTCTTGGGCCTCTAAATCAATCAAGCCAAAATTAAATTGCTGGGCCAACTCGGTACACAAACCCAAAGCAATGTTTAGCTCTATGTTGATTTCTAGTTCATCAATTTTGACTAAGACATAATCTCTGCCAGCAAGAATCTTTGCCGAAACTTCGGTATGCCCAAAGCTTGTACCATCAATGGTTATGTGTGTTATTTCCGTTGTGATGTCTGCCATGCTAAGCCCCAGATAAACAAAAGCTGATTTCACAGCCGACAATAAAGTTGTCATTACCTGTAAAGGCAATTTCACGCATTTTCGCTATTGATATATCCGTCATAAGCACGCCTCCACATCCGCCACGGCTTCAACAATGGCTCTAGGCGGTTTACGGCCATAGCGTTTTAAGGTGCTCTTTGCAGGGGTAAGTCCACCCAATCGAGCAACCACTTCATGCGACTCAAGCAAACCTTTAACGTCGGTGAGTGATATACGTTTCTTGTGGCGTAAAAATGGCACCCATGTATTACCTTTCCATAGGTCAAAGCTATTTTTAGACTCTTCTGGGACGTTCTTCAGGTAATCCGCTGTACAGAACTCAGCATCATATAAAAAGTCTGTAGCGCCCTCTGGTGCGCGTGTAATAACCTTCTCCACGGCGTTAGCGCCGTGGGTTTTAAAGAATAAAATCGCTTGTTCTTGGCGTTCGATCATATCTTGTCACTCACATAGGCCAAAACAGCCCCTAAAATTGCAAATAAGAACATCCAAGGTTTATAGGCATCTTTTAATGCCTCATTTTCGCTTTCCATTTGTTTAAATATGGCGTAAGCATCGCTGGCCTCTGGACTATAAAAGTCATCGCTGGCGTGGCAATAACCCAACAAAACAATGTCACTTGCCTCTGGGTTACGTTCACGCTCTGCCTTATAGTGAATAGACTCACGGTAAAGACTCATAAAGCGCTCATTCATAGCGAACCCACCTTAGAAAAACACCCACTAACCGCCGTATATTCATGCCCTGTTTCATCCTTGACTTGAACCATTTCAAGGCTAGACCGAACCCCAATTTTTGCACGCTTAACAGTAAGTCGGCCGACTGGTTTACGTGTCATAGCTTTAAAACAATCTGGACTCATAACAACAGCATCACCAGTTTTAAAATGACAGTCATTTTTTATTGATTTAGCGCTCATTTTCGACCACCTACCTTAGCCACCTTGAAATCAATCACCCACACCCATGGGTTTTTATCCCAAGAATCAGCACCATTGACTGACTCCCAAAGCGTTCTAAATGAATCAATAGGGTTATTTCTGGTGATGGCATTGTTATGCGATGTGTAGTCTTTATAAGCCGTCTTTAAACCATCACGACCACAATCAATCTTGAAAGTTTCTATGCCTTCGTCTACTGCATCCGATCTTGAAATATTGCTCAAGCGCTCTGCGCGAATACTGGTGATTTCAAGCAAAATGCGTGATGCCCAGCGTGGCATTCTGTAGTTTGGAGTCCATAAGCTCAGTTCTGGGTGATTGGCCTCTGCCTTATAAAAAACGTGCTTATTCGTTTTTAAAGCTTTAGGCAGTTCCGATACTTTTGAACCGCATCCGTCCCAGCTGTAGTAGGTATGCAAGCTATCTTCATCATTCCAATGGTCTGAATCAGCCGATGGATCTGGCATAAATGCTTCACGCACCCAAAGACGGTCGCCAACAACACCAAAAGGGCACTTTATTGTGAATGGGAACGTTGTAATGTACTGCTGAATGATTTGCTCACTCTTGGCCGTACCCTGCCAGTAACCATGACAACCATTAGGAACAAACCCAGTAACGACTGGATGGGTATTATCCAGAACACGGCGCGTTTGAGTCTTACGGCCTTCTAAAATGGCTTTAACCATTTCAGTATTAAATAAAATCGGACGTTCTTTCATGAAACCTCCGCCACAGACTGTTCATCTTTCGTTAGACGGCGATTAGCGTGGCGCCCTGCTGTTGTTGCCCAACGGATAAAATTTGCTTGCACCAGTTCACCGCCAATCAGCCAGTAAAATTCGCTAGGTTGAAAAACATCAATCGTTAATAGGGAGTCATCTGAATTATCATTTTTTAAAACGACAATATCGCCATTGCAAAATTCAGGCTCATAGACAGTACGTGTACCCATAGATTGATGACAATTGACCTTCACCAAACAGTGATTGCACTGTTCATCTTTATATTCAGGGCACTTACTTGCGCACGGATGTTTTAATTCATTCATTGATTTGCCTCTTGAGCATTCTTTTCGTCGTAAATCCACATGGTTCGCATGCCTGTTGGTTTAAAAGAAATTACCCCTGTGCCTTTGGTGCGGATAATCACGCCCAAGTCATAAGCACACTGTTTTTCTGTAATTTCATGGCCTTTTTTCTGCATGCGGTTCACAACTCCCGCCGTGTAAGGACGCTTATTTTCTGCCTTGGCATCTTTTACGCATTGCAAAACTTGTTGTTGTCTTTCTGATAGATTTAGGCTCATTAGTTATTATCCAGTACGCGCTTTGATTCACTGAAAATCGAATCATCTAGGTTTACGGGAGTAGTGGCTATTTGGGTGATTTCACCCAGTCTTTTCGCATCTGCAATCTGTTTCATTGCCAATGCACGCTCTACACCATGAACCATTGAGCTAAGCTTCTGATCATCCGAAAAAGCTTCATATGCTTTAAAGTGGGGAACCGAACGATCTAACCAATGCTTTTCAATCACCCAAGGTAGGACATATAAAATGTCTTTCTTATCCATCCCGTACATACGGGCATTACCTGAAAAATCGAATGAAATGGATTCATGTAAATTTCGGTTAATTGCAATAAAGTTAATTGAGCCTTTATTGAGTATTTGGGCTGATTGCGCCGTGTCTGGGTATCCCTGCTTCACCAATTCGACCAACTCGAAGTATTTCTCTTCAGCACGGCGTATATCTGGAATATTTTCACAAACAATCGTCACGTGACGGCCTTGCAAGCGGTATTCAATTGCACTGGTGAGCATACGGCTGGCTTTAACCTCTTGGTCGGCGCGTATAAGAGCTGAATTATTTTGTATCTGCTGAACAACCTGAATGGTCTTAAAAATCGTTATGAAAGTTTGATCAATCCCATCTGTAAGGCCAGCCTGAAGACGGTCATATACATCCGACCAATAAGACGGATGTGCAATAAATACGGTTTTAAAATCAACCATAGAATTTATGGTCTGAATAAATAGTTTTTTTGACATTTGCTTTATCCCAATGTGATTGTTAATTCACCAAAGGAATAATACACGCTTAAAACTATTCTTAAAAGAATAATTTTAGAAATAAACACGGCGTTTTAACGGCTTTGAGTGGTTTTAGGTATTTTATTTATTCTTAAAGTGGTCATTTATGCGCACTGATTAACCATTATGCGCATAAAGACCATCTTAATTATTCTATCTAAGGTTTATAAAAATCATTTCCTGTTGTCGTTTTACGTTTTTTAGGCTGTTCAAGGTGCGAATACTGGGTTAGCGGGGTATTAAATACGGCATGAGCCACACAATCCGCCACATCCTCAAACTGGCCCACTTGGTCGGGATCATTACTCCCCGTGCATTTGTATCGATGGTCTTCCGCTTTAGGACAGCGCTTGTTTCCACACGTAGAGCATAGAATCATTATTCGCGGTCTGTCGCCAGCATCCTTAAAACACTGTAAACAATCGTGACCTTTTAACTCTCCACCCATTATATTTAAGCGGTAAACTTCTTCACCAATCGCTTCATGATTCTTTCCGATCCCAAGTAAATCATCTTTGGTTTTGGGATCTAACCACTTCAACTTATCCAATGTAGACGGCGCAATAGCATGGGCCTGATCGACAGAATCCCTATACTTTTCATTCTGACGTTGCTCATGCTCTAAAATCGCCTCTGGGACACCTTTATCGCCCTCATACTCAATATAGCGGGAACAACTAAAAGCCACGCCTTGGGCCTTAAAACGGCCGTGTGCAAGACAATCCCGAACGATTTTACCTTGGCACAAGCAATACCCCAGTAAAAATACACATACCAAGGCTGTGAAAGCTATCGCACCCGCCAGACAAACCACATATACAATTGATACATCATCCATGGAATTATCCTCTTTAGATTTGATCTAATCCTAGACAAACCCACACGGCGCACTTTTCAATATTCCTAAAAGAATAAAGGCCCGATCAATGATCAAGCCTTTTCGCCGTGTGATGGTGATTTACTCACTCATATCATCGGGTTCAACAATGACATAAGGTTTATCACCCTTTTCCGCCAGTAGCTTTTTAAAACGCTCCATGCGCTCTGGGAACTTGGTTCGGAACTTTTCCCAAGATTCATCATTGAGAATATGCTCAAGCCACACTACAGCCTCTTTGTGCGGTTGAATGGTATGACGACAGCGAATGATACCGCTATCTTCATCTAAAGCTTGAGCATCAGCACTTAGGCCCAAAGCCTCAAGCTCTTCTGGGGACATATGTTTTAATTCATCCTGAAGCACATAGTTCCAGCGATGTTCTTCACAAAAATAACCCTTACAGTTCGCGCTATGGTTGAATCCTTCACAGCACGCATACCCCATGCCCCGATCAATGATTTCATTGCACTCAGGATGGTCGCACGGCGCGGGCACACCGTAACCAATGTCGCGCTTATGTGTTTTGCAATAACCAATGCTATAGCCCATGGTTGAATCCTTTTTATTGTAAATGGTAAAGAAACAGTCATTATGATGTCGGAAATCCCGCATCATATACATTCTGAAAATGGCCTCAGCAATTGCCGATCTGTCGTGCTACATCATTTTTTAAATCCCAACCTTCCCAATTAAGCGCCTTATACGTTCTGTCCTGTGGAGTATTATCAATAGGCATTCCCTTAGCGACCATTTCCGACTCATGCTTACGAATCTGGACGGCACGTTCTATATAACGAAAAAGCGGTCGGTAGGTCGTCATGGTCATATTTCTTGGGAACTTTGCTTTTAGTCGTTCTTCTTTTTCGCTCAAGTCATCCTCTCCCGCCGTGGATATAGCCTCAGCAACATATTTAATGTCGTTAATTACAAAATCGACCTCTGGATCTGCCTCAGTCGCTTCTTTTAAAGAGAAAATTAAAAATGTATCTGCTTCCAAAGTCATGATTAAGCTCTCTTTTGTGGTGAATCAATATCACGGATCATGTTTAAAACAATCTCATACGCTTCATGGCTACCAGCCCAGTAACCGTTAGGGTCGCCCTCTGCATCACGGCGTAGACTCACACGCGCAAACTGCGCATCGATACGACCTTTAAGCTCAACCAGTGGCCCACCATTGCACTGCAGTTCATCCAGCGGGTGATTAGATAGCTCAGCCTCCAAATCATCCAACTCACACAACATAAAAGAAACGCCGTGTAGATCCTTTTCCAAGTCTCCTACACTGATTTGCTGAGCCTTTTCCCAACCCTTGCCGTTACGGTAATCAGCGTATAAAACACCCTGTACATTCTTATAAAAAATCGAAGCGCATTTGTTTTTGCTGATCGCCATATAGCGTGAATCGCTCGGACGTTTCTTGAACATCCCGTTTAGAGCGTTTGCGCCGTGTAGGTTGATTACTGTCTTTGCTGTTTGCTTTGATGTATTCATCTTTGTTTCTTCTATCACCCGTTTGCAGATACACCCAGTCGTCCGTAAAGTTGTCTAGGTGATGTTGCATTAGCTTGGCCGACCTACTTGGTTTAAAAAATCGTACTCACTTAACTGTGTCTCAGATGCATTCTGTTGCTCCGATACTCGAAGAATATCTTCAAGCAACGTCTGTGCAATACCCTTAAACTCACCAACAGCACCCACACCAATCACCGCAACACGGCCCAATAAAATCTTGTACATAAGATCGACATAAAGTTGATCTGAAGACTCTTGGCCCGCAACTTCTGTTCTACGGTTCAATATCGGCTGAATAAATCCATCAGCGATTTGTTCGGCTATCTCTGTCGGCTCGGCATGTATATTTAGATTACAGTTCACATCAGTTTTCACTTTTTAAACCCGCCTCATGTATTTCACGGGCCGTTCTGCCCGATAGAATAAAGATACGGCATGTAATCTCACGCTCTATATCAATATTCCTGTCCTTTGCATCCCACTGGTGAAGCCAGATACGGTTAATAAAATCACTTTGCAGTGCTTTGGCATACTCAAAGAAGATGTAGGCACGGCGCGAATCTCCGTAATGAAAATTTCGCCAGATGCCATATGCATGCTTAATACTCGAATTGTCTTGAGCTTGGGCCAAGATCCCAAACAAGCAGAAGGCAAACCCCACAAAATCATCCTGAAATTTGCCGTCTACGTGCTCTAAATGGGTGTAACGCGGGTCATGTGCCTGATACTTAGTACATAGCTCTATAAAGCTATTTAGACGTTCTATTTCGCTTAACGACATGGCCCACCCCAAAAGTGCATCTTGTTATCGGTAGATGATTATTTGCACCGTCCCGAAACTTATGTCCCAGCTGTACACAATCTTTTAACTTCTGGTATGACATGAATACATCACCATTCATCACACCATATTCAAAATCACGGCGCTTACATGAAGCGCAAACACCATGATCGGTCTTAGCGGTTACTTGTTTGCATAGGGTGCAACGTAAATAACCGCTATAAACAATAATTGGTTTCATCATAATGCCTTTAGCGCATATATTTTCTATCAGCCATTCTTTTACGTATAAAAAACGGATAACTATGCGCTATAACGGTCATAACCAATACCACCCGACGTAATGTGAGCCAATCCACGGTCTGAAACAGTCTGTCCAATGCCCACATCGGTCGGCGCACTACTCTTCGCTTGCGCCGTGGTATTACGGCCAATCTTGGAAAGTTCCGCTGTGACTTTAGGCACCTGAATAGGGGCCATACCGCTATTCGCTGGCCGTTGAAATAATGGAACCTCTTGAGCCTTGGCTTTGGCCGTATTTAATGGCTTCTCTTCAGATTTAATCCATTTCTTACGGTGAGCTTGGAACTTTGGCGCTCGTACTGCCTCACCCTTATCAATCACCCCATTGCCGTCGGTATCCCATACCTTATTTTTTTCATAGGCAGAACTGCCCGCTTTATAGCCATACCCAGCCACGGCGGTATATGCATCGGCCAATGAGCGTTTTTTTGTACCATCGAAACCACGGTCTTTATAGTATCTCTCGACGTACTTCATCTGCTCGTCAAAAGAAAGGGAACTAAACTGGTCACGTGACATCCCGTAATATGAACCAGCCTTACCACCAGTACCCGCCATAAACTGAATCAACCCCGTCGCGCTGGACTTAGGGTTTTTAATTTTAGGGTTAAACGTCCCCGCAGTTTCAAATGAAATAATTGAAGCCAAATCGTTTTCATCGACACCAATGTTTTTAGCCACGCGGGAAATGGTTTTTTGCTTATCCGCTGACAGTGAGCCAATCTTGGTCACTGGGCCACCATCACCACCAGAACTACTATCACCCCCGCCAAACCAGTTACGCACAGACTGACCAAAACTATAGGCTTTTTCACCTAGACGGTATGGGATGCCTGTAACTGGATTTGTCTTCAGTACACCCTTAACCAGCTCTTTAAACATGGTCGGTAAGTCGGCCGTTCTGAGTTCATCAACCCATTTACCCACCTTATTACCAAAGATACCACCCAGATAGTGACCTAATCCCGCACCACCAATCGCACCCACTGGCCCAAGGAATGCCCCTAGTACACCGCCGACCGTTGTGCCGATGACTTCGCCCAGCCCTTTACCCTTGCCCGCCGTGTCTAGGCCGTTCCAATCCTTCGCTAAAGATGCACCACCAAACAAAGCACCAAGCAACGGTAAACGCTTTAAACCAGCCTTACCCAGCCCACCCAATAACCCCAAGGCACCACGACCACCAAGTAAACCACCTAGCCCACCGCCACTATTGGCCCGCACCGCATCAATTAAGCGCTTCAGTAGATTATTGCGCTGTTTATCGTTCCGATGTTGCTCTTTATTGGCATCAACCTGTTCTTTAGGGAGTAATTCATCACCACGGCGCTTTTTAAGGCGACCACGGAACAAACCAATCGCACGGGCACCCATACCACCAAAGACACGGCCAACGGGTGAAACAACGTCTTTTACTTCACGTAAAGCATCAATGGTCGGATCTACCCCTGAAACATCGACACCGCCATTACCTGACATGAAGTCCTTGGCCTTGCCAATGAAATCAAAGAATGAACGGCTTTCTTTTGCACTCCCAGCACCAAGAAAACGCCCCTTAGAGTCACGCTCCCGCGCTTGTTCTGAACGCTCTCTGGTGCCAGATACACCACCTGCGCGCCCTAAAGACTCTGTGCCAAGCCCCTGCGTC
>JACCEA010787615.1_pt1 | contig 11512 bp, 11 predicted proteins | sample 7449851 | NCBI WGS metagenome assembly JACCEA01 (sample SAMN15323453, study PRJNA562643) | freshwater metagenome | isolation source: river surface water | place: USA:Blue River Watershed | collected 2017-08-18 | reverse complement strand
GTTGCTCAAGAATCAGGTTTGAAGTTTTAGGAATATAGATGTCAAAGATTGCAAAAGTATTTGCTGATTTAAAAGCACAGGGCCGCAAAGGTCTTGTGCCCTTTATCACTGCCGGTGATCCTGAACCAGGTATCACCCTTGATTTAATGCACGCCTTGGTGCGTGGTGGCGCTGATGTCATTGAGTTGGGAGTTCCTTTCTCAGACCCAATGGCTGATGGTCCTGTGATTCAAAGAGCTTCAGAAAGAGCTTTGTCTCACGGCACCACACTCAAGCATTGCATCGAATTGGTCAAACAATTTCGCCAAACCAATGATCACACCCCAGTGGTCTTGATGGGTTATGCCAATCCGATTGAGCACATGGGCACTGAAACATTTGTCAGAACTGCTAAAGATGCAGGGGTTGATGGTATTTTGGTGGTGGACTATCCACCAGAAGAATGCGAAGACTTCGCCAAGCAATGTAAAGCAGCTGGCATTGATCCTATTTTCTTATTGGCACCGACCTCATCGCAAGAGCGCATTGATCAGGTTGGCAAAGTGGCCGCTGGTTACATCTACTATGTGTCTCTCAAGGGCGTCACAGGAGCGGCTAATTTGGATACACAGGCAGTGGCAGGGATTATTCCCCAAATCAGAGCAGCTTCCTCAGTGCCAATTGCGGTTGGCTTTGGTATCAGGGATGCCCAATCGGCCGTGGCCATTGGCAAGACGGCCGATGCGGTTGTGATTGGTAGTCGGATTGTGCAGCTTTTAGAGGAAGCGGTGCCGGCACAGAGAGTACAATCACTAGAAGACTTTCTAAAGGATATCCGCAAGGCTTTGGATCAATAAATATGAGCTGGATTGATAAACTTCTCCCCCCAAGTATTCAACACACTGACCCTGCGCAGCGTAAAAGCGTTCCTGAGGGTTTGTGGATCAAATGCCCGTCATGCGAAGCTGTTTTATATCGCAATGACTTAGAGTCAAATATGCATGTGTGTCCTAAATGTGATCATCATATGCGCATCAATGCTCGTGAGCGTTTAGATAAATTATTGGATTTAGAGGGTCGTCATGAGATTGGTCAAGAAGTATTGCCAGTCGATGCTCTGAAATTCAAAGACACCAAGAAATACCCAGATCGCATCAAAGATGCGATGGATTCAACCGGCGAAACTGATGCGATGGTCGTCATGGCTGGATCAATCCACACCATCCCTGTGGTGGTGGCCTGTTTTGAATTTGAATTCATGGGCGGTTCAATGGGTTCTGTGGTGGGTGAGCGTTTTGTGCGCGGTGCCCAAATGGCCTTGGAACAAAAAGTACCATTCATTTGTATCAGTGCCACGGGCGGTGCTCGTATGCAAGAGAGTTTATTGTCATTGATGCAAATGGCCAAAACCAATGCGATGTTAGTGAAGCTCGCTCATGCAAAATTACCGTACATCAGCGTTCTGACTGACCCAACCATGGGTGGCATTTCAGCAAGTTTTGCCTTCATGGGTGATGTGGTGATGGCTGAACCAAAAGCTTTGATTGGTTTTGCTGGTCCGCGCGTGATTGAGCAAACTGTTCGTGAAAAATTACCTGAGGGCTTCCAGCGTTCAGAGTTCTTGATGCAAAAGGGTGGTATTGACATGATTGTTGATCGTCGCCAAATGCGCAAAGAGATTGCTGATTTATTGGCGCTGTTGTTGAAGTTGCCAACAGATTCTGTCGTTTAAGACCTCAGCTTCACTTGCCTGCCACCTTTGACAATTTAGATGATTGGCTCCAGCACCTAGAGACAGCCCACCCCGTTGGGATCGATATGGGCTTGGAGCGCATCACGCGCGTTAAAGAAGCTCTTCAACTAAATTTCCAAGCAGTTGTTTTTACTGTTGGTGGTACCAACGGCAAAGGTTCGACCTGTGCTTTGCTTGAAAGCGTCTTATTGGCAGCATCGTACAAAGTCGGCTGTCATACCTCTCCTCATTTACTGTCATTCAATGAACGCGCCCGCGTGAACGGCGAAAACGTGAGTGACGCACTTTTGCTCGAGCACTTCAGGGCAGTCGAATTAGCCAGAGTATCTTTACCCAGTCCACCAACGCTGACTTATTTTGAGTTCACCACTTTGGCCATCATGCATTTATTTGCAACAGCTGATTTGGATGCGGTCATTTTAGAAGTTGGTTTGGGCGGTCGCTTGGATGCCGTGAACATGATTGACACTGATTGTGCGATTGTGACCAGCATCGATTTAGATCACATGGAATACCTTGGGGATACCCGAGAAAAAATTGCTTTTGAAAAAGCTGGAATCTTCCGTTCCGATAAACCTGCCATTTGTGCAGATCCCGTGCCACCTCAATCTTTGATTGATCACGCTGCATCGATAGGCGCTGATTTGTGGTTATTGGGTAAAGACTATAACTTTCAGGGTGATAAACAGCAGTGGGGTTGGGCAGGGCGCGGCAAGCGTTTTTCAGGCTTGGGCTATCCAGCTTTGCGGGGCGCCAATCAATTACTCAATGCCAGCGCAGTGATTGCTGCTCTGATCGCTGTCAGAGACAGATTGCCAGTTGGGGCTCAAGAAATCAGAAACGGCATGGCTTGGGTTGAACTTCCAGGACGTTTTCAGGTTTTACCTGGGCAGCCCACGATCATCTTGGATGTAGCTCACAACCCTCATGCAAGCGCTGCCTTGGCACAAAACCTTGAGAACATGGCTTACCACCCCTATACGATCGCAGTTTTTGGTGCGATGGCGGACAAAGACATTGATGGGGTCTTGAAACCCATGATGGATAAGATTGATTTTTGGTATTTTTGCGACCTTCCGACCGCTCGTGCGGCCTCTGCAGAATCCCTGGCGTCACGCTTAAGATCCCTGGGCTTTAAAGAGGGGGCTGACTCTGGGATCGAGGTTTTCTCAAGTCCTGCTTTGGCCTATGAATCAGCCTTAAAAAAGGCGGGTGAGGGTGATAGAATATCGGTATTCGGATCCTTTTACACCGTTGCTGGTGTTCTGGCCTATCGAAATGCAAAAGCTCATTAACCATGACACAACTTTGAACATATAACTTAGCTGATGCGCCTACCTTTCCTTAATCGCCCAAGTAGCAAAAACAACACGCCCGTTGAGGATGGTCTAACAGAAGATCCAGAACGTCAAAAAGCCAGACATCGCTTAATTGGCGCAGTCTTTTTGGTGACAGTTGCTGTTGCTGGTCTACCGATTATTTTTGACTCTAAGCCAAAACAACATAGCAATGACATCGCCATCCAGATCATTCAGCCTGGAGCAAAAGACGAGAAGAAGGTTGAAGAGCCTAAAGATGCTAAAGATACCAAGGCCACTGATTCAGCCACACCATCTGCACCTGTGACATCAGCAGAAAATAAAGACTCTAAAGAAACTAAAGAAGCCAAAAAAGAAGAGGCTAAGACTGATAAACCAACTTCAGTTGCTAAATCATTGGATAAGGGCGAAGAAGTTTTATCGATTCTTGAGAGCCGCACGCCAGCAACGCCTGCCGCCCCAAATGCGGGAGTTAGTTCCAGTGGCAAGTTCATTGTTCAAATTGGCGCCTTCTCATCAGAAGAGCGTGTGAAGAATTGGCAAAAGAAATTAACTGAACAAAAAGTCAGCAGCTACATTGAAATCAAAACGAATAAAGAGGGCGTCAAACTTCATCTTTTGAGATCAGGGCCTTATGTAGATAAAGCCAGTGCTGAAGCTGCTGAGAAAAAGATCAAGTACGTCGGTTTGAGTCCTAAAATTATTGAGCAAAAGCCACAGTGATGAACGGATCTGAACAACCATGAACATGCATTTCACTGTTGTTGATATAGCTTTTTTTGCAGTGCTCGTTATCTCAGCACTATTGGGTATTTGGCGTGGTCTGATCAGAGAAGTTTTTGCTTTGATTGCTTGGGTAGCTGCTTCTTGGGTTGCTTATCACTACGCCACTTGGTTAGCCAAAGAATGGTTGGGTGGTGTGCCGGGTGGTGAGATGACTCAGCTAGCACTTGGTTTTGTAATTTTGTTCATTGTGACAATGATCGTTTGTGCATTGATAGGGCGTTTTTTAGCGAAAATCATGCAGCAAGCTGGACTAAGTCCGATGGATCGTTTTTTAGGCTTTGCTTTTGGCCTCCTCAGGGGCTTGTTGATCATCGTTGTGTTGAGCAGTCTCTTGTCATTGACGGGTGCAACTCAAACAAGCGAATGGCGCAAAGCATGGACCTTGCCAGCAATTGAATTACTCACTGGCATGGCTCAAGCTTGGTTACCGGATGAATGGGCTGCTCAGGTGTCTGGGCAGTTGAAGAAGTAGTTTTAAAAGATAGAGGTTTTTATGTGTGGAATTGTCGGGGCGGTTGGCAATAGTCCAGTGAATCAGTTGCTCTATGACGCATTGTTGCTTTTGCAGCATCGCGGTCAGGATGCTGCTGGTATAGCTACCATGAACGGCAGTTCATTTAGCATGCATAAGGCCAACGGCATGGTGCGTGATGTATTTAGAACTCGTAATATGCGCAGCTTGCCAGGTAATGCTGGTATCGGTCAGGTTCGTTACCCAACAGCAGGATCAGCGAGTAGTGAAGAAGAAGCTCAGCCGTTTTATGTGAACGCACCTTTTGGCATCATCTTGGCTCACAACGGCAATCTCACCAATGCACCAGCATTGCGCGATGAGATGTTCTACCGTGATCGTCGTCATATCAATACGAATTCAGACACAGAAGTTTTATTGAACGTGTTGGCTGATGAACTTCAGCGTGCCACAGACAGCATCGCTTTAGATGCTGCATCAGCATTTGCTGCTGTGACAAAAGTACAAAAGCGTTTAAAAGGTTCTTACGCAGTGGTCGCTTTGATCGCTGGTTATGGTTTATTGGCATTCCGCGATCCATTCGGAATTCGTCCGCTGTGCATTGGTCGCATGGACACACCGAATGGCCCTGAGTGGTTGATTGCTTCTGAGTCTGTGACTCTAGAAGGTTTGGGTTTCAAGTTCGTTAGAGACGTGGCACCAGGTGAGGCGATCTTTATTGGTCTTGATGGTCAATTCCAAAGTAAGTTGTGCTCAGAAAATGCCACACTCAATCCATGTATTTTTGAATACGTTTATTTGGCAAGACCTGATTCATGCATCGATGGCGTGACCGTTTATGACGTGCGCTTATTGATGGGTAATTACTTGGCAGAAAAAATTGCTCGAGAAACAGATGTCTCACAAATTGACGTGGTGATGCCGATCCCTGATTCAAGCCGCCCAGCAGCGATGCAGGTGGCCAAGTTATTGGGCGTGCCATACCGCGAAGGTTTCTTTAAAAATCGCTATGTGGGTCGTACCTTCATCATGCCTGGTCAGGCGATGCGTAAAAAATCAGTGCGTCAAAAACTCAATGCCATGCGCTTAGAGTTCAAAGATAAAAACGTTTTGATTGTGGACGATTCGATCGTGCGTGGCACAACCTCTTATGAGATTGTGCAAATGGCGCGTGATGCGGGTGCTAAGAAGGTGATCTTTGCTTCTGCTGCGCCTCCTGTGCGCTTTCCAAACGTTTATGGCATTGACATGCCAACTCGCAGTGAGTTGGTGGCCTATGGCCGAACCCATGAAGAGATCACCAAGTTGATTGGTGCTGATGAACTCATTTACCAAGACGTTGAAGATCTCAAAAAAGCCGTCAGAGACATCAACCCTGCGATCACTAATTTTGACGCTTCTTGCTTTGACGGTAAGTACATCACAGGCGACATCACCGAGTCTTATTTAGATGCTCTAGAAGCTTCTAGAAACACTCCTAAGGCATTGGCAGATCGTCAGCAGGGTGAGGCAACGGACTTGGCTCGCTCACAATTACATTTACATTTGGCCTCTCAAGAGTAGTATTGAGTCATGAGCGATAAAAAACGAGCACCTTTGGACATCAAAAACTTGCACACCGACACTTTGGGCGTGCGTGCAGGCGTGCGTCGTACAGAGTTCAACGAACACTCTGAAGCTATGTTTTTAACCTCCAGTTTTTGCTTTGACAGTGCAGCGGATGCTGCGCATGGTTTTGCGAATGCTGAAAAAGGGTTTATTTATTCTCGTTTCACCAACCCAACGGTTGCGATGTTCCAAGATCGTTTGGCAGCTCTTGAGGGTGGTGAGTCATGTATTGCTACTTCCTCAGGTATGTCAGCGATCATGACTGTGGCCATGTCACATTTACAAGCGGGCGATCACGTGATCTGTTCACGCTCCGTGTTTGGTGCCACCATTCAGCTATTCAACACTATTTTGAGTAAGTTTGGTATTGAAACAACTTACGTGGATATGGCCAACCTCGATTCTTGGAAGGCCGCCGTTAAGCCTAACACCAAGCTATTTTATTTAGAGACGCCATCCAATCCTCTAACAGAGGTGGGTGATATTGCTGCCATTGCAGAAATTGCTAAAGCTGCCAAGGCACTTTACGTGGTGGATAACTGTTTTTGTACGCCAGCCCTGCAAAAGCCATTAGAGCTAGGAGCTGATGTGATCATTCATTCGGCCACCAAATACTTGGATGGTCAGGGTCGTGTTCTAGGCGGTGCTATTGTCGGTACTGAAGAGTTTGTTTTGGGTAAGGTGTTCCCTTATGTCAGAACTGCTGGACCAACACTGTCCGCTTTCAACGCTTGGGTTTTGCTCAAAGGTTTAGAGACTCTGAATTTGAGATTGGAAAAGCAAAGCCAATCAGCGCTTGAATTAGCAGGCTGGTTAGAAAAGCATCCGTCTGTTGAGCGTGTTTATCACCCAGGCCTATCTTCACACCCACAGTATGAATTGGCTAAAAAGCAGCAAAGAATGGGTGGACCGATTTTGTCATTCGTATTGAAGGGTGGCAAAGAGGCTGCTTGGAAAGTTATTGATGGCACCAAGCTCTTATCAATCACCGCTAATTTGGGTGACACAAGAACCACCATCACTCATCCAGCCACAACCACGCATGTGCGCGTTGCACCAGAAGCGCGTGCAGCAGCAGGCATCACTGATAGTTTGGTGAGGATTGCAGTGGGCTTGGAAAATATCGAAGATATTAAAAATGACTTACTGCCTGGTTTAGGCAAATAAGTCATCAAGAGAATCAGAGCAAAAGAGGAAGCTTAAAAAGCTTCCTTTTCTGCTTCTAGGTAGGCAAGACTTGTGTATTTGCCGATATTTCCATCAAATCCTTTGGTGCGTTTTGCATACTTCATCACGCGAGGATCTTTGAGTACTAGGTTTTTCGCAGCGCTTGGGTCCACGCCGTCCTGAACAGCCTTGACGCAAGTCTCATAAATGCCTGACATGAACTCACCATATTCAGCGAGCAATTCTTTTTTGGCATTCCCGTGCCCCGGAATCCATAGTTGTGCTCCTGCTGCCTGGGTCAATGCCTTGTATGTTTTGAAAGTGCCAACATATGAGCCATCATCCATATTGGCAATGCGATCATCCATGGCAATATCGCCAACGTGGGTGACTTTGTCTTCAACAATTTCCATGCAGATATCACCAGGCGTGTGCGCAATGCCATAGTGATGAATCTTGATGGTGACATCACCGTACTTGAATACATCACCATGTTTTGCAACGTGCGTTGGTGGAATCACCTTGGTTCCCGCCGTTGCTTGATTGGTCCAGCGCTCCATTAAATTCTTCCAAGCATTACCTTCAACGCCTTTGATTTCTTTCATGCTGTAGGGGTGAGCATAAATAGGCATTGGGCCATAAGCTTCAACTAAAGCTTGATTACCCAAGAAGTGATCGCCGTGATAGTGCGAGTTGAATAGGGCGATCACAGGCTTCTTGGTGAAGGTCTTCATCATCCTGATGGCCATCTCGCCAATTTGTACAGACGCACCGGTGTCAATCACCACAATGCCTTTGGTTGTATCAACAAAAGTGATGTTGGCCATCATGCCTTGATTTTCAGGGGTTGGAAATCCATCGGGAGAGTAGATCATCCAAACATGTTTGCTGAGTTGTTTGATTGGGTGATCTTTGATGCGAGGTCCGCGAATAAAATCTTCAGCAGCTCTGGCAAACTCAGTGACCTGAGGCAAAGCTAAAAGACCCACGGCGCCTAAAGAAAGTTTTAGAACATTTCTGCGGTCATGGCTTGTCATACAACCTCGCTTATGTATTTTTTAAGTGAAACTTGATCGGCATGATGTGGATTTGCTCAGGGTCTAGATAAATCTTTTTCTGTGCACCCACTTCAATGCCCAATCTTCTTAATTCGCTCGATGATGCTTGCCAAACAATTTGATCGTCACAATCATTGACTTGCCAATACACCACAGCCATCTGACCCAATTGTCTGACTCTTGCAACCGTACAGTCAATTAGATTAATTTTGCAAGTATCGACTTCTTGATTGGCTTGTTCCTCTGAGTTCACAATTTCAATGCTGTGACTTGGAATCACCCAGGCCACTTCGGTTGGCTTTTTGATCTTGCCTTTATCTTTAATCGATAAACTCAAGCCACGTTTGCCCCAAGATAAACGACCTTGGTCATAAAGACCTTCAAATAAATTGGGGCTGCCAACCAACTCAGCCACGCGTGCATTGCGAGGTTTATCCAGCAAGTGATGTGGATCTGAAGTTTGTAAGCTCTTGCCTTGATCAATCACCGTGATTTGATCACCCAATCGAATCGCTTCATTCAAATCATGCGTCACGAGAATGATGGGCAATGAAACTGCTTGGCGAAGTTCAGACAGCGCTTCATAGAGGTTTTGACGAGTCGGCGCATCAACCGCTGAGAACGGCTCATCCAAAAGTAGGGCATGAGGATCTCTGGCCAATGCTCTGGCCAATGCCACACGTTGTTGCTGTCCACCAGATATTTGATGCGGTAAGCGATTGGCTAAATCGGCAATGTGTAATCGCTCTAACCAACGAAATGCTTCGTCGCGAGTCGATTGCTTACGACCTATCAAAGGAATCGAAACATTCTCTAAAACTGTGAGGTGTGGAAAGAGGGCGTAGTTCTGAAATAAAAATCCAATGGAGCGGCGATGAGTTGGCACAAAAACTTTATTGGCGCTGTCTAGCCATACTTGATCTTTGCACTGAATCAAGCCTGACACATCCGATAGGCCTGCGATGCTGCGCAAGGTGGTGGTTTTGCCGCTGCCCGATGGGCCTACCAAGATGTGCAGTTCGCCAGGAGCGCATTCAAAGTCAATGTGCATTGGAAAGCCTGTGCTGCGTTGAAGTTGAACTTTTAACATCAGGCTGCTCGCTTCTTGCCAGTCAATTGATAGCTCCAGGTAATCGCTAACAATGAAATGATTAACAAAAGTAGTGACATGCCACTGGCACTGGCATGATCCATGTTCTGCACGCTGTCATAAATTGAGATAGCAATCGTTTTAGTTTCTCCTGGGATGGAGCCACCGATCATCAAGATCACACCGAACTCGCCCAAGGTGTGTGCGAAGGTGATCACTGCAGCACTCACAATGCCTCGCCACGCCAGTGGCAACTCAATTAATTTGAATGCTTGCCATGGGTTCAAGCCGCTGCACTGAGCGGCCTCTCGAATATCTTGTGGAATTGATTCGAACGCGCGTTGAATCGGTTGAATTGCAAATGGCAAATTAAAAATAATCGAAGCAATCACCAAGCCTGTGAACGTGAAAGTTAATGGTTCATTAAAAAGCATGACATTGCTAAAACTCACCAACAAGTAATAACCTAAAACAGTGGGTGGTAAAACCAAAGGCAGGGCAAGTGTGGCTTCTAAAAATGACTTGCCTTTTTGCATGCTCGCCAAGCGATAAGCAACCCATATTCCAAATGGAATTAAAAAAAGCAAAGTAAACAATGCAAGCTTCAGAGTCAGTATCAGTGCTTGCGTATCAATCATCATAGTTAGCTATAAAAAATAAGTGTTTGGGAGAAGTGAGGAACAGTTAGATAGATGCTCTAAGTGTCAGTGTTTTTTGTTAGTAAATACCCTTTATATCGAAAAAAATAACAACACTTTCATTATTTACATATTCCAAAACAATCTATAAAAGTGAATAATGACACATCTGAGTTGAAAAGATATTCAACGGTATTAAGTAAGTATTTTATTTTGCATGAATCTTGGGGGGTCCTCGTGACAGTTAAGAATAAATCAACGCCAATCGGTAGGCTTCGTCGTGCGCCAGAAAACTTCGTGACGCAGCAATTTGCTGATGAAGTTTATGAGCATGGTCTGAATGAAACACGTCGTGGTTTCTTACGCAAAAGTTTTGTAACAGCATTAGGTGCAACAGCTGCTGGTTCAGCTATTGCTGCTGATGGTGAAAAAGTTATTTTAGAAAAACAGCAGTGGCAAACAACTTTAGGTCAACCTGTTGCTGCGCGTCCATATGGCGCACCTTCACAGTGGGAAGCTACTCTTCAACGCCGTGAATCTCCTGGCTTGACTCGTGTGTCTGCTGCTTCTGTAGCATTTGCACCATTACAAGGTTTCTTCGGCATCATCACTCCCAACGGTTTGCACTTCGAGCGTCATCACCAAGGTTGGTATGACATCGATCCAGCGCAACATCGCTTGATGGTGAACGGCATGGTTAAGCAGCAGAAAGTGTTCACAATGGACGACTTGATGCGTTTGCCAAGCGTGTCACGCATTCACTTTATTGAGTGCGGCGCTAATACAGGTTTAGAGTGGGGTAACGTTGCTGTTCCAAGCGTACAGTACACCCACGGCATGTTGTCTTGCTGCGAATTCACAGGTGTGCCTCTTTCAGTATTGCTAGATATGTGCGGCGCTGATCTTAAGAATGGTAAATACATCTTGGCAGAAGGCGGCGACGGTTCAGGTATGACAAGAACTATTCCAATGGATGCGGCTCTTAAAGACGTATTGGTTGTATGGGGCATGAACGGCGAAATGTTGCGCCCTGAAAACGGTTACCCATTGCGTTTGTTGGTTCCTGGCGTTCAAGGTGTTAGCTCTGTGAAGTGGTTGCGTCGCATTGAAGTAGGCGATATGCCATATGCTGCAAAAGACGAAGCAGTTCACTACATCGACTTGATGCCAAGTGGTTTGCACCGTCAGTACACCACCATCCAAGAATGTAAGTCTGTGATCACGACACCATCTGGTGGTCAGCAATTGCTAGACAAAGGTTTCTACAACATCAGCGGTATGGCATGGTCTGGTCGCGGCAAGATCAAACATGTGGACGTATCAGTTGATGGTGGTAATAACTGGCGCAGAGCTCGTCTTGAAACTCCAGTTCTTTCTAAGGCGATCACTCGCTTTAACCTTGACTGGGTTTGGGATGGTTCACCTGGCATCTTGATGTCGCGTGCAACAGATGAGACTGGCTATGTTCAGCCAATGATCAAACAATTAAGAGAAGTTCGTGGTACACGTTCCATTTATCACAACAATGCAATCCAAGCATGGAAGCTTGATACGAACGGGGAGTTGAGCAATGTTCAAGTTGGCTAATTTAACTAAAACTTTGGTGTTGGCAGGTTTGGCTTTGGGCCTAACTGCTGAAGGT
>JACCEA011302271.1_pt1 | contig 11517 bp, 9 predicted proteins | sample 7449851 | NCBI WGS metagenome assembly JACCEA01 (sample SAMN15323453, study PRJNA562643) | freshwater metagenome | isolation source: river surface water | place: USA:Blue River Watershed | collected 2017-08-18 | reverse complement strand
CAGCCGTGTGGCGTTCATCAACACCGGCTTCTTGGACCGCACCGGCGACGAGATGCACACCGCCATGCTCGCCGGCCCTATGCTGCGCAAGGGCGACATGAAGACCAGCGCGTGGATTCAAGCCTACGAAAAGAACAACGTGTTGGTCGGTTTGTCTTGCGGCTTGCGCGGCAAAGCGCAAATCGGCAAAGGCATGTGGGCCATGCCCGACTTGATGGCCGAGATGCTGAAACAAAAAATCGGCCATCCCAAGGCCGGTGCCAACACCGCGTGGGTGCCCAGCCCCACAGCCGCCGTGTTGCACGCGTTGCACTACCACCAAGTCAAGGTGGTGGACGTGCAAAAAGAGCTCGAGAAAGTCGACTACAACAAAGTCCGTGACAGCATCTTGAACGACTTGTTGCAAGTGCCTGTGGTGGCCAAAGCCAAGTGGAAAGATGCCGAGAAGCAACAAGAGTTGGACAACAACGTGCAAGGCATTTTGGGCTACGTGGTGCGCTGGATTGACCAAGGCGTGGGCTGCTCCAAAGTGCCCGACATCCACAACGTCGGCCTGATGGAAGACCGTGCCACGCTGCGCATTTCCAGCCAACACATTGCCAACTGGTTGCACCACGGCGTAGTGACACCGGCGGAAGTCAAAGCCACCTTCAAGCGCATGGCCTCGGTGGTGGACAAGCAAAACGCCGGCGACCCGCTGTACCAAAAAATGGCCGGCCGCTTTGCTGCTGCCCCTGCGTACCAAGCGGCCCTCGACTTGGTCTTCAAAGGCAAAGAGCAACCCAGCGGCTACACCGAGCCCTTGCTGCACGCTTGGCGCTTGAAGGTAAAAGCCGGCGCAGCTTGATTCAGGTCAACTGACGCTGGAGACAACGGCTCCTTCGGGAGCCGTTTCTTTTGGAGGCTCGGACTATGATGGCGACATGACACATCCTTGGTTGGCCTCCCTGCTTCGCTTTGCCTTTCGCACCTTGATCGGCTTGGTGCTCACTGCCATCCTCGCCATGGGTGGCTATTTGCTATTCGCCTACCACTTCACCTACTCCAAAGGTGAGAGCGTGGGCTATGTGCAGAAGCTGTCTTACAAAGGCTGGGTTTGCAAAACCTGGGAAGGCGAACAAGTCCGCGCACTGTCTGTGGTGCCCGCCATTCCCGAAAAGTTTGCCTTCACGGTGCGCGATGTCGCTGTGGCCGATCAAATCAACGCCCACATCGGGCAAAAAGTCGTGATCGAGTACGAGCAACACAAAGGCTTGCCCAGCTGCTTTGGCGAGACCGAATACTTCATCACCAAAGTCACACCCGCTCCAGGCGAATAAAACGCCTGGCACTGAACGGCAATTGCGCTGGCAACTTAGGCCGAGGGTTGCCGTATGGGCAACGGATACACCAACTGCTGCAAGTGGCGCACGTTCTTGTTGACCTGCACCCACCACTTGCTGAACGAGTCCATCGGTTTGTCGATGTCGCGGAACAAACGTGGCGCGGCGCGCAACTGAATCGCTGTGTCGGACAGATCGGGCAAGCACAAATGCGCCACGCTGTGCACGGCTTGGGCATGCGCCAAGGCTGACCGCACATCCTCGGCCGAACCCGACCAGCGCAGCGACGTCAACGCAGCCATGCGTTCGCCGACAAAATTCCATCGCATCGCGCTCCAGGGATGCGCCTGTGTGTGCTCAGCAAACGCGACCGCGACACAGACCACATCCGCCGGCAAGTCGGCAGGCACATCGGCCAACACCCACGGGTGCACCAGCCACACGGTTTTGCCCGCCACGTCTGCAGGCTGCGGCGCGGCGAAACCCAACGCGGCAGGTGGCGCCGTGAAGATCTCGGGCACATCCCAGGCAAATTCGTTCTTGCGCACTTGCGCCACGGTGGCCGGGTTGGTGGCCAGGATTTCCACCGTTTCATAGCTCACGTCCACGGCGGTGCCGCGGCTATGCCATGTGGCGGGGGCAAACTGCTCCACATTGTCAGCGTTGAACAAATACGGTTTGCTGCTGCCCGTGGCCGCCACCCACTGCCAGCTCAGGTAGTTGCTGGCCAAGTCGCCATCCAACAAAAACGGATACATCCACTCCGCCCCCACACGCCAGTGCACTTTGCGCAAGTGCACCAGATAGCTCGCCAACCACAAACGTGCGTGGTTGTGTAAGTAGCCGGTGGTGTAGAGCATGCGAATGGCTTGGTCAATCACGGGCACACGCGTGCAGGCATGGCGCACATCCTCAGGAATTTCAGGGGTGTAACAAGACTCGGGCAATACCCCTTCGCGCATGGGCTTGGCGATGTCGTCACCCAAATGCTGGTGCAAATGCTGAAAGTACTCACGCCAACCCAACTCATAGATCAGCTTGTGCTGCACGCCCAAACGGTGCTGGTGGTACATGACGTGTGCCACATCAGGCACAGAGAGAAACCCGTGCGTGAGGTACGGCGACAGCTGCGTCACCGCACCATCAAGGGCGTTGCGGGTGTGCGCATAGTCGCGTGGATTGACTTGCGCGAGCCGCTCTTGTGCGGCCTCGGGCGTCGGCGGGAATTCGTACATACGCGTGCAATTGTGCCCTGTCTGTCTCGGTACACTGAGCGCCATGTCTTGCACATCAAACACCCCTCTCAATGCCTGTGCTTGCCCCTTGTGTGGCGGGCCCAACGGCTGCGCCATGGAGGTTGCCAAACAAAGCGGTGAGCCCGTCGCTGTCTGTTGGTGTGTGAACGCGTCTTTTCCACCCGATTTACTGGCACGCGTGCCAGCGGACGCGCAAAATAAAGCCTGTATTTGTCAGGCCTGTGTGATGGCTCACACATCCTCCTCGATGACTTGAATCACCATGTGTCAACTGCTCGGCTTGAATTGCAAAAACCCCACGGATGCCACTTTCAGTTTCAGTGGCTTTGCGCAACGCGCTGGTGTGACCGATCACCATGCAGATGGCTGGGGCATTGCCTTCTTTGAAGGCTCTGAACATGACCGAGGTCTGCGTCACTTCATCGACCATTTGCCTGCCAGCACATCACCTGTGGCCGAATTGATCCGCAAGTACCCGATCAAGAGCCGTAACGTGATTTCGCACATTCGCAAAGCGACGCAAGGTGATGTAGCGCTGGAGAACTGCCATCCTTTTGTGCGCGAGTTGTGGGGGCGCTATTGGGTTTTTGCACACAACGGCAACTTGGAAAATTACGCGCCACGACTGCATGGCAACTTCAGACCCGTGGGGCACACGGACAGCGAACAAGCCTTTTGTTGGTTGATGCAAGAGTTGGCCAAATCACATGCCAACGTGCCATCGGTTGAAGAACTGACGCTCACGCTGCGCGAGTTGGTGCCACAGATTGCCAAGCACGGCACCTTCAACTTTTTGCTCTCCAACGGACAGGCGCTGTGGGCGCACGCCTCCACCCACTTGTGCTTCATCGAACGCAAGCATCCTTTTTCGACCGCCACGCTCAGCGATCAAGACATGAGCATCAACTTTGCAGAACACGCTTCGCCCGATGACCGCGTGGCCGTGGTGGTGACGGCACCGCTGACCACCAACGAGGTGTGGACGCCGTTTCAGCCCGGCGAGTTGAAGGTGTTTGTGGACGGAGAAGCACGAACGGCTTGAGAGCCGATCGAGAGACCATTAAGCTTGCGCGGCAGCCTCTAGCGCCTCGATGAACATCGCTGCGACATCAAATCCAGTTTGGTCAAAAATTTCTTGGAAACAGGTGGGGCTGGTGACGTTGATCTCGGTCAGGCAATCCCCAATCACATCCAAGCCTACCAAGAGCAATCCACGCTTGGCCAGCACAGGCCCAAGTGCCTCGGCAATTTCGCGGTCGCGTGTCGAAACGGGCTGCGCCACACCCTTACCGCCTGCTGCCAAATTACCACGCACCTCGCCGCCTTGCGGGATGCGTGCCAAGCAGTAAGGCACCACCTGTCCACCAATGACCAGCACGCGCTTGTCTCCCTTCTCAATCGCAGGGATGAACTTTTGCACCATGACGGTCTGTGCGCCATCACGATTCAAGGTTTCGGTGATGGCACCCAAGTTCAGACCGTCGTCTTTGACGCGGAAGATACCCATGCCGCCCATGCCATCCAGCGGCTTCAAGATGATGTCGCGGTGCTGCGCATGGAACGCTCGAATGGCCTCGGCGCTGCGCGTCACAAGCGTAGGGCTGATGAATTGCGCGAACTCCAAAATCGCCAGCTTCTCGGGATGATTGCGCAATGCAGCAGGCTGGTTGAACACCCGTGCGCCTTCGCGTTCCGCTTGCGCCAGCAAGTGCGTGGCGTAGAAGTATTCGCTGTCGAACGGCGGGTCTTTGCGCATGACCACCGCATCCGCGCTGCAAAGTGCACGACCGTCTTCAACGCGCTGCACCTCAAACCAGCGGGTGGCGTCACCCGTCAAATGCACATGTTGCATGCGCGCTGACACCTGAGTACCACTTTGCCACACGATGTCTTGTGGCTCACACGCCCACACCTGGTGGCCGCGACGTTGCGCTTCGCGCATCATTGCAAAGGTGGTGTCTTTATAAATCTTGAAAGACGACAGCGGATCCGCAACAAAAAGTAGGTGCATGGTGCTTAGATTTCGATCTTGCTGCCCAACTCCACCACCGAGTTGCTAGGCAAGTTCAAGAAGTCCGCGGCCGAGCTGGCATTGAGGTGCATTTGCGCAAAGAGCTTTTCACGCCATTGCGCCATGCCGCCAGCCACCGTCGGCACGATGCTGTCACGCGACAAGAAGTAGCTGGTGGTCATAGGACTGATTTCACAGCCCATGCCGTTGAGGTGGCTCAACGCACCTGGCACGTCGGGGTCATCTTTGAATCCGTAATGAATCACGACTTGCCAACATCCGTTGCCAAGTGGCGTAATTTCAAGACGCTCTTTCTCGTCAATCCAGGGCACTTCATGGTTTTGCACATTCACAAATAAATTTTGTTGGTGCAACACTTTGTTGTGCTTCAAGTTATGCAGCATCGCGTTGGGAACAGCGCCTTTGCCGGAGGTCAGGAACACCGCAGTCCCGTCGACGCGCGTGGGAGGCGACAAGAACACAGCCTCGAGGAAGCTGTTCAAGTCCAGCGCATCTTCTTTGCGCTTCTCATACAGAATGGCGCGGCCATCGCGCCAGGTCAACATGAACATCATGATGACCGAGGCGATCAACAAGGGGAACCAGCCGCCTTCGAACAGCTTCAACAAGTTGGAAGCCCAGAAGACGAAGTCGATGGCAAAGAAAAATCCGGTCGCGGCCAAGCACCACCAGAAGGGATATTTCCAACCGTAATGAATCACGAAGAACGTGAGCACGGTGGTGATCAACATGTCGGTACACACCGCAATGCCATACGCTGCCGCCAAATTGCTCGACGACTTGAACATCATGACCGCCAGCACAATGACGGCAAACAAGCCCCAGTTGACAAATGGGATGTAGATCTGGCCCGTGTCTTTGACGCTGGTGTGCAGCACTTGCAAGCGCGGCAAGAAGCCCATTTGCACCACCTGCTTGGTGACACTGAATGCCCCCGAGATCAGCGCTTGGGACGCAATCACCGTGGCCGCCGTGGCCAAACCCACCAAGGGCAACAACAACCAATCGGGTGCCATATTGAAGAAGGGGTTGGCCACTGCCGTGGGGTCGCTGAGCAGCAACGCCCCTTGACCGAAATAATTCAAGGTCAATGCAGGCATGACGACAAAAAACCACGCAATGCGAATTGGCTTCTTGCCAAAGTGCCCCATGTCGGCATACAGCGCTTCGCCACCGGTCACACACAGCACCACCGCTCCCAAAATCAAGAAGGTGATGCTGGGCTCGTTGTACATGAATTGCACCGCAAAGTGAGGGCTGATGGCCCACATGATTTCTGGATGCTCGGCAATATGGTAGACCCCCAACGCTGCAATCGCCGCAAACCACACCACCGTGATCGGGCCAAAGAATTTACCGATGCCACTGGTGCCTCGCTTTTGAACAACGAAGAGGCCAAACAAAATGATGATGGTCAGGGGGATCACGTATTTCTTGAAAGCAGGCGAGACCACCTCGAGACCTTCCACCGCCGACAGCACCGAAATAGCCGGCGTGATCACGCCATCGCCATAAAACAAACAGGTCCCAAAGATTCCCACAATCAGCATGCGCTGACGCAGAACGGGACGGTCTTTGACTGCCATTGACGCCAAGGCCAACATAGCCACCAAGCCACCTTCGCCGTGGTTGTCTGCGCGCAAAACCAAGGCCACATATTTGATGGACACAATGACGGTCAGTGTCCAAAAGAAAATGGACAAGATACCGTAAATGTTGTCGGGCGTGAACTCCACATGACCCGAGCCGAACACCTCTTTCATCGCATACAGCACACTGGTACCAATGTCGCCGTACACCACGCCAATGGCGCCCAAAGTGAGCGCCGCGAGCGACGACTTCCCGTGTTGATTCATCATTTACCTCAGTCGTAATTCTCTGCTTCGGGGTCAGTGGCTTCGAGCTCGTAACTCGCAGCCAGCATGGCCAAACGGCCAATAACGCCATACATATAGAAACGGTTCGGGGTGCTGGCTCCGGGCTTCATCCCGGGCTGCGGCGTGTGAGCACTTTGCTCAAACGCCAAGGGCACAAAGCTCGCGCCAGGCGCGTTCAAATTTTCATCTACGCCACGGTCGGCGTGCACGCGGTAGAAGCCGCCCACCACATAGCGGTCCATCATGTAGACCACGGGTTCGGCCACAGCATCGTTCAAGCGCTCGTGCGTGAGCACGCCTTCTTGGATGATGACTTGGTTCACCTCTTGCCCGTCTTTGACCACGCTCATCTTGTTGCGCGTCTTGCGGTTGACCACATCCAAATCTTTGACATCGCGCACCGTCATGATGCCCATGCCGTAAGTGCCGTTGTCGGCCTTGACGATGACAAAGGGTTTTTCACTGATGCCGTACTCTTTGTACTTGCGCTTGATCTTGGTGAGCAAGGCATCCACGTTGGTCTTCAAACACTCCATGCCCGTGCCTTCGGCAAAGTTCACTTCGCCACACTGGTTGAACATGGGATTGATCAACCACGGGTCGATGCCCAGCAATTTGCCGAAGCGCTTGGACACCTCCTCGTAGCATTCAAAGTGCTTGCTCTTGCGACGCACGCTCCAGCCTGCATGCAGCGGCGGCAACAGGTATTGCTCGTGCAACTCTTCCAAGATACCGGGGATGCCGGCACTCAAATCGTTGTTGAGCAAAATGGTGCAAGGGTCAAAGTCTTTCAACCCCAAGCGATGCTTGCTTCGAATCACTGGCTCTAACGTGACGCTGTCGCCGTTGGGCAGCTCAATCGTCGTGTTTTCTTTGATCTCGGGATTGATGGAACCGATACGCACATTCAACCCGGCCATGTGGAAGATGCGCTGCAACTGCGCCACGTTCGACAGGTAGAAGGTGTTGCGCGTATGGTTCTCAGGAATCACCAACAGGTTGCGCGCTTCGGGGCAGATCTTTTCGATCGCAGCCATCGCCGCTTGCACCGCCAGCGGCAACATCTCGGGCGTCAGGTTGTTCCAGCCACCGGGGTACAGGTTGGTGTCGACCGGCGCCAACTTGAAGCCGGCGTTGCGGATGTCGACCGAGCTGTAGAAGGGGGGCGTGTGCTCCATCCACTCGAGGCGGAACCAGCGCTCGATGGCGGGCATCGAGTCCAAGATGCGCTGCTCGAGCTCGTTGATGGGGCCATTCAGGGCTGTGATGAGGTGGGGAACCATGGTGTCCTTGTTGGTGGAGGGCAATTCTAGGACTTTGGGATGACGCCGCTTAGGTCAAGGGCACGGACGTCAAACCAGCGTTTACAAGCGAACTTCGCCCTGTCCGAGCACGATGTATTTCAAAGAAGTCAACCCTTCAATACCGACAGGTCCACGGGCGTGGAATTTGTCGGTCGAAATGCCTATTTCAGCCCCCAGTCCGTATTCAAACCCGTCTGCAAAACGGGTGCTGGCGTTGACCATGACGCTGGACGAATCCACCTCGCGCAGGAAGCGCTGGGCGTGCAGGTGGTCACGCGTCAAGATGGACTCGGTGTGGTGGCTGGAGTAGTGATTGATGTGCGCAATGGCCGCATCCAAACCGTCCACCACCTTGACACTGATGATGGGGGCCAAGTACTCCTCAAACCAATCCTGCTCGGTGGCGTCTCTCAGATTGGCATTTTTGACACTGGCCAAGATGGCTTTGGCTTCTGGGCAGCAACGCATCTCCACCCCTTTGCCCGCGTAGATGGCACCGATTTTTGGCAAAAACTCAGCAGCCACACCACGTGCCACCAGCAAACTTTCGCTGGCATTGCAGGGGCTGTATTTCTGGGTCTTGGCGTTATCGGCCACGGTCACGGCCATGTCGATGTCGCATGGGTCGTCCACATAGGTGTGGCAGTTGCCATCCAAATGCTTGATGACGGGTACCTTGGCCTCGCGACTGATGCGTTCGATCAATCCTTTGCCGCCGCGTGGAATGATGACGTCCACAAACTCAGGCATGGCAATCAAATGGCCCACAGCCTCGCGGTCGGTGGTTTGCACCAGCTGCACCGCGTCGGTGGGCAATCCGCTGTCGCGCAAGGCTTGTTGCACCAGCTTGGCCAAGGCTTTGTTGGAGTCAATCGCTTCCGAGCCGCCACGCAAGATGCAGGCATTGCCGCTCTTGATGGACAAAGAAGCGGCTTCAATGGTCACGTTGGGGCGGCTTTCAAAGATCATGCCGAACACGCCCAAAGGCACGCGCATTTGTCCCACACGGATACCACTGGGCTGCTGCTTCATGCCGATGATTTCACCGATCACATCGGGCATCGCCGCCAGCTGTTCGCAGCCTTGTGCGCAGGTCTCCAACACCTTGGGCGTGAGCTTGAGACGGTCCACCATCGGCGCATCCAAGCCTGCCGCCACGGCACGCGCGATGTCTTTGGCATTGTCGATTTGCAAGGCGTCGACGTTGGCGCGCAGCAAGGCGGCCAAGTGGCGCAAGGCGGTGTTCTTCACCGCAGCCGGCGCTTTGGCCATGAGGGCCGAAGCCGCTTTGGCTTGCGCGCCCATGGCATGCATGTGGTCAGCAACGTTCAATGTGGTCATGGTGCGATTTTCCTTCATGCGTGGCGCGGCATGCACGCGCGGCACAGTCGCATCGCCAAGCGATGCAGGGCTTGCCAATTGTCGGCGGGCCATTCGGGCGTTTTCAAGCCTTTGACAATGCCGTCCACTTGGTGCGCCGATTGCAATAATTTTTCGAGCATGGCCACGCTCAGGCGCGGCAACACACGCTCAAACAGACGTTCGCGTGGACCCCAGATACGTTGCTCACGCAAGGCCATGGGCAGTGCTTTTCCTGAAGCCACGGCGTCTTTGACGCGCTTCAAGGCACGGATTTCTTCAGCCAGCGTGTAGTGCACCAGCACCTCAGCCTCGCCTTCGGCTTTGAGACCATCGAGCATGCGTTGCACGCGCAAGGGCTGGCCGCTGAGCACGGCTTCCGAGAGTTTGAACACGTCATACCGCGCCACGTTCAACACCGCGCGCTCGACTTGCTCAAAGCTTAACTCCCCAGCAGGGTAGAGCAGCGCGAGTTTTTGTATCTCTTGGTGCGCGGCCAACAAATTACCTTCCACACGCTCCGCAAAAAATTGCAAGGTGTGTTGCCCGGCCTCACCCGCCGCCACGCGCTGCTGCTGCGCACCCAAGCGCTGCGCAATCCAAGCGGGCAAGGCGTGGCGTTCAATCGGGTCCATCTGTACGCTGACGCCGTTGTTATCCAGCGCGCTGAACCACGCGGTGGACTTGGTGGCTTTGTCGAGACGCGGCAACAGCACCACCGTGAGGGTGCTGTCATTGCCTTGCGCCAGCTCTGCGATCTGCTGCAAAGCCACACTGCCTTCTTTGCCGGGCTTGCCGGAGGGAATGCGAATTTCAATGATCTGCTTGTCTGCAAACAAACTCATCGAGCCGCCGGCGGCCAGCACCTCGCCCCAATCGAAATGCGCGCCAGCAACGGTGTAGACACTCCGCTCGGTGAAACCCTGCGCACGCGCTGAGGTGCGTAACGCATCCAGCGCCTCTTGTTGCAACAAAGGCTCATCGCCATGAAAGGTGTACAGACTGCGCACGCCTTTGCTCGCTTGCGTTTGCAAGTGATTCGCAAATTGAGCTGCAGCGATTTGCATGGTTAGATTTGGCGAATCGCCGCCAAGCGGCGTTGCAACTGCAGCACCAAGTCCGTTTCCATATCTTTGTACAACAAAGCCTCTTCCGACTCTTTAGACAAAGCGCCGGTTTCGTTGAAGTTGATGTCGCGCGTCAAAAAGATTTCAGTATCGGGAATCAGTTCAATGCCGTTACGCGAACGCACGCGGAAGCGGTAGCGCAGTCGCAACTGAAATTCACGGATCGCACCGGTCGACGTGCGCCCCACGACCACCTTTTCACGGACCTCAAACAACTGGTCAAAGATCACGTCAGCGCGTTCAATCTGTCGTGGATCCGTGATCACCTCCACCTGTCCCGAAGCTTCCAGGCTGCGCTGAAGGCGCGCACCAAAAGGCGACACCACAGGGATGCTGCTGAAGAGCGTACGGAAGGCGTAATTGGGCGGTTTACGCAACTCAAAACCACACCCAGCCAGCCCCAAACCGAGGGCAGCCATCAACCATGTGCGACGGGTGGTGTGCATATCAGCCTTCAAACAACAATATTGACCAATCGGCCGGGCACCACGATCACCTTCTTTGCCGCCGCGCCGTTGGCTTGCTTCAAAAAGACTTCTGTGGCCAACGCCGCTTGCTCGATTTGCTCTTTGCTCGCTGTTGCGCTGACCATCACCGAGCCCCGCAACTTGCCGTTGATTTGCAGCATCAGCTCCAACTCATCACGCGCCAGCGCCGATTCATCAACCTCGGGCCACGCGGTGTCTAGCAAGTCACCCAAGCGCGCGGCATAACCCAACTCCGACCACAAGTTAGCGCTGATGTGCGGACAAGCGGGGTACAACATGCGCAACAACACCGAGACGCCTTCGCACAGCACGGCGTTGTCACCATCGCTGTCATCGGTTTTGAAATCTTCCAAGGCATTCAGCAATTTCATGCAGCCCGACACCACGGTGTTGTATTGCATGCGGTCGTAGTCGTAACTGACTTGCTTCAACACCAAGTGCATCTCGCGACGCAAATCGGCGGCCTCTTTGCGCGGTTTGGCGGCACTCAGGTTGCCCGCCGTCGCCGCCTTCAGTGTGGCCTCGTGTTTGAACGCAAAGTTCCACACGCGACGCAAGAAGCGGTAGCTGCCTTCCACCGCGGCATCGTTCCACTCGAGCGTGGCTTCAGGCGGAGCGGTGAACATGGTGTACAGGCGCGCAGTGTCAGCGCCATATTTCTCAATCAGGTCTTGCGGGTCCACGCCGTTGTTCTTCGACTTGGACATCGTGCCCACGCCTTCGTAGTCAATCGGTGTGCCCACGGGCAATTT
>JACCEA011336237.1_pt1 | contig 11518 bp, 15 predicted proteins | sample 7449851 | NCBI WGS metagenome assembly JACCEA01 (sample SAMN15323453, study PRJNA562643) | freshwater metagenome | isolation source: river surface water | place: USA:Blue River Watershed | collected 2017-08-18 | reverse complement strand
GAAAATTCAATAGTAAAAAAACAATGGTTTTGTAAACACTGCGGTACTTCGATGCACAATCGTGGTTAAGCTTGTTTATAACGGCTGGATGCTACACGCAGTATGCTAGCAACAAACGTGAATAACAAAACAAAACGCCTAGCATATGGCTTGTAGTAGCTGTTATCAAATCGGTTATTATGAATACTATAATTATAGAAAATAAGGCTTATTCAGTATCAAATAAACTAATTTAAATTATCATATTTAGATTGTTTACTTATTTATTTTTAATAAATTGGATATATTAATAATACCACAAACTATTAAAATATTTAATATGAAATCAAATCAAACTTCGAACAGTAAAATAAAATTCATTAATAATATATGGATTACAGGAATTTACAACAATAAAGAAATTATCGGCAGATGTGTTGTAATGAATGGTAAAAATTCAGTAACTATTGTTGATGAAGAAGGAATACCAAGTATTGTTTTATTTACTGAAATCAAAAATTTATTTAAAATAAATTTGGTTAATAAAATCGATAAATTAACGAACAATCAAAAACAAATAAACACGAATTTATTAACAGTTAATAAATTATTGGGTATTGTAAAATCTTCTAGAAATTAAAAACAAATATAAATAAATTATGGAAATAAAAACTTTCACTTCACTTGAATCAACCTTTTTGTCTAAATTAAATGAAGGCTTTAATACTTTTGATAAATTAAAAGATAATGTTCCATTTAATGAAAAAACATTAAATGGTATAATTGAAAGTATGATTTCAAAAAATGTCATTAAATTTGATTCAGAAAATAAAAAGTATATTTACGACAGTCCAGTTAAGGGTAATATTGTAATTCTTGATGGTAATATAATGTTACCAACAACCGTTTTAAGAATGGAAAATAGATTACTAGTTACTCGTGGACAATGGTATGAATTTGATTTAGATTTTGATATTAGACGTATCATTTGGAATGTTCAATTAGCTTCAAATTCAAAATCAACATTGGTTGAATTAATTCAACAATCTGTTTTGAAAGAAAAGAAATCAAAAGTAATTCAATTACCAGAATATATTAATTTGGTTAATAAATTAGTACCTTGGTCTGAAAATATTAAACTTAAGATTAATGCTGTTGGTGAAGATATTACAGATGTTTCATTAATATTTGTAGATAAATTATATCTTGAAGGTTCAAAAGATGATTTTGTTGAATTCAGAGAGTTTTATGTCAAAACCGAAATATTGACGAATGAATTAACTACTGAATTAATGTTACCTGCTGCAGACAGAAATTTCCAAAACATAAAATTAAATCGAATATTTAATTTTAGTGATTTTGTATTTTCAGGAAATTCAATACCATATCTAAATGACGATGAAAGTATTTGTTATGGTAAAATAACTGGAATACGTGGTAAATTTGAATTAACATATTTCAGATTTGACAATACCGGTTCAACAGAAAAATTAAATGTTGAAGAGTATATGGATGCTACAGAAGGAATAGAAAAAATAAAAGAATTATTTGTTGGTTATGCTGAATCATTATTGGGTAAAAATGATTTTTTAATTGAAATAACCGAATAATGGAATGGAAATAATAAGATTAAATCATGATTTATCGGTAAATTTAAATTTACCGATAAATTCAATGACAATATTACTGTTTGAAAAAATTTTTTTAAACACCACAATCTCTAAGAAAATACATAAGAATCAAATTATAATTGAAATAAAACACAAATATAATTTGATTTTTTTATGCTTAAACAAATTAGATGAATTGCAGTATGTTATTTTTAAACAGACACCCAAAAAAGCTGCCATTAAATCCATTTTACCATATCATACATTAACGGATTTATTATATGATATGTATAAAATTGGAATAAAATTATATCCGAAAAAAGATTTCAAATTAAATTCAGAAAAAAATGATAATTATTTAATGCTTTATTATTCTGAAATTAAAAATTTTAATGGATTACATATTTCCAAAACAATTGATAATGAATCAAAAATCTTTTTAAATAGAAATTTAATAGCCATATTAAATCATGAAAATAAATTATTCACATTATCCGATTACAATGAAATATCAATAAATTTAAGTAGATATTTATATGATTTAATTTGTATTCCAATAAATAATTACAACCACAATCTAAATATCATTAGAGATAACCTTCATAAAAATATCGATATTAATGATAAACATTTGTATGATAAGATTGATTTGATTATTATTGAAATACAAAAACAATTCAATTTTTATTGATTGCCTATACATATTTATATTTATGGATATATTTATTAACACAAACAACCAAAATATTAACATAAAAAATTAAAACTATGTTGAAACTTTTTAAAATCTACCGTAAATTATTATCATTTGTTAATAGTAAAAAATATACCGAAACCAATTATGTAATTAAAAAGCTTTAAATTATCCGCCAAACACAACCCCACAACCCCACAACCAAAACTAATTTAGAATATGCTTAACACAACACAAATTAAACAAATCGAATCGCCTCTAAGCTCTTTTAATAATATCCAAATAGAAATAACCCAACAATTTGAAAAAATAGTGTTCATTGATAAACCAGATTATGTAAATAATAAAAACAAATCATTATTGGCTTTGAACAATTTAATAATATTTGATTCAAATTCAATAACTTTGATGGGATTTATTAAGTTAGTTATTAATCCAGCTAACAATGAATTGTTAGTAAGAATCAGTAAACCATTAGATATTAATGATTTATCGATATTAAATAATATCTATAAAAATTGGGATATTGTTTCGTTAAATTTTTTCAGATACATTCAAATGTATAATAATATTGCGAAAAATTATAATGAAGTTCCAACAGAACTTATTAAAAATATTATAATTTGTTTCAATAAACATTTGAAATCCTTTATACCAGGTAGCGTATTAAATAAGGAAATTGACAATTTTTTAATTCCTTTCAAGAATAAAATATCTAACAAATACGATAATGATAAACATTATATTCAAAATATATATAACAGATTTCAATATATTTTGAAAATACAGATTATCAACAAAAACACTTTCGAATATAAAATTATTCGTGTTTTATCTTCTGAATTAAACGAAAATAAAAACGAATTAAATAATTTAAAATATTTGGAACAAGATTTAATTAAAAAAGGACAATTAAAAAATCATCAATTTAATGAGTTTATTAATAAACTTTTTAATTACGGTGAATTAATAAACTAAAATCAAAAATCAAATAAAATCCAAACAATGAACGATAAAATATACATTGATTCAATAATTAAGGAATCTATCAGAGAGTGTTTAAAATTGAATCCAAAATTTCACAAAAGTGATACTTTAGTAATAACAACATATTCTATATTAACAAATTTATTTGTTGATGAAAAAAAATTTATTTTTCTTGAAGCTCCTACAGGTTCAGGAAAATCTGTGATAGGTTATTTGTTACATTTTTGTTATGTTTATATACATAAAAAATTGAATAGTGAAGAAACAATTATCAATCTTAATGAAGAAAATGATTTTGAAACTAAATTGAGTAATTTATTACACACATCTTATATGTTGACATCTTCAAAAATGTTACAAGAACAATTATCTGAAGATATATCTAAATTCGATTTGGATAGATATTTGATTATGTTGAAAGGTGTTAAAAATTACGAATGTACTAAATTAACAAAAGAAACAAAAATATATCATGATTATTCTGAACGTTATTGTTTAGGAATGTCTAGTGCTGTTAAACAAACTTTAGAATGTTATTCTGAATGTCCATATATCCAAACAAGAGATGAAGCTTCTATTAAGGATTGTACAATTCTTAATTACAGTTATTTTTTAAATGTTTTGAAAAATCCAAACAATCCATTTTTTGGTATTCGTGAATTAACGATTTCAGATGAAGCACATTTAATACCTGATATTGTTTTGGGAATGTATAATATTACATTAACACAATATACTGTTAATAAATTACAAAAATTGATAAATCAAATAATTATCAATTTTGGTAAAAATTTGAATGAATACGATAATGAGGCTAATTTTAATTTACAAGTATTACTTGGTAATTGTTATAAATTATTCCAAAATCCAAAGCCAACATTATTAGATATTAAAAATTATCTTTCGGAATTACATGAATTAAATAAACTTTTAGTTAACATTAAGGGTTTATTTAATGAAAATAAAGTATTCCAAGAAATGTTTGAAAAAGATTTCAAAAAACTTAAAGACGACTTTAAGTATATTGACCATGATGATTATATTGAATCGTTAGAAAAAAGACCGGAAGACTTATTTATTGAATCTGAAAATATTGGACATTTTGCTGTTGAAAAAATAGGTAATAATCCAGCTGGTTCATATACAATATATAAACATGTTGTATATGATTTATCTGAATCTGAATTGTGTCGTAAATATTTTCTATCAAAAATATCAACAGGTGTATTTTTAAGTGCTACTCTTGGTAATATTGAAGAATTTGCAACTTTAATGGGATTACAAAAAGATGAATATAATGGATTCAGATTACAATCAAATTTTGATTTTAGTAATTCTCCTATATATTTAACTAAAAGTGGATATTTGAATTATAGTAATTTCAATAATAATATTACTAAAATCATATATGATACGATAAGAATATGTGAAGCTTTTCACCCAAAAGAAAAAGGTATTATACATACTTCAACATTTAATATTGCTAAATTATTGAAAGATGTTGTATATCAAAAACTTGGTGGTGTTACAAATACAAAAAGATATTTGTTTTATGAAACTCCTGAAGAAAAAGAAGCTTGTGTTGAATTAATGAAATCAGACACAATAACGCCCTATATTATTATTGGCCCATCTCTTTATGAGGGATTAGATTTAAAAGATGACCAAGGCCGTTTTAATATAATGATGAAAGTACCATATTCTGGTATGTCAGAATATATAAAGAAAAAAATGGAACGTTATCCATTTTGGTATTTACGTCAAACGTTAGAAAAAATTGTTCAAGCATTAGGTCGAACAAATCGACATGTTAATGACTATTCAAAAGTTTATCTTCTTGATAGTGGTTTTGAAAAAATCATATATAATATGCCTGAATATTTAACCAATAGAATACAGTATAAAAAAATCTAATATCAATTAAAAATGTCTCAAAATCAAAACAATCAACTATTTGTAACTAAATCCGATAAATATAATAATTTATCGGATTTGGATAAATTGAAATATAGATTATTTGTAACAACATTGCTTAAATTAGCTAGAAACACAAAAAATCTAAAATCAAAAGAACCGAAAATACCAAATATAGAATTACCACATTTATCAATAGTTAATAAAAGTGGTAATACCGAAACATTAACATATAATGTAAATTCTGAAGATGAAAAACTCTTTAATAAATGGTTATTGAAATCTGAACATTTACAATTCCCAACAGTTTTTAATCCAACAGCTATAAGTGGTATTATAACATTCCTAAATGATTTTAATTTATCTGAAATAGAGAATGGTATTGAACTTTTCCAAGAAGAAATGAATGAGCTTAGCTTGTTATATGGAATTAATTATTAATACATTTAGTTATGATTAAATCTAAACCGATAATATCATATTATAAATCAGGAGACCCATGCTTAAATTTTGCATGGGTTTCTAATTTAACAGATATTAACATAATACAAACAAAATCACTAACAGATGATTTTATAAAAGTTTGTTTGCAAAATAAGGATAAAATATTTTTACATGTTGTTATATCTGGTATGGGTCAAACAGTATTTGAACCTAATATAAAATCTGTAAAAACAACTTTCTTACAAATATCGAAATTAATAACAAATGGTTTTCCACATAATCAAATATTAGTTATTGTTTCACCTATATTATCAAATGATAATGGATTAAAAAGTTTGGAATTGTTATTACGTGTATTTACTGAATTTAAAATATTACGTTTGCGATTTGTTAGGTTTTCATTACTACAATATAAGAATGTTAATGATAATCCAAAATTTGCGAAAAAAGAACCAGATTATTTAAAGAGTTCATATACAAAAGAAAAGTATGTTGTTGCAAATGATAATATATTGAAAAGACCAAGTACCAAAGGTATAATGCAATACTTATTTAAAACAACAACATTTTTTAAGGATTATTATAAATTACTTAAAAAATATGAAAATATTATTTCTATTGATAATTCAATGGAACCATTAATTGGCGTTAGAGAGTTGTTACCATTTGGTTTTAATAATTCTTGGAATAATCCAGATGGTACTAAAGATAAAATTATTCATTATGAAAATGGTAATAAATTTAAACCAATAGTTAATATTATTTCCAATAAAAATCCAGTAAGATGTGCAAATAGATGTTTGCTTTGTTTACACAAACAATGATTCAACAAATCAATATTGGTTAGTATGATTGTATTTAAAAAGTTTATTAACATTAAAAAACTTTTAAAATATTTAAATAATTTTTTGATTTTGCCTATAATTTTTTTATTTAAAGGATATAATAATTATAAGAGTAATACAATATTCTTAAAGAGCTTATTAAAAAAATAATACTAATCGATTTTAACATATAAATTATGGATAATCAAGAGATAGATTTATCAAAAGTAAATTGGAACAATTTATCACCTGAAGAGTTTCAAAATTTATCTGAAAAAATGAACGAACGCAATAATCGTATCAAGGAAACAAAAGAACGAAAAAAACGAACACTTTCAGAAAATATATTAGTATCGATAAGGGGTAATGCCTATAATATACCGAATAAAGTTTATGACAGATTAAAAAATATGTCATCAGCACAATCCAAAGAAAAATTAATTGATGAAATTTTGGTTACATACAAACCTGTTCCATTAGTTTAATTTCTATCCAAAAACGTAAATTAAAAATTTTTTTATAACCTTAATAATTAAAATCATGGCAAACGAAAAAGAATTGCAAGTAGACGATTTAGAAACAGTAGCAACTGAAACAGTAGCAACTAAAGAGAAAAAAGTAAAAGCTGCACCAACAGCAGAAGATATTGCTGCTTTAGTAGCTGGTGTTGAAAAAATTAAAGAATTTGGTGTTTCTGATTCTTTCGCTAAAGTATTAGGAATGGTGCCAATGTGGCATGATACTGAAGCTAACAAAGCTACAAAAGAAGCTATCATTGCTGAACTTGGTGGACCAGAAAAATTCAAAGATTATGTTGATGGTGAATTCCAAACTGAACTTGCTGTTATTGGTGGTTTAAGTAAAATTGCTTCAACATTAAATAACATCAAATCTTTTTACGCTCGTAGAGAACCTAAAGCTGGTTCTAGAAAAGTTAAAACAACTCAAGTTAACATGGGTGGTAAATTCTACCTTGTAAATTCTGAGTACTATGCTAGCCTTAAAGGTTTAGAAGCTTCTGAGAAAAGAGATTTATTGCTTGCTCACGAAGATACAAAAGAAAATGATGCAATTGAAATATTGTAACATTTAATTCGATCGTTGCATAACCAAAACCCACATGATATTTTTTCATGTGGGTTTTTTGGGTGAATGTTGCTTACTAGTTTTAAATTTTAATCTTGGTTTTAAGTGAGTGAAATTGAGGTTTTTATATTATCCCGATACAAATTTGTATCGGGATATTTAAATTTTATTAATTATTTTTTATGAATACTTATTCATTTTTAAATTATTGGATATTATATTTATAATCAAAATATAAAAATTTAAACTCTATCCAATTGTAGGTTCAATACAGCTATTTGAAAATTATAATAGTTATAAGTATTGTATAATTCAAGAATAAAACAGTCTTGTAGAGTTTTTAACTTCCTTATTCACTTCTGAAGTCGCTAATTCAGGAGTGTAAAGGTTGTTTAAACATTCCTTAAATTTAGTATTCCACATCAATGGATTAAACTTTTTGTACTAGAGTTTGACTGTTTAGATTGAGTAGGTGCCAAAACGGAACTTGGCTCCATGTTTAAGGATTTGTTTTAATCTACTGTAACACACGTTAAATAAGACTGCAGCGTGAAATAAGGAAACTTAGAGCGGTACTATTACAGTAGATTATTTTTTAAATGAAACCATAAATACCACAAGTACCTAGGGATTAACAAAATTTATTTTTGTTAATCCCTTATTCATTTTTAATTTCTTGGATATTATATTTATAAACGTAAAACACATAAACAACATTAAAAATTTAAATATTATGGAAACAACACATTCAATTTGGGGAGTAGAAGATAACGAAGTATTAAAACCAATGAATTTGAATAATACAAATATTATTAATTCAATTTTATTTGAAAGTTCAAGCGATGATGAAGATGGAACATATCCATTAGTAATGCATTATACTAATTTGATAAACAAGATTGATTCAGAAGGAACTAACGCTTGGTTAAATAGATTAGTTAGTAAATCAAGAAGAATAGATTTTTTAAATATTGATTATGGTATTTGTGAAATAATTAGAGAATCAAAATACGCTAATAATGCAATCATTAAATTTAAAAATCCAATAAAAATTCAAATAGAACTTATTGGTGAAACTCCTGTTATTATTGAAGTTTCTGAAATTTCTGGCCAATTCATACATGAATATTACTGGACTCGAAAAGGTAGACAAAACAAAGTTGCCAATGGTTTCGAAATATGGTTTAATATCAAAAAATATTTAAAATAATAGTATCATGGAAATTAAAAACAATTACATAAAATTTGAAGACAAACCAAATTTTATACCGACTTTAACTCCTGTTGAAATGTTTAAAATGGGAATATTTGGAGGTGGAAAAAATTAAATTTGAATATGATGGTAATATGACAATCATTATAAATACGAATTTAATTAATTTTAGAATAGATTAATCATGGAAAAGAAACCAGCAACGTCAAGACAAACATACGCTTTAAAATTAGCTACTGGAATTGATTATAGAGACAAGAATTTAAGTTTCGAAGAGGCTTCGAAACTTATAAAAGAAGCTAATGAAAAATCAGGTTATCAAAACAAAAAACAAAACAAAAAAATTCCAACAATATTACATTTTTTAGCTTCTCCTGAATCTATTGAAAAATTAAAAAGTTGCATTTGTAATGAAATTGAAATAAAATCAATAATTACAAATGTAAAAAATAATCCTGAAAGTGTTAAGGAATATATTTTCTTAGGTAGTGGTTGTGGATTTTCATTTTTAAGATGGGATAAAAGGAATACAAAAGCTAATATGGTAATTCAAAAAGCTAATGAAATTAGGTCTGACATTGACAAATTAGTCCGCAATTATTTCGATAAAGAAGTTTTAGAATATCTCCAAAAATGTGGTAACCCAATAGAGACCTTGCAAGCACAAAATATGAATTATCACGAAACATATAATAATTTAATCATTAAATATCTGAAAGATTATTATGATATTGATGGTATTTATTCTGATTCGAGACTTGATTAGTGATTGTGTTGTTAATATACCGTTAATTTGACGGTATATTATTTTTTTATAATATATACGCACCAGAATATTACGATAAAAACTAATTATATCATAATATTAAGTAATTTATCTAGTAATAATATATTATTTGATATATATCATAATATTCTGGTGCGTATCCATATAAAGGTAATAAAAAACCCGAACTTAATAAGTTCGGGTTTTTTATTATTTCGGAATTTCAATATTTTTTAATCGTTTTTTACCTGAATATCTAACAATAACAATATTTGATTTACATTTATCATATTGTTTTTTGTTTGTAGAAGCTACTAAAACACCAACTAAAATTCTTTTCCTCATTTTTTATAGATTTTATAGATTAAATATTATTGATAATATATTGAGTATTAAAAATCGTAATAACCACAATACAAATAAACCTAGCATTGTTACTGTTACTACTTTAAACCAAAATTTAAATTTTTCTTTAATTTCCATAAGATTATTTATTGTTGTTCCTATAATTATAATATCCTTGAATTTCGAAATTTATAAGCATATCATACTTTAAATGTATATAATTTTTATCAATACGCACCAGATTTTAATCAACTACAATTTGATATATAAATTTGTTTGGATATTTATATTATATATTAATTATTGGGTTATATGTTAACCGGTACGTATTGATAAAAATTATATACATTTAAAGTATGATATGCTATAGTTTCATTATTTTGGATAATAACAATACATACCGGTATATAATAATATATTAATGATACACACCAGACAATAATGTCCTATATTGTTGTATATGGAATTAACAAGCTATTTGTCTTATATATCAAATATATGGATATTAAAAAACTGGTGCGCATCATTAATATAGCAATAACATTAATATTATGGTTTATTCTTATAAATACCTATAAATTTCGAAATTCAAGGATATTATAATTATAACAAGCTAAGTTATTTAGTTTTAAATATCAAGCTCCAAAAAATAAATTAAAAATATTTTTGAATTGCCTATAATTTTTGAAATTCAAGGATATTATAATTATAACAAACAATAAAAAATTATTCACTCATTTAAAATTAAATTATCATGAAAAAAGTTCAAACCCCAGCAAATCAAATTGGTTCAGATTTAGAAGTATCAAATGCAGCACCATTGAGAAAAAATCAACCTTCAATTTCAAATCAACCAATTTTTGGTGATTTAGAATGGTTACAAAAATCTAATCCTTTGGATTATGTTAGTAAAGAAGTTTCATCTTCAAAATTTGATGAGGAACGAGAAAAAGCTATTCAAACTGGATTACCAACAGTTGCAAATCTTGCCTTAGATGGTGTTACAATCAACCCTCTTTTGATTATGTTAGCTAAATGGTGGGAAGTTAAACCTGCTCGCTCTGCAATCAAAAAAATGATTGACGACGAAGCAGCAGCTAAAGGAATTGATTCAGCGGTTTATTTACAAGTTAATCTTGCGAAAGAAGTTGATAAAATTTCTGAAATGCAAAATGCAATTGATAGAATTCGTTATGCAAAAACTTATTTCAAACCTCGTAAACCACTAACTGATAGAATTATCACTAAGCCGGTTAACATCGATGGAGTTGTTTATATTGTACCTGTTGCTTTATTCGAACAAGCAAAAATTGATTTTGCTGGAGACAAAGAAGCTTTGAAAAAAGAAGTTATTGGATTCTCAAAAGTTCAAACTTTAGAAGTAGAAGAGTTGTAGAAATAAAAACCCAACATTTAAATGTTGGGTTTTTTAATATCAAAAGTTAATACGCACCAGTTTTTTAACATATAATTTCAACATACAAATCGAACTTGGTATATATCCTATTATATTATTATTGACTATATAATATCTGGTACGTATTGATTAAAATTATATACATTTATAGTTCGATATTCCATATTTTCAATAATAACAATACACACCAGTAAATATTTATATAGTAACAATACACACCAGGTAATAAGTCACCATAT
>JACCEA011880960.1_pt1 | contig 11524 bp, 8 predicted proteins | sample 7449851 | NCBI WGS metagenome assembly JACCEA01 (sample SAMN15323453, study PRJNA562643) | freshwater metagenome | isolation source: river surface water | place: USA:Blue River Watershed | collected 2017-08-18 | reverse complement strand
GTACCGTTCGGCTAATCAAGAGTATGGGCCTGGCAAAACGCGACCCGCTGCGGACGATCAGGATATTTTTGTGGTGGATACGGTCAGCGGAAAAATGGTTCGCACGATCGGGTCGGTCGCTGCGGACTTGCGGGCATTGGCCCTCAGTCCAGAAGGCGATCGGCTCTATGTTGCCGCCACGGATGGTCAGACTTTGCCGTCCCAGGCTGATCCTACCGCAAAGCCTTTTATACACCTGGTTGCTGACATTTCTGTCGCCGCTGCTGAGGATGGCAAACCTGAGTCGATCCAGCTCTCTGACCTGACAAGGCAGGAAAGCAGTCAAGGTCCCTTTGTCAATCCGAGTGGCATCGTTGCTCAGGGAAATCAAATTTGGGTTTCCTCGGAAAGCTCTGATCAAGTTGCTATTCTGGATCGCGCGAGCATGCGTGAAATGAAGCGGATTTCAGTCGGCTCTGGGCCACGTCAGCTTGTGGTGCTCAAGGACGCCGTTGCGGTCCATTGCTTTCAGAGCTTTGAACTTTATGTGCTCAATCTGGACGGCTCTATCCGTGAGGTCATTAAACTGACGGATGATCCTCGATCTCCTGCCGTGGCTCTGGGTGAACGAGTTTTTGTGCGTCCTGGTAAAAACTATGCTGCCAATCATTCCTGTTCCAGTTGTCATATCGAAACCCAGAATGATGGAATGATTTGGCGGTTTGGTCCTAACGTTTGGCATAATGTTCGACCTTTGCAGCTACTCGCAGCTACGACTCCCTTGGAGTGGGGCGCCTATGCATCGAATGCGGATTCATTTGGATTTATGGGACCAACATCGATCGTGAGTCGCCCACCGACCAACGAAGAAGCGGAAGGTCTGGCTGCTTTCTTGAATTCGCTGATTGGAGCGCCCCGCGCGACGGGGCATACACAGCTCGATGGTTCGTTCAGTGCCCTGGGATTGCAAGGCAAGGCACTGTTTGAGGGCAAAGGAAAATGCGTGAGCTGTCATACACCTCCGCTTTATACCAATCGCCTTTTGATGCCGAAAGGCAAGTCAGGCGAAGCTGCCGATGTCCCGTCTCTGCTTGGGGCTTACCGGCACGGGGTCTATTTTGTGAAGGGTCAAAGCCGCTCGATGGAAGATGCCGTCGATGTTGCGACCGCTTTCGTGGGATGGACGCCGACTCCTGATGAAAAGACAGCACTCCTGAGCTTCTTGAATGAACTTACACCGAAGGGGGCTCATCCACTTGCTATTTATCCAGATGTCGATAGCAATGAAATGATAGCGCCCACGGTCACCCCTTCTGTGGCTTTCGCTGAGCCCGTTGATGATACACGTGGTGATATTTCCGCGGAACAATTGGCAAGCGAGTTCCTGTCTCTTCAGAATGCAGCAGGTGAACAAGTTAAAGCCAGCATAAGCATTGATGGAGGCCGTTTGCAGTTGACCCCTGATTCGCCACTGGAACCTGGACAACGATATACGTTCAAGGTCAAGGCGGGTTTGCCATTCCGTGATGGAGGGATATTGGAGGGTGATCGATCGAGCAGCTTCAAAGTCGCTCGGACCCCGACTGCCATTCTTCCCACTGACCTTCAGCTGAAAATCATGACTCCCGTTCCCGGTCCTCCCACAGTTCCGTCTGCTGTGCGCGAGGTCAATCTACCTCTCCAAATTACTGGAGCTGATGCCAACAGCCTTCTGGCGAGTTTGAGTCTGGGTGAAGGACGTGTGCAAAAGCTTCGAGTCTATCAGGATGCCGAGCGTATTCGCATTCAGCCGTTTGCCCTCCCGATGGCAGGGGGCCCAGGAGGAGGAGCCTTGGCTGATGCAAGCTCCGTGAACGGGACTTTGAGTGTGGCTGCAGAGAATCCTGCACAATTCGTCAAAGCTCAAGGAACCTTGACGATCGGCGCCCCTGGCATTAGAATTCCTCAAGTCGCCTGGGTTTTGGAAGCAGCGAAAACTGCTCGTTCAACGCGAAGGTGATGACAGAGACAACACATGCGGGGACTCGCCGTAACGCGAGTCCCTTTTTCAGTTTAGGGGAAACCCTGATCCTGCCAGGCGTTAAGGAACTTCACAAGCCTTGGACCCTGCACATCATCAATGCGCGGCGGCATGCTCCGACTTCCGATCGCGCGAAGAATTTGAGGCATGGCCGTCTTCCACTGTTCCTGCGTTTCGAGGCGCAGACCACCCGAGGGTTGGTTGCCCGAGTGGCAGGATAGGCAGAGGGCCGTATTCAAAGCATTGATAGCCGGCGTATAGCTGATCTTAAAATCAGACAAGGATGTCGCGTACGCTTCATTCTTGCTCCAGTTCTTCAGAGAAACTCCCAACTGCGTGAGAATTTTCTTATCAGCGGCATTCAAATCCGCGAGATTCGGCGGCATGCTGCCTGATGTCACGGCATTCGTGGCTGGACCCAGCGCGGCTTTCAGAGCCTCGGCGGTATTCAGAATCTGAGGTCCCGGTGCCGGAGCTCCGGTATGGCAGCTGGCGGTACAAAGTTTCTGCATCATGGGTTCCACTTCGTCGGTATAGGCCACCGGTAAAAAATTCGCCAAGGCAGGATTGGGATCACCCGCTGCTGGTTTTGCAGGATTTTGTCCTGTTCCTGGGGAAGGGGAAGGCTGTGCATCACCGCTCGACCCGACCGCATTGTTGGATGAGCCAGATGACATCACGCGATTGTCGCTAACATTGGATGGTTTACAGGCTGCGAAAATAATCGCGGCCAAAAAGAGTATGCGCATGCCGACCTCCGGACCTGCTGATTTTTCCTTTTCGGCATAATTCCCGGAAATCTTAAGTGAAAAAAAATAGGAGGATAGGGGAGGGGGAGGAGGGGAAGGAGCAGCAAACTCGGGTGAGTTGCTGCCCGAGAGACTATTACCGATTCGCTTTGGTCAACGAAAGGTTCAGCGGGTTGTTTTCCACGCTTTCAAGCGAACTGTCATCGGCAAGGACAACACCGCGCAGGAAGGAGCCGATCGTGCTTCCGATCCAGCTACGTAAATCCGCGCGGGACTTGTCGTTGGCGGCGCCTACGCAGACGCTGCATGTAAAGCCGCAGTTAATCGAGTCATCCAGAAAATCCATATGACCATAGTCATTGGCCACAAAGAGCCAGGAAGGAGAATTGGTCACAGTATTCCAGAAAAGATTATAGTTTACGTTGGCAGGAGCACAGGCCTGGCCGAGATTCTTCTGACCACACAGTCCTGTTCCGATGATCAGGGCTGGAACTTTCAGCGACACGCCACTGGTGGCAAGGCCAGTTCCGTCCTGGGTTCCATCCACAGGATCGATGGCGGCGACGGCTTTGGCATTGATCAGACCATCACGCAGCATGGTCCAGGCTACCTTGCTACCGCGCGAGTGGTTGACCAAAGCCAGTTTGTCAAAATCGATGGTCTTGCCAACCAGACCGCTCAGGTTGGTGCTCATCCAGGTGACAACTTCCGCAGTGGATTTGGCTTCCACCGCTGTGGAAGGCTTGCCAAAGGGAAGACCGCCCGGAGCGATGGTTTGGGGAGCGACGACCACGAAACCTTGATTGGCGATTTCAGCAAGCACGTTGCGGTAATACGCATTGCTCATCAGAAAACCGTGGTTCATGACGACGACGCCAAGTTCATCTGTAGTGCTTTGCTCGGGATACATCACCAGCGTGTCCACTTTCACGCCTTGCTTGGTTTTGATAATGAGTTCTTTTACTGATGTTTCCCCTGCAGCATAGGCCTTATGACCAGCAAGGGTTAGAAGGCAGGCGACACCAAAACGCAACAATTGACCCATCGGAAATTTCATTCGATCCTCCTCGGATTGAGTAAACGACGTCGCTCGGATGCTGGTCTGCACCAGACGCGACTGAAGGGGTTTGGAATTTTTTGCACTCGAAGTTCTGACTATGGTTTAAACGGTGTCGCGCCGGATTTCAGTTAAGATTTCATGAACTCATTGTGGTGTGAAAACGGAAAACATCTCTGCAGATTAGGTTTGCGGCGAATGTCGCGTAAAGCGTGCAGAAAATTTTTTTTAAATTCCCTGTTTGTTCTCAGTCCTGACTAATCGAAGATGCTAATGCGAAGCGAAAGGTGCAGCTTTATGCGCGTTAGCCCCATGCCATGGATGGGTAAAATTCGTCGCGAGCGTCGTGCTATTCTAAAGAGAAAAGATAAAGAGGTTACACGCATGAAGTCACTCCTGAAGGGGAAGCGTACGCTGGTCAAGGGGGCTCCGGCTTTCGTGTTTCTGGCTTTTTTTTGCTGCAAATCAACTCAAAGCAGTCAGCCTTTGCATGATGAAGGACGTTATCAAAATGATCTTGCCACTTATCAATGGCAGATCGTTTCGGAGCAAGAGTTTATAACAAATGCGCTCATGCCAAGAATCGGCAATGTCCGCAGTCGTCCCCCCACGGATCCTCTCCGGCAACGCCTGCAATTCTGGGTCGATCAGTTGGATGTTTTTTTGCGAGACAAAGATACAGTTGCGATGAAAAATGTGCCGAAACCTCAAGTTTTCCTGCTGGATAACGCTGCGCCCAATGCTTTCGTTGCCAGCATGGAAGTGTGTTTGAACAAAGTGGGGCAGATGCAGGGGGCCGAGGGGACCTCGGAGGATTTTCTTGGCATTGATCGGGAATTGGGCGGTATCTTCAGCGTATCGGGTCCCAGGCCTTGTGTGAAGGTCCCCTATCAGGGTGCCGAACTGCAGCGCTTCATGGATTGGTATCTGAAACCTTTGGCGGGTTGTCAGGCTCGGGTGACCACGCGATCGACGGATTTCTCATCGAATTGCCTCAAGGCTTCTGTGGATGGGGCGAACACACCAGCGCAAACTCGCGAAGTTTTGGTTCGTCTGACGGGAAATTGGCTGGTCGTGACCACGGGATTGATGCAAGGACTCACGGAATTCGAAGCGGTTTATACCATTTTCCATGAAGCGGCTCATTATTATATGGCCCATCTTTCCAATCCGAGTGCTCTCTATAATTTCCATTACGACTTGGGCTCCCAAAATCCTGCCCGAAAACCCTCGCCGGATCCCCAGCTGCAGGAACTTGGTCAGGAACTAGGGTATTGGTTGAAAGCAAAAGCCAACGGTACTCGCAAAATCGCCGACGGTGCCGATGGCCAGCGTTATCACAGCGGGCTTTATGTGATCGCACGGAACATGATCCAGGATTGGATGCGCAAGGAAGGGACTCGTACAGCCTGCAAGGATCTTTCGCAGCATTTTCTGACCGCCAATGGACTGGCCCGCTTTCCTTTGGAAAAACCGGATAGTCGTGGCCAGCAGTCTTATCTTCTTTATGAAAACAAGGTGGATGCCTGTCTGGATGGTCTGCCGTTGGATCCTGAAATGCAAAATCGGATGATCGGTTTCATGCGTTATGTCGCGCCGTGGAGTGCAAAAGCTGTGGGCACGGTCCCGACGTTTACGACGGTGAAACAGCTTTGGGATTGGCAGCATGCGGCCATGCCAGGACTCCTGGCAGCGCCCGATACACGTGTGGCGGAACTGTCCCAACGCGCGGATGAACTGGGGCTAGGGCAATACACCAGCGAGCAGGAGGCGGATGAACTTGCTGTGGAATGGCTCGCCGCATTCGGTATGGATCCCCATCATGGAATCACGGCGGCCTTGAAACTCCTTAAACTGGAAAAGGACTATCCGCCGACGACCCAGAGCATCGGTGCTTATACTTATGATCAATGTGTCAGGGCCTACGAGGCCAAATTCCGTGGACCTGATGGTCGGGAGCAGCGGGTGCCCGTTGGGGATTACCTGGATCCGCACCACAGCAGCTGCTTTCGCGCCTTCAACATGCACCGCGAGATCGAGGCCCATGCATACATGACCAAAATGCGCGCGCCGCGTGTCGCCGCCCCGGCTCCGGCCTGGGATACGATCGCCCGCTAGACCGTGTTGTCTTCCCTGCAAAACGGCCCGTTGACAAGGGCCTGTGCATTTGCCAAGTTTTTGAACCAGCGTCTTGGCAAAAACAGGAAAGGTCAGGGCTATGAAAAAACTGCTGCTCGGTCTCGCGTGTCTGACAACAGCCTGTGTGGGTTATGAAGACACTATCAACGAAGCCATACAGATTGGTCAGGCCAGTCTGGCCCCGACTCCGACGGAGTCCACGTCGGCCACGCGGCAGGCGCTTGAAAAAGGTGTCAGCGTTGGCATCAGCATGCTGCAAAAGGATGGCGGTTTTAGTCAATCCGTGCATCGCATCCTCATTCCGAATGAACTGCAAAAGGCGGCCCAGCTTGCTCGCAGTGCGGGACTTGGATCCCAGGTCGATACCTTCGAAAAAAGCCTGAATCGTGCGGCGGAACAAGCGATGGCCTCGGCCATGCCGATTTTTAAGAATGCCATCACGAAGCTGACCTTTCAGGATATCGTGGGCATCCTCACCGGCCCTGATCAGGCTGCGACTCAGTATTTCCGTCGAACCAGTGAACAGCAGCTGCTGGCGACCTTCAAGCCCATCGTGGCCAAGGCCACCCAACAGAATAATGTCGGCAAGTACTATACTCAGCTGGCCACCAGCATTCGTCCTGCCGCGGCTCTGGCCGGTATTCCTATCGCAACGGTCAATCTTGATGAATACGTGAGCCAAAAGGCAAGTGATGCTCTTTTTATTGAGATCGGTCGTCAGGAAAAGCTGATTCGGGACAATCCCGTGGAACGTACGACTGCCCTTTTGCAGAAAGTGTTCGGTTACTATGCAAATCGCAAGGGTTGAGGCATGAAGCAGCTGGCTTTTGTCACCTTGTTCGGCGTGCTCGGGGTCGTGACGCGTTATGGTTTGGGGAACTGGGCTTTGAAGGCCTTCCCCACGGCCTTGCCTTGGTTCACGTTCGGGATCAATATCGTGGGCGCTTTTCTGATGGGCATCATTTATGTGCTCGGCGTGGAGCGCAGCACGATACCCCAGGAGCTGCGCACGGGATTGACGGTCGGTCTGCTGGGTGGTTTCACGACGTTCTCAGCTTATTGCATCGATGCTCTTCGACTTTGGGAAAGCGGTGAGATGATGCTCGCCATCTTCTATTATCTTGGTAGTCCTGTGCTGGGTCTCATCGCTTGTTATGGTGCTGTGACTTTGATGCGTGCTGTTCTTGGCTAAAATTATCCTCGCTGTTCTTTTGTAAGTATCCAAAATCTCCATAAAAACTTCCCGGCTGTGTTCTCGCAGAGCAGTTTTTTAAGAACAGCTTCGCATTAAATTTCCGTCTCGCACGTCAGGACCTATGATCCCACTGTTTGAGAATTTTTTAGGTCATATATGCGGAGCACACCATGGCACTCACGATGGAAGAACGATCCTTCATCTATAACCAGTTTCTGGCGAGTGATAAGCCATCCACTATTTTTCGCGCTTTATTTGAACGCAGAAAGCAAACTCATCCGCATTTTTCCATCGCCCAGTTATGCAAGGCCTGTGGCATTCCTTCCCGGGGTTACCTATCAGAATTCCTGAATGGCAAAAGGCGGCTGAACAGTCGCTATTGGAAAGGTTTCATCAAATGCTTTGGCCTTACCGGACGGCTGGCCACCGCCGGGCAATTGCTCTTTGAAATCGAGGAAACCGACGATGAAGCCGAGCGTCGCGCTCTGCAGGAAAAACTGGAAAGCCTCCGCCGCTCGTTCAAAAAAGTCGAGGAAAGCTTTCCCTCGCGCCTCCAGGGTATGGTTTTCGCAGCCGAAGTCTACTGTGCGTTCGGGCTCTTTGGGAATAGCCCAACTAAAGAGCAATTGAAAGGATACTTCGGACGCTCGCGTGCCTTGGATGTGGAGTACGCTCTCGCTTGCCTCATCGGTATTGAAGTGATCGGTCTGGATGCTGCCACGCAGCATTATTTTATCAGGGAAAATACCATACGCTTCACGGATAGTGAAGACAGTGGTCTGACAATGAGCAGCTTTCATCAGTATGCGGTCCAGGACGCTGAGCGGGCATTCAAGAAATGGTTTGCATCGCAGGATGCTTACTTTGAAACCATCATGATCTCGGTGAAAAAGAGTCGCCTTCCTGAATTCATCGAGAAGATCAAGGACCACAGCATCCTGTCAGCTCAGGAAATAGAATCCACCGAAGCTGATATACTCATTCGCTTCAATGTGCAGATCTATCCTTTGCATTGACAGGGAATACCGTGGCTTTCTTCAAAGGGGGATGCGGCCGCGACTCAAACGTCTTGATCGCGAGGTTTTTGCCATGCTGGGTTGATAAACCGGCCTTTGCCAGCTTTTCTGCAGACCATAGCGTGTAAACGTAGGCTCATTCATCTCCAGGAATTTCTCGGCGAAGAAGTATTCCCGAAGCATGCTCACATCCCAATGGCCAAGAAACGCTGCCGCGATAAAAAGAGCTTCTATGGTCGCAAGGCCGCCCGAGGGATCAAAGTCCTTTTTGCTGACCCGAGGATAGGCGGTCACGAATCCGGCTGGAATGCTCACTCGGCTTTGAGGCGCATGAATCACCTGCAAGATGGGGTCAAGGCGGCGCCAAACGCAGTCAACAGCCGCCAGCCGACGAATCGCGGGCTTGGATTTCACGAACTCGTTCAAAGCGAGCCCCTCGGGATGCAGCAGGATCTCGGCCTCCAGGGAGAAACTCCCGGGAACCTGGCTGATATGGAAGTCATGGCGATACCGGAGAGGGAGTATGGTGCATTTGTTGGAAGTTTCACCGTGGTCGACAATAATTTCGTATTCCAGCATAAAGCCTCAGAAAGTCGTTCAGCTCATGGTATCACAGGAAAAATAGCTCCTGGAAATAGTAAAATGGTTGGGATCATGGACGCTAAGCTTTCTCTTGAACCTATGATGACTTATCATAGTTAGGAAAACCTTCAGGAGAGTCTACATGAGCACGGATCCATCCAACGCCAGGAATCTTGGCCAAAAGCCAGGTCATCGACTCAGTGATGCCGAGGTCGCCGCATTTTGGCAAAAATCGCTCCGGGCCATCGGTCGCCCGGCCGTGTTGGATGAATCATACCCGCATACCGTGCTGCAGGCCTGGCGGCGTCGGGTGACCCTATCCGCCCATAAGAACGCCGTAATCTGCCTGGGCGGCACTCTGACGTTTGCGGAAATCGATGCCAGATCGGATGCCTTCGCCCATTATCTGCTGGAAAGACCGTATTTGAAGCGAGGTGACCGTGTTGCCATTATGTTGCCCAATTCCACGCAGTACGTCGTCGCAATACTGGGGATATTGAAAGCGGGCATGATTGTGGTTAATTGCAATCCTCTCTACACCGTGCCGGAGCTGCAGTTTCAGCTGATTGACTCCGGCGCGAAAATGTTGCTCACCTTGGCCAATCTGGCGAAAACCTGTGCAGATGTTCAGGTTCCCGAGCTGCAGGAGGTGGTGGTTTCAGAAATTGGTGACGCGTTTCCGCAGCCGAAGAGGTGGATCACCAACTTTGTCGTTCGCTATGTGAAAAAAATGGTGCCTGCCTATGCCTTTGAAAAGCGTTTGATCGTGTCCTCATACCTGAAGACTCAGGATGACTTGAGTCCCGAGCAAAGGGAAAGAGTCCGGAAGGTCGAGCAGACCATTCTGGAAACTGATCTGGCCTTCATTCAATATACGGGAGGGACGACAGGTGTCGCCAAGGGGGCTCGCCTTTCTCATGGGAATGTTGCGGCGAACATGCAGCAATCGATCGATACCTTCGTGCCCGCCTGGATGCAAAAGGTGAAAGAACTGCAGAATAGACCTGGTTCAGAGAATGCTGTGGCCCTCATCCCTTTACCTTTCTATCACATCTATAGTCTGACTTGCGGCGTCTTATGCTGTACTGTGAGTCTGGGCATGACAGCCTTGACCTTGCCCAATCCTCGCGATTTCAAGGCTTTTTTTAAGCTTCTGGCGCATCCCGATGTTCTGGTCATTGGATTGATCAGCACCTTGATGAAGGTCTTGATGGCCCAGGATGAATTTGCGAATGTGCGGCTCCACACTTCCGTCATGATTACATCAGGGGGGATGCCGACGTCACCCGATGTGGCTGCGGACTGGAATAAACGAACCGGCACCAGTGTGAACGAGGGCTATGGTTTGACCGAGGCCTCACCGCTGCTTGCTGTCAGTGATGGCAATCATCCTCGCTCCGCGGTCGCGGGTTATCCGGCACCTTCGACACTCATTAAGATTCGCGATGAAGAGGGGCGGGATTTGCCGCTTGGGCAGGGACCCAGCGTGCAGGGTGAACTTCTGGCCAAGGGTCCTCAGATCATGCAAGGATATTTCAATCAACCGGACGAGACCACCAAGGTCATGTCGGATGATGGTTATCTCATGACAGGTGATATCGCCGTGATTCATGCGGATGGCATGATAGAAATCGTCGATCGCAAAAAGGATATGATACTCGTGTCCGGTTTCAATGTTTACCCGAGTGAAATCGAAGCGAAGGCAATGGCGACGGGTTTGCTCCTGGAATGTGCGTGCATTGGTGTCCCGGACACAAAAACCGGGGAGAAAGTGGTGCTCTATGCCGTGCCCATGGATAAGGGGCTGGATGCAACCCGACTCAGCGAAGTCTTAAAAGAAAGCCTGACAAACTACAAAAGGCCGGCCGAGATCATCTTCGTCGAATCGCTCCCCAAAAATCCTGTCGGCAAAATCCTGCGGCGCGAGGTGAGACGTCTGCGCATTCAAAGTTAAACAGGAGATGGAAAAAAAGGAGTTGTCATGACCAAGCCTACCCAGGGGCCCGCGCAAGAGAACGAGCCCAATCGTAGCTGGGGAACGGCCCTGGTTACTCTGGTCGTTTCCATCGGACTCAGTTCAGCCGTCTGTGCGGCACTCGCTTCGGGGACCAGGCTTGCCCTGGGAATTCCTGTGATCTGGATCTGTGCGATACTGGCATTTGCCCTGCAGTGGGTGGCTTACGTTCCTGCTCTTTTGTTCAAGACCGAGCGTTATTACGATCTAACAGGAACCCTGACCTATTTTTCAGTCATCATCTGCGCCCTGCTTCTGAGTGGTGCTGACAGTCTTCGCGCCTGGATCACGGGATGTCTTGTCATGATTTGGTCGGGGCGCTTGGGCTTTTTTCTCTTCAAACGCATTCACGCCGATGGCCGTGATAAGCGGTTCGATGGAGTGCGGGATAACGCGGCGCGATTTCTGGTGGGGTGGACCCTTCAAGGTCTTTGGGTGGTCCTGACCTTGCCCGCAGCGTTGGTTGCGATCACCAGCGAGAGTCAAGGAACTTTGAGTCTTTGGGATGGCTTGGGTTTTCTGATTTGGGTCGTGGGCTTTGGCATAGAAGCCGTGGCTGATCGGCAAAAACGTGTGTTTCGAACGGATCCCAGGAATCACGGGAAATTCATTCGGACGGGACTTTGGAGCTGGTCGCGTCATCCCAATTATTTTGGCGAAATCGTCCTTTGGCTTGGAATCGCAATTCTCGCTTCATCGGTTATGACGGGCTGGCAATGGATGGCGTGGATTTCACCTTTGTTTGTGACGATCCTGCTGACGAAAATTAGTGG
>JACCEA011262520.1_pt1 | contig 11526 bp, 10 predicted proteins | sample 7449851 | NCBI WGS metagenome assembly JACCEA01 (sample SAMN15323453, study PRJNA562643) | freshwater metagenome | isolation source: river surface water | place: USA:Blue River Watershed | collected 2017-08-18 | reverse complement strand
TCATCCTTCTGCACGAGGACAACAAAACCGGCGGGATCGGGGCCGAAATTTCCGCATTGCTGGCGGAAGACTGCTTCGACTCTCTGGATGGGCCGATTCTCCGCATCGCCCCGCCGGACACGCCGGTACCGTTCAGCACGCCGTTGGAAGAATTCTTTCTGCCTAAAGTGAGCGACATCGTCGCGGGAGCGAAGAAGTTGGCGGCCTATTGAGTTGAGAGGGAAAGGAGCCGTCAGCAATCGGCCTTCAGGAAGGTGATTTCTAAGGTCTCTGAAGCTGGCGGTTAACCGCTGAGAGTTGATCGCCGGAGGTTGAAGTGGCGACCGACATTGTGATGCCCCAACTCGGTGAAAGCATCGCGGAAGGGACCGTCGTCAAATGGCTGATCCCTCAAGGCGGAGCCGTCGAAAAAGATCAGCCGCTCCTGGAAGTGGAAACCGAGAAGGTCGCTCTGGACATTCCCTCACCCGCGACAGGGTTCCTCACCGAGATACTCGTGCCTGAAGGAACAACCGTTCCGGTAGGGACAATGCTGGCCAGGCTCGATACTCAGCCGGCCTCCGGCGTCGTCAATCGTGTCGGGGGTGTGACGGTCCGGCCGATGGAGGCAGCGCAGGGCGAACCTCACTACTCACCCGCCGTTCGACAACTGGCGAAAGAACATGGCCTGGATCTCTCCGCAATCACAGGAAGCGGAGAGGGCGGGAGAGTCACGAAGCATGACCTGTTGAACGTGATCAGCAAGCGTGAGTCGACCGGCAGCGTGCAGGGGGCGTTAGGCACAACGCCATCCCCGCCTCCCGCCTCCACGCTTGAAGAGATCGTGCCCCTGTCTCAAATGCGAAAGACCATCGCCGAGCGCATGGTCCAGAGCCGGCACACGGCGGCCCATGTGGCGACCTTTTTCGAAGCGGACTTCACCGACATTGCCGGATTCCGCGAGGGCCGCGCCCTCACATATCTGCCGTTCGTGATCAGCGCCGTCACGCGCGCCATCAAAGAGCACCCACTTCTGAATTCCTCCTGGCGGGAGCAGGGACTCGTGATGAGGAACGACATGCATATCGGCATCGCAGTGGCACTCGACGACGGCCTGCTGGTTCCCGTCATTCGGCATGCCGATCGCAAAGGACTGAACCAGATTGCCCATGAGATAACAGACCTTGCCGAACGAGCCAGGAGCAAACGGTTAAGACCCGAAGAAGTCCAGGACGGCACCTTCACCATCACCAACCACGGCGGCTTCGGCAGCCTCTTCAGCACCCCCATCATCAATCAACCGCAGACTGCCATCCTCGGAGTAGGGTCGGTGCAGAAGCGTGCTGTCGTCATCAACGATGCCATCGCGATTCGCCCCATGTGTTACCTGAGCCTCTCGTTCGACCATCGGGTGATCGATGGCGCCACCGCCGACCGCTTCATGGCCACGGTCAAACAGTATCTTGAAGAAAGCGACTGGGAGAAACTGTTGTGAACGCCAGACACCATGCCGTCATCGTGAGCGCAGTCCGAACCCCAATGGGCAGCTTCAACGGAAGCTACAGCTCAGCCCCGGCAACCAAGCTCGGGAGCCTCGCCATCGCCGAAGCCGTCAAACGGCTCAAACTGCCGGGTGATCGGATCGACGAAGTCCTGATGGGATGCGTGCTCAGCGCAGGATTGGGTCAGGCACCAGCCAGACAAGCGGCCATCGGCGCGGGGCTGCCCCATTCCGTCGGTGCGGTGACGGTCAATAAGGTCTGCGGATCCAGTCTCCAGGCCGTCATGATGGCCACAAGGGCCATCGCGCTAGGCGAAGCGAACGTCATGGTGGCCGGCGGAATGGAAAACATGACACGAGCCCCGTTCCTGCTGGAGAAAGCCAGACAAGGCTACCGACTGGGGCACGGCGAGCTGACCGACAGTTTAATCAAAGACGGGCTCTGGGATGTCTACAACCAGTTTCACATGGGGAATGCGGGGGAGTTGTGCGCGGCCAAGTATCGATTGTCGAGGCAGGACGTCGACGACTTCGCCCTGGAAAGTTACAGCCGGGCCCGTGACGCGATCGCCCGCGGCGCCTTCAAAAAAGAGATCGTTCCGGTCGAAGTACCGCAGAAAAAGGGAGCTTCGGTCCTCGTCTCGGACGACGAGGAACCGAATCGGGTGGATCTGACCAAGTTGCGCCAGCTCAAACCGGTGTTTCAGGACGACGGAGTCCTCACCGTGGGCAACTCCCCCTCCTGCAACGATGGAGCGGCAGCATTGGTCATCATGGGTGAAGAAGAAGCCGCCCGCCTTGGCCTCGCACCGATGGCTCGCATCGTCGGGTATGCCGGTGCCGCGCTGGCGCCGGAATGGTTCACGGTTGCGCCCGTGGAAGCAATCCGGCGGCTGCTGAAACAGACCGGACTTTCCATCGGTGACATCGATCTGTTCGAGATCAATGAAGCGTTTTCGGCCGTCTCCCTGGCGATCAATCGTGAACTCGGCCTCGATCCCAAGAAGGTTAACGTCAACGGCGGCGCGGTGGCCCTGGGTCATCCCATCGGCGCCACCGGAGCCAGGATCGTAACGACGCTCCTGTATGCCATGGAGGCGCGCGATGCCCATCGAGGGCTGGCCGCCCTCTGCATCGGAGGCGGAGAAGCGCTCGCCCTCATCGTGGAGCGGTGAACCAGGGATCGTTATGACGATCGACGACATCAAAACCATCGGGGTCGTAGGCGCGGGGCAGATGGGGCGCGGCATCGCGCAGGTGCTGGCCACGGCAGGATGGAATGTCCTCCTCATAGATGCAACAGAAGAGGCGCTGGAAGACGCCATCAAGAAAATCTGGCAGGGGGTCACAAAAGCGGTCGAGAAAGGCGCCCTGCGTGGAGATCAGGCCGGATCGGCCATGGCGATCATACATCCGATGAAGCACATGCAACGATTACGAGAGGCTCAAGTGGTGATCGAAGCCATACCCGAAGATCCCGTCATGAAACGAGCGCTGTTCGCGCAATTAGGGCAGGTCTGCGAACCATCGACCCTCCTGGCCAGCAATACGTCCTCGATTTCGATCGCGAGTCTGGGCATGGCCTCGGGTCGTCCCGATCGCGTCGTAGGGATCCATTTTATGAATCCCGTCCCGGTCATGAGGCTGGTCGAAGTGGTACGCGCCATCGAAACCTCCGAGCCTACGGTGCAACTGGCCCTGGGACTTGTTCGCCGCGCAGGGAAAACCGCGGTGGTCTGCAAGGATTCCCCCGGCTTCATCGTCAACCGGGTTCTCATTCCCATGATTAACGAGGCCATTTTTGCGCTGGAGGAGGGAGTGGCAACGGCCGAAGCGATTGATCTGGCGATGGTGGAAGGGACCAACCATCCCGTGGGTCCCCTGGCCTTGGCCGACCGCATCGGCCTGGATACGGTGCTCGCAATTTGCGAGGTGCTGCATCAGGACCTGGGAGACCCGAAGTTTCGCCCCTGTCCCCTGATACGCAAGTATGTCGAAGCCGGTCGGCTGGGGAGAAAGAGCGGACATGGATTCTATGTGTATGGAGACCAGCCGGTGACTGTGAGCTGACGTTCTCGTTCCTTCCCGGAGGGCCGCATCATGAACGAGCGGAAATCTCGCTTCTCCTCCCTCTCTGGATTAGACATCGAACGGGTCTACAGCTCTGACCATCTGAAGGATTGGAACGTCGAGCGGGATCTCGGCCAACCGGGCTCATTCCCCTACACCCGCGGCATCTACCCGAGCATGTACCGCAGCCGCCTCTGGACCATGCGGCAATTCGCGGGTTTCGGCTCCGCGGACGATACGAATCGGCGCTTCAAGTATCTCCTGGCACAGGGCCAGACCGGCCTCAGTGTCGCCTTCGACCTGCCGACGCTCATGGGCCTTGATGCCGATGATCCGATGGCACGGGGCGAAGTGGGTCACTGCGGCGTGGCCATCTCCTCACTCGCCGACATGGAACGGCTGTTCGACGGCATCCCGCTCGACCAGGTCACCACCTCGATGACGATCAACGGACCGGCCGCGGTACTCTTTGCCATGTATCTGGCCGTGGCAGAAAAACGCGGCATCCCGTTCGACCGACTCGGCGGCACGATTCAAAACGATATTCTGAAAGAATATATCGCGCAAAAGGAGTGGCTCTTCCCGCCCGAACCGCACCTCGCAATCATCGTCGATACGATCGACTACTGTACCGCTCATGTGCCCAAGTGGCATCCGATCAGCATCAGCGGGTACCACATCCGGGAGGCAGGCTCGACAGCCGTTCAAGAACTCGCGTTCACACTGTACGACGGACTCACCTATGTGGATGCGGCCGTGAAGTCCGGCCTCGACGTGGATGCCTTCGCGCCGCACCTCTCTTTCTTCTTCAACGTGCACAATGACTTCTTCGAAGAGATTGCCAAGTTCCGGGCCGCCCGGCGTATGTGGGCGCGTGAAATGGAGCAACGTTACCACCCGAAGAATCCCCGCTCCCTCCAACTCCGCTGTCACGCCCAGACGGCCGGCTGCTCCCTGACCGCCCAACAACCGATGAACAACGTGGTGCGCACCACCCTCCAGGCCCTGGCCGCAGTGCTCGGCGGGACCCAATCGCTCCACACCAACTCGATGGATGAAACCCTGGCACTCCCTACGGAAGAAGCGGTGACGCTGGCCTTGCGGACACAACAGGTCATCGCCTCCGAGAGTGAAACCGTCAACTGCGTCGATCCGTTGGGCGGCTCCTACTTTGTCGAATCGCTGACAAACCGATTGGAAGAAGGAGCGCGGGACTATTTCCGAACACTGGATCGGATGGGTGGAATGGTGGCGGCAATCGAACAGGGATTTCCGCAGCGGGAAATCCTCGATGCGTCACAACGGTATCAAAGAGAAATTGAACACGAGGAGCGGCCCATCGTCGGCGTCACCGATTATGTGGAACAGGAAACACGTTCCATCCCAATCTTGAAGATCGGACCGGAAGTGGAACAGGAACAGGTCGCGCGCTTGTCCGATCTCAGAAAATCTCGTGATCCCTTCAAGATGGCCGGCTCATTAGAGGAGTTACAGGAAACGGCCGCCTGCCACCAGAACCTCCTGCCCGCTCTGATTGATGCCGTGAAGGCGAAAGCCACATTGGGAGAGATCTGCGCCGCGTTGAAGGAAGTGCATGGAACCTATCGCGAGCCGGTGGTGTTATGAAACTCGGTGCGTTTGACATCTATGCGGTGACCGACGGCCGGTTCCGGCTGGATGGTGGTGCCATGTTCGGGGTGGTGCCGAAGGCGCTCTGGCAGAAATGCTGCCCGGCGGATGAGCTGAATCGTATTCCGCTTCACTTGAACTGTCTGCTGATCCAGGCCCACGGCAAGAACGTCCTGGTGGATACTGGTCTCGGCGATAAGGAGGATGCCAAGTTCCACTCCCTGTTTGCAGTCGAGCGGATGCCGTCCCTGCGCGACTCGCTGCAGCGCCATGGCCTCACCCACGACGACATTCATCTGGTCATCAACACCCATCTGCACTTCGACCATGCCGGAGGCAATACGGTCGCGAACGGGAACGGCCTGCTGCAGTCAGCCTTTCCCAAGGCCACCTACTATGTGCAACAGGGCGAGTACGACGATGCCGTTGCGGCGAATGAACGGACCAGGGCCAGTTACCGGCGGAACAATTTCTCACCGGTCGCGCAACTCAATCAGTGGGAGTTCCTCCGCGGCGATACGGAACTGCTGCCGGGCATCACCACGATGGTGACGGCCGGTCATACACCCTTTCATCAGAGTGTCAAAGTCGAGTCGGAAGGCCGGATTGCCTTCTTCCTGGGCGATCTGATCCCGACCGTCTCGCATCTGCCCCTTCCCTACATCATGGGGTACGACCTCGACCCCATGCAGACGCTCGACACCAAGCGCTGGGTGCTGGATCGAGCGTTCGCGGAGGACTGGTTGCTGATATTTGAACACGATCCCCTGATCCAGGCCGGTCATCTCAGGAAGGATACGGAAGGACGGTATGTGCTGGAAGAGGTGAACGTATGGCAATAGCGACGACACCCATTCGAGTCTTGATCGGCAAAGTGGGATTGGACGGACATGACCGGGGGGTCAAGCTCGTCGTCCGGGCGTTGCGCGATGCCGGAGTGGAGATCATTTACACCGGGCTCCATCAGACGCCGGAGCAGATCGTGACCACCGCCATTCAGGAGGACGTGCAGGCCATCGGTCTCAGTATCCATTCCGGCGCCCACAACTCGCTCTTTCCCCGCGTGCTGCAGTTGCTGAAAGAGCAGGGCGCGGGAGACGTCACGCTGTTCGGCGGAGGCATTATCCCCGATGACGACGTACCGCGACTGAAGGCCGCGGGTGTACAGATGTTATTTCACCCGGCCACGCCGATGCACGACATCGTCGATTTCGTGAAGGGACTTCGAGTCGAGCGTTGAGAGGATGTCCGAGATGCGCGTCCTGAAGAGCACCGTGAATAAGACATCGGAAGACTTTCGTCGTGCCCAGGCACAGTACGAAAGCCTGACGGCCGATTTGAAGAAGCACCTGACCATCGTGCAAGCGGGCGGACCGGCCGATGCAGTGGCGCTCCACAAGAAACGCGGAAAGATGACGGCACGCGAGCGCATTGCCGCCCTGCTCGATCGAGGGTCTCCCTGGATCGAACTCAGCCCCCTCGCCGCCTTTGGCTTATATGACAATCAGGTCCCGGCTGCAGGACTGATCACCGGCATCGGCTCCGTGTCGGGACGATTCTGTGTCATTGCGGCCAACGATGCGACGGTCAAAGGGGGAACCTACTTCCCCATGACTATCAAGAAACATTTGCGGGCGCAAGAGATCGCCTTGGAGAACCGGCTGCCGGCGATTTATCTCGTCGATTCCGGCGGCATCTTTCTACCCATGCAGGCTGAGGTCTTTGCCGACAAAGACCATTTCGGACGGATCTTCTTCAATCAGGCGCGGATGTCCGCAGCCGGTATCGCCCAGATTGCCGTGGTCATGGGCATGTGCACGGCCGGCGGCGCCTACGTGCCGGCCATGTGCGACGAAAACGTGATCGTCCAGGGAACCGGCACGATTTACCTGGCAGGACCGCCGCTGGTCAAAGCCGCAACCGGCGAAGACGTCACCAGTGAAGAGCTCGGGGGGGCCGATCTCCACACCCGCCTATCCGGTGTCAGCGATCATCTGGCGCAGGATGACCATGATGCATTGGACATCTGCCGATCGATCATTGCCACGCTCGGGCGACGGCCTCCGAGACTTCGTCGAGAAAAAATCGATGAGCCCCTGTACCCGGCCGAAGAACTCTACGGAATCATTCCTGCGAATCCGCGTCAGAAATGGGAGGTCCGGGAGGTGATTGCGCGGCTCGTGGACGGCAGTCGCTTCCAGGAATTCAAAGCAGGGTACGGTGCCACGCTGGTCTGTGGTTTCGCCCACTGGATGGGTCACCTCGTGGGGATCGTCGCCAACAACGGGGTGCTGCTCTCGGAGTCCGCGCTGAAAGGCGCGCACTTTGTCCAGCTCTGCGCGCAACGGCGTATTCCGCTGGTGTTTCTGCAAAACATCACCGGGTTTATGGTCGGAAAAGATTATGAGACGAGAGGCATCATTAAGGACGGCGCCAAGATGGTGCAGGCCGTCGCGACCGCCGAGGTCCCTAAGTTCACGATCCTGATCGGCGCCTCCCACGGAGCGGGCAACTATGCCATGTGCGGGCGTGGCTATGGCCCTCGATTCCTCTTCACCTGGCCCAACGCACGAACCTCGGTGATGGGCGCGCAACAGGCCGCGCAGGTTCTTGTCACCGTCAAGCAACAGCAGCGCGCGCGTGAACAGGGACGGCTGTCGGATGAAGAACAGCGGCGAATCACGGAGGCCACCCGGTCGCAATATGAGCAGGAAGGCAGTCCCTATTTCAGCAGCGCGCGACTCTGGGACGACGGCATTCTGGATCCCGTGGAGACGCGAAAAGTCCTGGGCCTCTGTCTGGATCTGGCCGCGTCCGTTCCGGCCAGAGAAACCCATGTGCCGGTGTTTCGTATGTGAGGATCGTGGCGGCTGAGGAGGTACGAATGCGTCGATATACGACCCTGGCGATGGAATCACGCGGCGACATCCGCTGCATCACGCTCGATAGGCCTGAACGGCGCAACGCCTTCGACAGCCGGATGATAAGTGAACTGACTCAGGCATTCGACGAATCGGCTCAGGAGCCGTCCCTGAGAGGAGTGTTGCTATCCAGCGCCGGACCGGTCTTTTGCGCCGGGGCCGATCTCCAGTGGATGCAATCCACGTCACCGATCTCGGAAGCCCAGGCACAGGATGACGCCCATCGTCTTACCCGCATGTTTCGCGCGATCGACGAATGCCCTTGCCCGGTCATCGCCCGGGTGCAAGGGCCTGCCTTCGGAGGCGGGCTCGGATTAATGGCGGTCTGCGATATCGTCGTCGCGGCGGAAGATGCGATGTTTTCGCTCAGCGAGGCCAGGCTCGGTTTGATTCCGGCGGTCATCGCACCCTTTCTCCTGCGCAAGGCAGGCGAATCGTTTCTTCGACGGTATGCGCTGACCGGCGAAACATTCACCACATCGGTGGCCCACCGGTTCGGCCTCGTGCATGACGTCGTGCCTCAGAGCGATCTAGACGATCGCATCACGGAAGTCATTGACGCCATCAGGCAGCTGGCTCCCCGCGCAACCAGGGCAACAAAAGGGTTGATCCTGAGGATACGCCCGTTGCCTGATCAAGAGCGCGTGGTGACCTGCGCAGAGGCCAACGCAAGCGCTCGTGGTGCTGCCGAGGCGATTGAAGGGCTTCGCGCCTTTGCGGAGAAGCGGCCACCACAGTGGGCCAAGGGACTGGAACAGCAGCCCGCACGGGAGAGAGCGAAGGAACACCATGTTGCAAGCCGGCCTACATAACTCGCGGCAAGCCTTCGTCCGGATTACCGAGGTGTCTCCGCGCGACGGTCTGCAACACGAATCGGAGTTCGTGCCGACCCTGCGCAAAATCGCCTTAATCAACGCCCTGTCACGAACCGGCGTGACTGAGATCGAAGCGGGCTCCTTCGTGTCACCCGCGGCCATCCCGCAGCTTGCGGATTCAGATGAGGTCCTCCGCGCCATCGACCGCATCCCGGGTGTCGCCTATTCGGCCCTCGTTCCGAACGAACGCGGCCTCGAACGGGCGCGAGCGGCAGGCGTCGACAAGATCGCCGTCTTCACGGCTGCCTCGAACAGCTTTACCCGCCATAACATCAAAGCGACCGTGCAGGAGTCACTCGTGCGCTTCAGACCGATTGTGGCGGCAGCGAAACGAGACGGCATGGCGGTGAGAGCCTACCTGTCCACGGTCGTGTTTTGTCCCTATGAAGGCCGCATTGCACCCACGCAGGTGCGGGACGTGATGGAACGGCTGCTCGACCTCGCGGTCGACGACATCTCGTTGGGCGAAACGGTCGGCAAGGCTTCACCGACAGACATACGGAGATTGCTCGATACGGTGCTGCCGCATGTCGAGCCGGCTCGCCTCTCGCTTCATTTCCATGACACCTATGGCATGGCCGTCGCCAACGCCCTGACGGCCTGGTGGGACTATGGAATCACGGCGTTCGATGCTTCGGCCGGAGGCCTCGGCGGCTGTCCCTACGCCCCAGGCGCATCCGGAAATGTCGCGACGGAAGATCTGGTCTTCGCGCTGAAGACCTCCGGCGCCAACGTGCCGGTGGATGAACTGCTGGTTGCCGCCTGTGCGCAACAACTCGGTGACGCCGTGCGGCATCCGCTGAACTCGCGGCTTTCGCAACTCCATCATCGTGAAAAGCCACAGCCTGCGTGGCGGGAATGACATGAATCACGCGTGCGTCGGTCGATTATCGAAACGGGAGGATGTCGAGACCATGGCCAGGCAAGTGCTGGCCGGTGGGGTCCGGGCTGTGGCACGCGTGATCACCTGGATTGAGAACCAGGAGCCGGTTGGAGCCGCCGTGTTGAAACGCCTGACGCCACCGGAGAAGCGCGCCATGGTGATCGGCATCACGGGTTATCCCGGCACGGGAAAGAGCACGTTGATCGATCAACTCATCGCCGCCTACCGCCGCCTCGGCAAAACGGTCGGCATCCTGGCCGTGGATATCAGCAGCCCTCTTAGCGGCGGGGCGGTGCTGGGTGACCGGATCAGGATGCAGCGGCACGCGGACGATGCGGGGGTCTACATACGCAGCATGGCAACCCGCGGTCAGTCCGGTGGGCTCGCGCGGGCGACTCGCGATGCGCTGCAAGTCCTGGAAGCGGCCGCGTATGACGTGATCCTGATCGAAACGGTCGGCGTAGGCCAGAGCGACATCGAGGTCGTCTCGGTGGCCGGAACCGTCATTGCCCTGGTCGCGCCGGGATTGGGCGACGACGTGCAAGCCATGAAGGCAGGGTTGTTGGAGGTCGCGGATATCGTGGTCGTCAACAAAGGGGATCGTGAAGGCGCCGATACTGCAGTACGCGATCTACGCGAGTGGTGTCCGCACGTGCTGCGCACCGTGGCCGTCAAGGGAGAGGGCATTCCGGAGCTGATCGCCATGATCGCCGAACAGCAACGGCTCCAGGATCTCGCACATACACTGGGCTGACAGAACGGCCTGTTGTCGAGAGGATCATCATGCTGGCGGATCGTCTTGCGAGTTATACCCAGGCCCTTTGTTACGACGACCTACCCGGCGACGTGGTCCATGAGGTCAAGCGACGGATTCTCGACAGCGCCGCCTGTGCCTTCGGCGCCTGGAAGGCGACTCCCTGCCGGATCGCGCGTCACGTGGCACAATCCGCCAAAGTTCCCGGTGGTGCGACAATCTGGGGGACGTCCCACAAGACCTTGCCGGACCTGGCTGCCTTCGCCAACGGCGCGTTGGTTCGCTACCTCGACTTCAACGATACCTACCTCTCAAAAGAGCCGGCCCATCCTTCGGACAACCTTGCCGCAATCCTCGCCGCCGGCGAAATAGCCCATGCTTCGGGCAAACGAGTCATCCAGGCCATCGCCTTGGCCTATGAAATCCAATGCCGTCTCTGCGACGCCGCCGCGTTACGCTCCCGTGGATGGGACCATGTGACCTATGGATCGATCTCCTCCGCGCTCGGCGCAGCCAAAACGCTGAAACTGACGGAGGCGCAGACCACGCAGGCCATCAACCTGGCCGCCGTGGCGAACGTGGCACTCCGGCAAACCAGAGTCGGTGAAATGTCCATGTGGAAAGCCTGTGCGTTCTCGAATGCCGCACGCAACGGCCTATTCGCGGCCATCCTGGCCCAACGAGGCATGACAGGCCCCGCCCCCATCTTTGAAGGCGAAAAGGGCTTCATGAAGCTGGTGTCCGGACCATTCGAGCTGTCGAGACTGGGTGGAGAGCGGGCTCCCGACGACACCCTGGCTTCGTTCAAGATTCTCGATTCCTATATCAAACATTTCCCGGTGGAATACCATGCCCAGACTGCGGTCGAAGCGGCGCTGGCCCTGCGAGCGGAGGTGATCATGTCGGAGGGGGCC
>JACCEA012299874.1_pt1 | contig 11532 bp, 9 predicted proteins | sample 7449851 | NCBI WGS metagenome assembly JACCEA01 (sample SAMN15323453, study PRJNA562643) | freshwater metagenome | isolation source: river surface water | place: USA:Blue River Watershed | collected 2017-08-18 | reverse complement strand
GCTGCGGCTGCTGCACTTGCTTTGGCTTCGAAGAAGCTAGACAAGGCTGTTTCGAAGGGTGTTTTGCACAAGAACAATGCTGCAAACCGCAAGTCAGCACTTGCTAAGAAGGTTGCGGCTCTCTAAGCCAAAAGAATTCAATAATCCCCAGGGTCTAATGCCCTGGGGATTTTTTTATGCCGTTGTTCGCTAGTTTTTGATTTGTCCAGGACGACCAGCGTAAAAACCAAAACCAATCTGCAGCCCGGTCAACAAAACCAACAGGCCCAAACTCCAGCTCCAAGTTGAACTTAATTCGCTTAGGTAACCAACCACAAACGTGCCGGCAGCAGCCAAGAGGTAACCCCAGCCCTGTGACATTGCTGATAACTGAGTTGTTTGAGCCTGGGATACAGCCCGCGTTCCGATGAGGGTAAGCGACAGCGGAAAGGTCGTTGCCTGTCCAAGACCAATCAGGACACAGGCAAAAATTAATAGCGCGTTCGTGATGGCTTCTCCGCTTTCGGCCAGCGTGACCGCCGCCATCAGCATCACGAAGCCCGAAAGAGTGACCAAGCTTGCGCCAGACGACCACCAAGCCAAAGTTTTGAACCTTCTTAAAACGGAAGAAAGTGCGAAGCCGGTCGGAATGCCTACGGCCGTTGCCAAACCGAGAGTTGCCCCAGCCTCTGCGGGGCTGACACCCACGTCAATAAGCATTGACGGCAACCAAGCAAGAATTGCGTAAAACCCGAGGGATTGAATGCCGAAAAAGCCGACGATTGCCCAAGCCAGGGGCGAGCGATTGACAGTTTTTGCATCAGCTGAATGGTCAGGATTCAAATCTTGAGCGGGTTTACCCGAAGCTTTCGCGATTGGCGCCCAAAGCACAACAGAGAGAATCACTGGCAGAATCCAAATCGCCAGTGCTTGGCGCCATCCCCCAAGAGCCAAGCTCGAAGGAACAGCAATAGACGCGGCGAAGCTAGCCGAAACTGCAAGCACCGTGGTGTACATGCCCGTTACCAAAGCCACGTGCTTTGGGTAACGATCTCTAACGACCGTCGGCAGAAGAACGTTGGCGATGGCAATTGCGAGCCCAGCCGCGATGGTGCCAATCAAGAGACCCGGGTAGCCAAGAGTTAGTCTCAAGGCGACGGCAAACAACACAACCAGCAGAACAATGAACATTCCCCCGTCAACACCAAAGCGACGAACCAAGCGGGGGCTGGCGAAAGCCCCGACACCGAAACAAAGCACTGGTGCCGAAGCCAGCAGCCCCGACATCACAGGGGTCAACTGCAGGTCAGTGATAATTTCATTCAGCAGTGGGCCGATTGAGGCAACTGGCGGCCTGAGCATGATGGTAATAAAAAAGAGTGCCATCGCACCAATGAAGCCGAATTTTGCAAACCTAGTCACGTAATTTGGCCCTTCTTGGCAATCAGGTGAACAAGCTTCTCAAGCGAGTAAACCGGGTCACGCTCTGCACCCTTAACCGCGGCATCCGTGTCTGCCAAAACTTGAATGGTTCTGGCAAGGCCGTCTTCAGACCAACCAGAAACGTCTTTTCTGGCCTTGTCAACCTGCCAAGGCGCCATGCCAAGCGACTGAGCAGAGGCGGATCGATTGCCATAGATTTTGGCAAGTTGCCGAATTTTCATCGAGATAGCGGCAACGATGGGCACCGGATCCGCTCCAGAACTCAAGGCGTGACGCAATAGAGCGAGCGACTCGCTAGAGCGGCCTGCAAGCGCAGAATCTACGACCTTGAAGGCATTGGTTTCAACGCGACCGCCATAGTAGCGTTCGACGATTTGCTCAGTGATGCTTTCAGCGCTGTCTTGAAGCAGCTGATCGCAAGCCGATGCCAGTTCGGCTATGTCCCCGGCAAAGGCCTCTAAGAGACCGCGGGCTGCACCTTGAGTTATCTTGCGATCCGCTCTAGAAAACTCCGCCTGCACGAATGCGAGCCTCTCGGCATCCTTGGTGATTGGAAGGCACGATACTTCAATTGCAAACTCGCTTAGACGAATTGCGTCAAGCATCTTTTTTCCGCGAACACTCGAGGAGTTGTGCCTGAGAACGAGACAGGTGTCTGGTGTTGGATTTTCAAGGTAGGTGATGACATCTTCGATGAGTTCATCACTGCAGCGTTCGACAGAACGAATGATTACCAGGCGTGGTTCCGCGAATAATGAAGGGCTCGTCAGATTTAGTAGTTGTCCGGCGGCATAATCGTTCGCCTCAACTTCGTGTATCTCTAAAGCCTCGTCGACTCGTTTTAGTTGTTCGCGAATCTCACGAATCGAACTTGATGCAAAGAAATCCTCGGCTCCACTAATGAGCACGATTGGTGCGGCGGTAACCTCGCGCCAATCAACCAATCTCGCTTTGCTCATTCGTCAAGCCTAACGCCGACCAGAGGTTGAGTAATGAAAGCCAGCGGCGTCGAATCTCAGAGCTAGCGAGCCAGACTGGTCGGTGCGTAATACTTTTGAACCCGTGCCTTCAAGCAGCCTTAACGTTCGCTGCGTAGGATGCCCATAGGTATTAGCCTCGCCCACCGAAATCAGGCTTACTTCAGGGTCCATTTCCTCGATCAACTCGGGATATTGATCAGCCGAGCCATGGTGAGACACCTTTAGAATCATTGGCTTTGAATCCGACAAACGCCCCAGCCATGAAAGCGATTTAGAGGCAATCAATTGTTGAGAGTGCTCTCCTGCATCAGCCAAGGTTACAACCGAGAAGTCCTCGAAATTCCACGAGATCACCAAACTTCCATCATTCGAATCTTCAATTTGCTTTGCAGAAACGGCTGGCCCGACCACCCTCCAGTTCGCCAGGCCCAGGATTCCTGATGTTCCCTCTTCGGCTATGAAAACCGCGGACCCATTTTTTGCCAGGTCTCGCAGACTGCTACTGGCTGCCCAGCGAGGATCATCAAATGGAGAAATTAGTGTTTGCGTTACCTTGCGTCCTTTAAGGACACCGCTAAGACCGCCGACGTGATCCAAATCGAAGTGAGTTAGAACTAGTAGATCAATCTGCTCAATTCCCAAATCAAGCAGGCACGCATCAATTAATGTCGGCTCTCGACCGACATCGACTACCGCGATCTGGCCTGCTGAACGCATAACCAATGCATCACCTTGGCCAACATCGCACTGAACAAGTTGCCAATCTTTGGGTGGCCACTGCCCCAAAACCTTTTGAATCGGTACCTGTGCCAATATCGTGCTCGCCAGAAACGCGACAGCAACTCCACCAGCTAGCAACTTGGGAAATTTGCTCTGAACTCTTAGGGCCGTGACAAGAGCCACGGCTAGCAAGATGGCGCCGCCAACTGCAACGGGACCCGAAAGCCAGGTGAGAGCATTGTTTGGCAGCCCAGCGAAGAAATGCGCCAATTGCGCGATGCACCAAGTACCTAAACTCGCCAAGAAAGTCAGCACGCCGGACACCCAGGGAAACGCCCATGCGACCGAACAGGCCAGGATTCCTAGAATCGTGACCGGCGCTACCAGCGGTTCTGCAAGCACGTTTGCAACGAGTGAATAGGTAGAAATTCCTGGCTGCAGCTGCAGCAAGACGGGTAAACAGAATACTTGAGCGCCGGCTGATACCGACAATGCCAAAGCGAGTGCCTTGGGTAATCGAGTTTTGAGTCGCAGATAAATCGCCGGAGTCAACACCAGGATTCCGGCAGTGGCCAATACCGACAGTAGAAAACCGTAATTGACCGCTAGCCACGGATCGATAATCAGCAGGCAAAGAATCGCAAAACCAAGAGCGGCCGTCGGATGCGGTTTTCTGCCGACTGCTAAGGACAGGATTACAGCCACCGCCATGAACCCCGCTCTAATCACACTCGGTTCGGGGCCAACGAGTAAGACGTAGGCAACTATCGAGACCGTTGCCGTTGCCGCCCGAATGAAACGACTTATTGGAAGCCTAGAAAGAAGAAATGTCACGACGCCCGCAACGATTGCGCAGTTTGCTCCTGAGACAGCCATCAAATGCGTAAGCGAAACGATTTTCATGTCCTGCGCAAGCAAAACGGGAGTTAGCGACTTATCCCCGATGGCTAGCCCCAACACCAAGGCTTTGGATTCCAAGTCGATTGCGGAAGTAGCTTGAATAAAGGCGCTTCTGACCTTCTCGAACGGATTCGGCTGAGCTGAACGTATAAGAATTGGCTCGCCAGTGATGCTTGCAGAAAAGAACTGCCTTTGTGAACTTTGAAATTCACTAATCTTGAGGCGAGCACGATAGTGCGCTCCCGAATCAAGTTGGGTTTGACCCGAATACCGAAGCTCGAGCGGGGCGGTCATTCCATCGACAGAGGCAAGCACGTTAGCCGTTTGACTGGTCTTTCCAAAGAATTCCCCCAACCTGGGATGACCGACGACCGAAAACTCTGCCTCCCGCGAGATACCTGTTGAAGCGAGTTCTTGAAAAACTCCCGGCCGCGCAGCTTGGGCCTGCATTTCTAGCGAGAACCCAGCTAGAGCTAAAGAGCAGATCAGCAGAAAGAGTACTCGCCTCATGAAAAACCGATGTTCAAAACCAAATAGACCCAAACGGCCAAGGCCAGAAACCAGACAATCAAAGGGTCACTAGTCCTTTAATCGACTCAAATAATTTTTGTCCGATGCCACTCACGCCAAGCAAGTCATCCTTGGATTTGAACCCCCCGTTGGCGTTTCGCCAGTCGATTAAGCGACCGGCAAGCGCTGGCCCAACTCCGGGTAACTCTTCAAGTTCTGCCTGAGTTGCGCGATTTAGACTTATCAAACTCGGATTAGCACCCTGCGAACTACTAGGTTGCTCGCCCATCTTGAGTGCGAATAACTGCTCTCCATCACTGAGTTCTCGGGCCAAATTCAAACTAGTTTGATCGGCACCATCGAGAAAACCACCGGCGGCAAAAACGGCATCAACGACCCTTGAACCAACTTCGAGTTTGTATATTCCTGGCACTTTTACGGCACCAACCACGTGCACAAAGAGTGATGGCTCATCGACCTGGGTTGTCGCTGAAGAAGCTGCTGAGGGCAAACTAACGGTTCCGGTAGCCGCGTTAGAAGTCGACAGAGTTATCGCTCCAGCGGCCAGCAGGACAATCACAAAGATGGCATAGAAAAGTGGTCGCGATGATTTTCCGCTTGCCGAGACGGCCGCTCTAACCTGTGCTTTTAACCAATCCACCCATGAAAGCTACTTTCGATCAGGGCTGCGGACGGTTCTAACTGCCTAAATGTGAATAACGACTAGCGCGTTGCTATGTTCACAAGTTTTGGCGCGCGCACGATCACGTTGGCGATCTGCTTTTCACCAATCGCCTTCTTCACGGCCTCTGAAGAAAGAGCCAGTTCGCGAAGATCTTGCTCGCTGATGTCTACCGAGACTTCGAACTTGTCACGAACCTTGCCGTCAACTTGTGCGATTGCCACGGTAGAGCTCTCAACCAAGAGCGAGAGATCGGCATCTGGCAACTGAGCAAGTGCAACGCCTGGCTCGTGACCAAGCTTTTGCCACATGTCCTCGGCAGTGTATGGAGCGAAAAGCGACAAAGCCTTTGCGACTGTCTCGGCCGCTTCACGAACAGCCGCGTCAGCAGGACCAGCCGAACCGTCGATGGCTTTTCTCAGGGCGTTAACCAACTCCATAATCTTGGCCACGCCGACATTGAACTTGAACGATTCGATTAGCGGTCCAAAGTCACGCAAGAAACTGTGCGTTGCCTTGCGAAGTTCTGCATTTCCAGAAACCGGGTCGATACCCTTGACGCTCGTCACGTCATTTGCAGTTCGCCAGGCACGAGCCAAGAATTTTGCAGAACCGGCAGGAGATACGTCTGCCCAGTCGATGTCATCCTCGGGTGGACCAGCGAACGACATGGTCAAACGAACCGCATCAACACCGTGTTCATCAAGTTGCTCAGATAGGGCTACCAGGTTGCCACGCGACTTAGACATAGCCGAACCACCCATCAAAACCATGCCCTGGTTTAGCAATCGGGTGAAAGGCTCTTCGAAATCGATGTAGTCAAGATCGTGAAGCACCTTGGTCACAAATCGCGCGTAAAGCAGGTGCAAAATTGCGTGAGTTACACCACCGACATACTGGTCAACCGGTGCCCAGGCCTTCGCTTCGTCTACCGGAAAAGCGACCTCGGTCGAGTTTGGCGAAAGGAAGCGAAGAAAATACCAAGAAGAGTCGACAAAGGTGTCCATTGTGTCGGTGTCGCGCTTGGCTGGCATTGCACACTTAGGGCAGGCAACATTCAGCCAGTCCTCTGCTCCGCCTAGAGGCGAGGTTCCCTTTGGCTTAAGGTCTAGACCATCAGCTGAAGGCAATTCGACCGGCAACTGATCTGCCGGCACCGGCACCTCACCACACATTTCACAGTGGATGATCGGAATTGGGGTTCCCCAGTAGCGCTGTCTAGAAATAAGCCAGTCTCGAAGACGGAAGTTTTTAGTCTTCTTTCCCTTACCTTCAGCAGCGAGCATTTCGCTGATTTTTTCAATTGCCGCAGTCTTGGTTAGGCCATTCAAAGCACCCGAGTTAATAACGATGCCCTCGCCAGTGGTTGGTGCACCAGAAACCGCTGGGTCAATTGACGAACCGTTTTCATCTTTGACGTCGACTACCGCACGAATAGGCAAACCAAAGGCCTTAGCGAAATCGAAGTCGCGCTGATCATGCGCTGGCACAGCCATGATGGCGCCGTGTCCGTAATCGGCTAGCACGTAATCTGCGGCCCAAATCGGCAAACGTTCGCCATTGACTGGATTGACTGCAAATCGCCCAAGCGGAACACCGGATTTTGGTCTATCTGTAGCCAGGCGCTCGATGTCGTTAGATTGCTTTACCTGGTCAAGGTATGCCTCGAAAGCAGCTTTGGTGGCATCATCTGCAGACTCAACGAGCTCGGCTGCAAGTGCAGCGTCGGGGGCAACAACCATAAAGGTGGCGCCAAATAGGGTGTCGGGTCTAGTAGTGAATACGGTTACTGGCTCTTCTCGACCCTCAATCACGAAATCAACGTCAGCGCCATGTGATCGACCAATCCAGTTTCGCTGCATTGACAGTACCTTGGCAGGCCAATTTCCTTCGAGAGTATCTAGATCGTCGAGCAAACGGTCGGCATAGTCAGTTACTTTGAAATACCACTGGGTAAGTGCCTTCTTGGTGACGATGCTGTCACAACGTTCGCACAAACCTTGAACTACCTGCTCATTCGCCAAAACGGTCTGACAACTTGGACACCAGTTCACATTCGAATTCTTGCGATATGCCAAACCTTTGTTGTAGAACTCTAGGAACAACCACTGATTCCAGCGGTAGTAGATCGGGTCTGAAGTTACCAGAACTCGATCCCAGTCAAATGAACAGGCATAGCGGCGCATCGAAGAACGTTGCTGGGCGATGTTGTCGTATGTCCAGCCCTTTGGATCAAGCCCACGCTTGATAGCGGCGTTTTCGGCAGGCAAACCGAAGCTATCCCAGCCAATCGGGTGCATCACGTTGAAACCTTTTTGAACCCAGTAACGAGAGATCACATCGCCAAGCGCATACGCCTCGGCGTGCCCCATGTGGAGGTCGCCCGAAGGATAAGGGAACATGTCGAGAACATACTTCTTCGGTCTCTGATCACCTGGTTTTCCAGACGCAAAAGGACGCAATTCATCCCAAACCGGAAGCCACTTTTCTTGGATGGCGGCGACGTCGTATTCGTTCTCGGCAGGCACAGTCGCGTTTTGGTCGGTCATTTACTCACTCTTCATGAAATCGTTGGGAAGAATCCCTTGTAAAGGTTACCAATCAAGCCCAAGGGTCGGGAGCGTTTAGTGCTTTCAACAGAGCTGACGCCTTCAATTTCGTTTCTTCAAGTTCGGCTATCGGATCCGAATCAGAGGTGATTCCACCGCCCACACCGATAGTCGCATTTTGCCCCTCAAAAACAATGCTGCGAATGATCATTCCGAACTCTGCAGAACCATCTACCCCGATGAAACCGGCCACGCCCGAATAGAGGCCGCGATCTCCGGCTTCTAGCTGTTTTATCAACTGCATCGCTCGAATTTTTGGTGCGCCGGTCATGGAGCCGCCTGGAAAAGCAGCTTCTAGGGCGTCGGCAGAGTCATAACCATCTGCCAATTGCGCCGTGACCGTGCTAACCAATTGATGCACGGTTGCATAGGTTTCAATCTGAAACAATTCCGGAACACCAATCGATCCTGGTTTAGCAACTCGACCGAAGTCATTTCGCATCAGGTCGACAATCATAAGATTTTCGGCACGTTCCTTTTCGTTCGCCTCAAGCTCTGCTGCTATTTCGGCATCCTCGTGTGGATCAATTGACCTTGGTCTAGTGCCTTTTATTGGCCTGGTGCTGATTGCGCCCTTTGAGCTGACCGAAATGAACTGCTCGGGTGAACTGGATACGAGTCTCAAGTCACCAAATCGAAAATAACTCGCGTAGGGCGCTGGATTTTGCTCTCGTAGCTGAAGAAAAACATTTAAAGGGTCGACGTTGTGGGTCATCGTAATTTGGTTGGTTAGGCATAACTGATAGACGTCTCCCGCAGCGATGTGCTCGATGACTTTCTTAATCATTTCAAGATAGTCATCAGCATCGTGGCGGAGCGATACCTCACCGACAGAACCCTGTCGGTTCAGATGCCTATAACTGGCGACCTGACCACCCGAAAGCCCCAATCGCAGCAGTGCAGCTTGATGCCAATGACTGAATTGCTGTTGAGATTCAAATAGTCCAACAAAATAGAGATGTTGCTGATCGTGATCCAAAACAATTGCACGGTCGACTTCAAGAAAGTGAGGCTTCCCCTCGTAGGAAAGTACACCCGCGACACCTGGACGCCAAGCAAATGGCAACTCGAGCTGATTTTCAATCGAGATCAAACTCCGGCGCACGCTTGCAAGGTCTTCAAGGTCGCTGGTGCCGCTTGAGGCGCCAATCACCGAATACCGTTGATTCGGGTGGTGTTCTCGATCTAACCAGAATGCGTGTTCGTCTTTAGAGTGCAACAGAGTGAAGATATCTGGCGCGCTGACCCAGGCGTCTAGTCGGGCTGAGAACAGGCGCATGGGTTCACTCCTTTTCTGTATCCTCGTCGTCGATTTTGTAACCGCTTTGTTCCTATCTAGATTAGACGCACGGGCACTTTGAACCAGCGAGGAGGTCTAGAGCATGAGCGAATCCGCCAAGTTCTTTCGCTTTCAATCTGGCGCGCTGGTAGAACAGTCGGAATCAACCGGCGAACCGCAACTGGCAGTTGCCGATTCATGGCTGTCGGTAGACGGAAAAGCGCGTTCACTTCGAGCCCACTTCGATAGGTTCGCAGACTGGACAGCCGAGTCAGCGCCCGAGCTGCTGACTCAGCTACCTGACTTCTTTGAAGCCGTCGAAGATAGCCTGAGGGTGCCTGGCCGCTTGTTTCCGAGAATCGAGTTGCACACAGAAGGTAACAATGGTGCTCAACTCTTTTTGAGAATTCGCGAAGCTCCCGACCAGCTAGGCTCGATCAAGTTGTGGTCCTACCCCCAATCTGATCCGAGGCAGAATCCTTTGATCAAGGGCCCTGACCTTTCACTCTGCCTACAGATGCGACGAAATGCTCAAATGCATGGCGCCGATGAAGCGGTGATCACCGATGCGCGAGGCAACATCCTTGAAGGCGCTTTGAGCGCGATCGTTTGGTGGCAAGACGATGTTCTTTGTGCCCCAGGCGATGAATTGCCTTGGCTTGATTCGATCACCAGGCGCGAGGTTTTTTCGATCGCAGAACAAATGGGAATCAAAACTCGGCTGGTGACGGCCAAACCCGCTGATTTGGTTGGCTTAGAAGTTTGGGCGCTGAGCTCTCTTCAGGGCATTCGGGTTGCCTCAGAGTGGGTTGATCTCGGTGGCCCCTTGGGTAAACCGAAACACTTCGAGTCATTCGAGCGGCGCCTTCGCCTGCTTTCGACAGCCATCTAGTCAAATGCCGCGTGTGGCCCGCTCTAGTGCGAGAATTGGCTCATGAACGACATTCTGGACTGGCTAATCAACACGGTTCAATCGGTCGACCCGGCGCTTCGCAATCTTCTCGCCGGTCTAGCTATCGCGCTCGAGACATCGTTATTTGTCGGCTTGGTGATTCCCGGCGATACGGTGGTTTTGGTTGCTTCTACAGGTGTTCAAAATGCCGGTGACTTTTTCTTTTTGCTGGCCGCAGTTTTGATTGGATCACTGATCGGCGAGAGCCTTGGTTTCTGGATTGGCCGGTTCTTTGGCGAACGCATCCGTGCCAGCAAACTCGGTAAGCGACTTGGTGAGGCCAACTGGGCTCTAGCCGACCGCTTTGTTGAACGACGTGGCGGGTTAGCCGTTGCGATATCGAGATTTTTGCCGATCTTGCACTCACTAGTTCCGGTTGCCTCGGGAATGACCCGGATGCGATATCGAGAATTTATCGTTTGGACTTTTGGAGCCTGCGCGATTTGGGCTTCTGCCTACGTTGGCATCGGTTACCTAGCTCGCGGTGCCTACGAGCAAATAGCCGGAAACCTAAAATGGGGCGGATTTGTCTTTGTGGCAATCATTTTGATTTTCATGGTGATTATTCACTTTGGAAAGCAACGCCTCGAGATTGCCGCTGAAAAACTAGCCAAACCCGATAGCGAATAGAAGCCGAAAGCCTAGATCATGTGCGGAAGATTTGTTGTAGCCAGAACCGTTGGCGAGATTCAAACTATTTTTGAAGTAGATGAAATCATCGGCGACGTTCCGGGCACTTCATACAACGTGGCACCCACTCAACAAATCGCCATGATCGTAGATCGATCTTTTGAAAAAGACGAAAATGGTGCGCCGGTGGGCGAACTCAGCCGAGAAATTCATTCTGCTCGCTGGGGTTTGGTGCCCCGATGGTCGAAAGGGCCAGCTGAGGGCGCTCCGCTGATCAACGGTCGCATCGAGTCGTTGCTCGAAAAGCCATCATTCAAAGATTCGGTGGTGCGCCGCCGCTGTGTCATCCCGGCTTCTGGCTATTACGAATGGCAGGTTGCCTCCGACGGCACCAAGCAGCCTTTTTACATAAATGCAGGCACGGATGGCATGTTCGCTTTAGCAGGCTTGTATGAATGGTGGGCAGACCCGAGTAAAGCCGCCAATGACCCGTCCCGTTGGCTGCTGTCGGCGACTACTCTGACCAAGGCTTCGTGCCCAGAATTGGCTCACATTCACGACAGAAACCCGGTGTTGCTATCTGCCGACACCTTTGACGCCTGGCTTGACCCTCACATCGAGGGTGACCAAGACCTTCTCGATGCGATCGCTATCGACTCGGATTTGGTGGCCGGCGAAGCAGAGTTCTTTGCAGTTGGCGCCGAAGTAGGCCAGGTTCGCAACAACTCGGAATCTCTAATCAAAGCTCTCTAGACACGCCCGAAACGCATAGTTCGACTCCAAAAATTTGAAATGTCGGTGGCTTTCCATACACTCTTAACATTCGAACAAATGTTCGAATAACTACT
>JACCEA011655291.1_pt1 | contig 11532 bp, 9 predicted proteins | sample 7449851 | NCBI WGS metagenome assembly JACCEA01 (sample SAMN15323453, study PRJNA562643) | freshwater metagenome | isolation source: river surface water | place: USA:Blue River Watershed | collected 2017-08-18 | reverse complement strand
CGTTGTGCAGGTGGTGAAACGGGTCTTTGGGGGTGTCGGTCATGCGCGCTATTCGCTGTGGGTGGTTGCCATGGCGTAACCGATGCCGACCATGCGCCGAAACCGCCAGCCGCCCTCAAAGGCTTGCCAGTCGGGCCAGAGGCAGCGCGCTGTCATGGCAATCGCAATCCAACGGAACCAAGTGGAAAAGGTGTTCGACAGGCCTTGTGGCTCGGCATAGCCGCCCACCCAGCCATCTTGCCTGCGCAGTGCCTGGCCTGCTTTGGCGGGCTCGTCAGGAAAGCCGCCGTCATCGGCCTGCAAAGCCAACAGGGCCGCCAGCAACTTTCGCAGCCACGCCTCAATCTCATCTCTGCGGTAGTCCAGGCAAATATGGCCGTGCGTCAGCAGGTCGATCAAATCCACGTCGATGCAGGCACTGTGAATGCTGGGTGGGCAAGACAGGGCGTAATCGATGGCGCGCTCTTGGTAACTCAGGGGCCTGCCGGTGACATACCAAAGGTGGTAGTTGTGCATGGAGCCCGCCATCGCATGCAGCAGCGCCGTGTCGTTGTGGGCCTGATTCACGCCCCAAAAACCCGTGGAGGGTTCTTGCAGGCGGTCATGCCAAGCAAAGAGCACATCCATGGCCCGATGGGCCGATTCGCCTGCACCTTGCGTGGACAGCTCCAGCAAGAAACTGCCGAGGTTGACGATGTTGTTGCCCTCTTGCCATGGGTCACGCAGGTCGCGCTCGCAGAGCCATGCTTTCAAGAACTGAAGATCAAGAAAAGGACGCGCAAAGTCTAAAACGGGCACGCGCGCCGGGCACAAGGCCTGAACCGCACCTTGGCTGTAGTTGCTGACATGGAAATCGATGTATTCCCACGTGTCACGCAGAAGGGGTTTTTTATAGACCGCGTCATCGGTCATGCCGGGAATGCGGAAGATGCCATCGGCTCTGCGGTGGCCCTCCAGCCAATCCGCCAGGGCTTGCCGCTGATCCTCGGCCCAACCCGTCAGATCGCCCAATAAATCGCGCAACATGACCGCGTTGTAGGTGCCTGGCAACAGCATGCCGGGCCATTGATTCGCATCGTGTGCGGCACTGATGAGGCTGACGCCTGCAGGTCGCCCAGAGGCCTGCAGCTGGCCGAGCCATTGCAGACTGCGCGCGCGCGCTGAAACGATGCCCGACTGAAGCGCGAGATCTTCATGACGGTGTGCGGGAATGTTCATTTGATTCATACCTCAGCCCTTCACTGCGCCGGCGGTCATGCCCGTCATCACACGCCGTTGGGTCATCAGGAAGAAGAGAATCACCGGCAGCGTGGTCAGTGCTGAGAGGGCCATGATGCCTTGGAAGTTCACGCCGAGTTCGCCGTTGAGGTTCATCAGCGCGACGGGCAGGGTGTAGGTGGCTGGGGATTTAGAAACGACCAACACCGGCAGCCATTGCGACCAGTTCAGCAAGAAGGTGATGATGGATGCCGTGGCCACTGCCGGCGCGGCCATGGGCATGACCACTTGAAACAGAATCTGCCGCTCGGTGGCACCGTCCACCACCGCCGCTTCCAGCACCGAGCGGGGCAAAGTGCGGAAAAATTGCTCGAACAAAAAGAACTGGATCGGCCCCACGGCCAAGAAAAGCACGATACCGGCATAGCTGCCCAGCAGACCGATCTTGTACATCACCAAGTACACGGGGATGACCAGCAGCATGTAGGGGTACATGATCGTGGCCATGAAGCCCATGCGCAGGGCTTTGAAAAGCCAGAAGTCTGGACGGCGCACCAAGGCGTAGGCCCCCAGTGCGGTGATCAACACGCTGAGCATCGTCGAGGCGGTGGTGATCAGGACCGAGTTGCTGGCATACACCCAAAGAGAAGTTCCGCCAATCTGGGCCAGGTCAGAGAACACGTCGAAGGAGAAATTTTCGGGCCAAGGGCGCAGTGGAGAAGCCAAGATGGCCTTGCTGGTTCGAAAGGCGCTGACCACCATCCAGAAGAACGGGTACAGGCAGACCAGACTGACCAAGATGGCCGTGGCATAGGCCAAGGCCTTGAGGAGCCATGATCCTGCGCGCATGCTCACCGCCCTCCTTGAGATTGCAGCCGCATGGCCACCGCAGCCAGCAGCAACACCAGTGCAAAGAGCACGGTGGCCATGGCCGTGGCCTCGCCGTAGCGCCCTTGGTCAAACAGTTGGTAGGCGTAGTAGCTGACGAAATTGGTGCTCTCGTTGGGACCGCCTTTTGTCATCACCGCCACTACTGTGAAGGTCTTGAGGTATTGAATCAAGGCATAGACCGAATTGACCAGAAGTGCCGGGCGAAGTTGGGGCAACAGCACATGCCAAAAATGTTGCCAAGCGTTGGCGCCATCAATTTGCGCAGCCTCGCTTTGCCCCTTGTCACACAGTGCCAAGTTGGCCAAAAAAATGATCACATAAAAGCCCACATGGTGCCAAAGCTCGGCGATCAGCACGGCGCTCAAAACCGTGGAGACCGAGGCGATGCCACCAAACAGGGGCAGCCCCAGTGCCTCCAGCGCGGTGTTGATGGCGCCAAAGCTCTGGTCAAAAAGCCAGCGCCACACCACATATCCGGCAATGTCCGGTGCCACCACCGGCATAAAGATGGCCACCTTGAAAAACAGCTTGCCACGCCCCAGCCAACTCGAATGCAGCAGCATCGCGTAAAGCAAGGCGCAGACGATGGTGCTGACCACGGCCAGGCCTGTGTAGAGCAGCGTTCGGCCCAGTGACTTCATGAACACTGGATCGGTCCACAAGGACAGGTAGTTGGCCCAACCCACCCATTTGGCTTGCGCTTGCAAGGCGCTGGAAGATTCGGTGAAAGATGTTTGTATCGCCAAGGCGATGGGCCAGACGCCGAAGACCATTGTCAACAGCGCAAAGGGGGCGATGAACCACCAGAAAACCCCGATGGGCAGCCGCTCCGTTTGGTAGAGCCGTCCTTCCTTCACCAGCGTTCCCCCGTATCAACACGGAAGGCTTGCAACTGGCGCATTTCCATGGCGACAGGCAAACGGTCACCCAGGTGCAACACCATGTCGGCATCGGCCCTGCAAATCAGCGATTGCGCGCCAATGTTGAGTGTGACCAGCGTCTCGGAGCCCAAGGGTTCGAGCATCTGAACGATGCCGTGACCCTGCAATGCGGAACCTGAAACGGGCCCCGAAGCGGCCCCCAATTTGACATGCTCAGGACGAATGCCCAGCACCAGTGGCGTGTGCTCGGGCCAGTGATCAGGCCAGTTGGGCTGCCCTTCGGCCGGGCGTTCCCAGCGCACACCATCGCCCCAGTTGATGGCCTTCGGCTCGAGAGTGGCCTCAAGCCGGTTCATTGGGGGCGAGCCCATGAAACCCGCGACAAACAGATTTTGCGGCTCCCGATAAATTCGGTTGGGCGTGTCGTACTGCTGGAGCCGACCCGCATGCAACACGGCGATCCTGTCGGCCAAGGTCATGGCTTCGACTTGGTCGTGCGTGACATAGATGATGGTGGCGCCCAGGCGCTGGTGCAAGCGCTTGATCTCGGCGCGCATCTCGGTGCGCAGTTGCGCGTCGAGGTTGGACAAGGGTTCATCAAAAAGAAACACCTTGGGCTGGCGAACAATGGCTCGCCCAATGGCGACGCGTTGGCGTTGACCGCCCGACAACCCGGCTGGCTTGCGCTCGAGCAGATGTTCTATTTGCAGCAGTTGCGCCGCCTCACCCACCCGCTTTCGGATTTCGGGCTCCGGCGTGTGCCGCAGCTTCAGGCCGAAAGCCATGTTGTCCCACACAGATTTGTGGGGGTACAAGGCGTAGTCTTGAAACACCATGGCGATGTCGCGTTCGCGGGCAGGCTTGTCGTTCACGCGCTGACCATCGATTTGAACCTCACCGTTCGTGATGCCTTCCAGGCCGGCAATCATCCGCAACAAAGTGGATTTGCCACATCCCGAGGGTCCGACAAAAACCGCCAACTCGCCATGCGGAATGTGCAAAGACACTTCTTGAACAGCCAATTGCCGGCCGTCATAGGACTTGCTGACCGAATGGAGTTGGACATCTGCCATGGTGTAAGACCTGCTTATTTGCGAGCGGCGGCCAGGCGACCAGCCAACTCACGCATTTCATTGGCCGTCTCGGTGATAAAAGCTTTCCAGTTTGCTGGTGGCTTGGCCAAAGCCCCCATCAACTTGCGATGGTAAGCGGCCTCAAGCTCTGGGTAGAAGGGGTGAACGGCTTCTGGAAAGTCATAGGCGGCCAGTGTCCAGTTCGGTGCGGCGAACAGCTTTTGGCGTTCTGACAGCGCACTGGTGTCCAAGTCTTTGCGCACACCCGAGCCCACATTGTCCAGAGAAGCTTGTTGTGCGGGTTTGGTCAGCATGAATTTCGCGAACTCAATGGCGATGGCTTTGTTCGGTGAATTCTCTGGCACTGCCACGCCGCGCATGCCGCCGATGACCACCGAGTTTTTGCGACCGTCAAAGGCAGGCCATGGGCCAACCACGAAGTCGCCACCCAAGACCGAGGCTTGGTCCCATTTCTTCACGTTCCAGTCGCCCACGCGGAACATGCCGGCTTTGCTGCCTTCGATGACTTGGTACATCTCAGGGAACGAGTGGTTGATGGTGTCTGGGGCAACGTAGCGGTACTCGGTGTAAGCCTTGAGGACCTCCTCGAGCACTTTGGCGCGAGCGGGCTCGTCGATCACAATGCGGCCCTGCGGATCAATGACGGTATGCCGCAGGCCCGAGCCGAACATGAACAAGTCGATCATGTGGACCAAGTCCCGCGGCTTGGCCGCTTGCAGGCCCATGCCGAATGTGTTGGCACGGCCATCACCATCGGGATCGTTGTCACGGAATTTGACAGAGATGCGCTGCACATCGCCCCAAGTGGCAGGGAACTTTTCGCCGACTTTGTCCAGCCAACTCTTGCGGACGCCAAAGCCCATCTGCACGCGCTGGACGGGCAAGATGATCATCTTGTTGGCATGCGTGGCCACGCGCAAATCGTCTTCGCTCAGGAAGCCTTTGTCAGTCACAGAGGCCAACACGGGGCGCAAGTCCACCAGTTTGTTGGTTTGATCGGCGACACGGATCACGCGCTCGTAGTTGTTGAAGATCAGATCTGGGGCCGTGTTGGTATTGATCGCCGAAATGGAGCGACCGAACCATTGGTCAGTGGGGTAGTTGATTGATCGAACGGTCACGCCAGGCCGGGTTTTGGCGAATTCCGTGCTCAGGGCTTGGAACCACTTGATACCGTTTTCTCCAAGGTCGTGCCAGACCACAAGCTCTTGAGCCTTGATGGGGCCGGCGAGGACCAACGTGGTGGTCAGGGCCACCGCTTGCAATACCGCTTTCAGTTTCATGAGCATCTCCTGCTGGGGTTGGATGGATTAACGCGACGGGAACGGGATCAAAATGGGTAAACGATTACCCTATTTCAACATCGTGGCTGTCGATTGGCAATAATTGGAAACCCTGATTCGCCAGCCCAACCACATGCCAAGCAACTTGCCGCCACACGACAAAGCCGAACCTCCCTCAAAGGGGCCGGTGTCGATTGCCGAAGTGGCAGCCCGTGCCGGTGTGTCCATCGCCACGGTTTCGCGCGTGATCAACGGGGTCTCCAGCAAGTTTTCGCCTGCCACGCAAGACCGTGTGATGCAGGCGGTGGTCAGCATGGGCTACCGGCCCACCGTGGCGGGGCGGTCTTTGCGCAGTGGCCAAAGCAGATTGGTGGCCGTCTTGGCCTCCAACTTATCCAACCCCTCCATGGCCGCGATTGCTGCAGCCGCCGAGGTCGCTTTGCGCAAGGCCGGCTACGTGATGGTGCTGTGTGACACCCATGACCAACCTGAATTGCAAGACGAGTATTTGCTCGAGATGAGCTCTCACTACGCCAGGGGACTGGTGTTGCTGGGCGCGGTTGAAAGCCCAGAACTGACGCGGTTGGCCAAGCGACCTGGAAGCCTGGTTTTTGTCAACCGGCGCTCACCGGTGCCGCTGAGCAATTCCCGCTTTGTAGGCATCGACAACTTGGCAGCGGTGCAATCGGTGGCGCGGTGGATGGTTGACCAATGCCCGGGCAAGTTGGCATTGATTCACGGCGATGTGCGGTCGTCTGCAACCCGAGAGCGCGTGGATGGTTTCTTGATGGCTTGTCGTGCACTGAGTCAGCCGTTGGATCGTTCTTGCATCCGAACGGCTGCGGGTCTTTCGCACCTCGAAATCGGGTTGATGGGCATGCGCCATCTCATGGCGTTGAAAAAGCCACCGGTGGCGGTGTTCTGCACCAGCGATTTGATCGCCTATGGCGCTCATCGCTATCTGCGGGAAAACCATCTCGAATTGTTGGACAAGATCCGACTGGTCGGCTTTGACCACAGCCCGCTCAATACTTGGGTGGCACCTTGGCTCTCGGGCATTCGCGTGCCCTACGGCGAGTACGGCGAAGCCATCGTGCGCGCTCTTGACGCTGAGGCACCCGTTGAGATCTTGTTGCCTTACCAGTGGATGGATGCCTGACGAAGTCCTCCATTCATCAGGCCAATGTCATCAGGCTGGCGTTGCCGCCAGCCGCCGCGGTGTTGGTGCTGATGCTTCTCTCTGTCACCAAGCGCTCCAGCGGAATGTCGACAGCCCCCGAAGGCATGGCGGTCAGCGTGACGATCGCGCCAGGCAAAGACGCCAGCTGCCGGTGCCAACGCAAGGTGGTGTGCACATCGGCGTGCAACAGTGCGGCATCCCAATGGCCATCGAGAGAAAGGTCGTGCAACGTCACTTGGGCTTGCACCTCTGGCGGCAATGTCGCATGCAAAGCCTTGGCCGAAAGCGGCCATACCGCGTTGCTGCCCACGCTCAGCACCGCAGCCAGTTGAACCAAGCGATCGTCATCGGCGTTTGCCTGATCACCCGTCAGGCACAGCACGTTCTTTCGAGCATGCACTGAATAAACATTACGCTCGCCGGTGGGGCCTTGCAAGTCGACAGTCAGGCCCGCGGGACTCGACGCAGCGAATGCCTCACACGCATCGGCCAATGGCTTTCGGAGATTCGAAACTGCCCAACGCTGAAAAATTTGCAACGATTCCCGGGAAGGCAGCCAAGTGGTTGCCCCAGTTTTTTGCACATGGCGCCATGCCGTTGAGTCCGGGCACTTGGCCAACAAGCGCAGCAAATACAGAGGGCCTCCCGCTTTGGGGCCAGTGCCTGATAGGCCTTCGCCGCCAAAGGGTTGCACCCCCACCACCGCGCCCACCATGTTGCGGTTCACATACACATTACCAGCCGGTGCATGGCTGATCACGTGTGCAATGGTTTCTTCGATGCGTGAGTGCACGCCCAGTGTGAGGGCATAGCCGCTCTCGCCGATGCTTTCTAGCAGTCGGGGCAAGTCGTTGCGGTCGTAGCGCATGAGGTGCAGCACCGGTCCAAAAACTTCACGCTCCAGTTGGCCCATGTGGTCGATCTCAATCAGCGTTGGAAGCACATAAGTGCCGATGAAGGGCGGTGTTGCTGAAACATTCAGCGGTCGAGCAATGCGGTGAACGGGGCAGCCAAGTTGCTGCATACGGGTCACATGCGATTCGATGTTCACACGTGCCCGTTCATCGATCACCGGGCCCATATCCACGCACAGTTCGGCCGGAGTGCCCATGTTGATTTCAGCCATCGCCCCTTTCAACATGTCGACCAGTCGATCGGCGATGTCCTCTTGCACACACAGCACGCGAAGCGCAGAACAGCGTTGACCTGCAGCCTCAAAGGCGGAGGCCACCACATCGGTGACCACCTGTTCTAACAGGGCTGAAGAGTCCACCACCATGCAATTTTGACCCCCGGTCTCGGCAATGAGTGGCACGGGCTGACCTTGGGCGTTCACGCGCTCCGCCAACGCAGCTTGAAGCACCTTGGCTGTTTCTGTTGAGCCGGTGAACATGACCGCCTGCACGCGCGCATCGCGCACCAATTGCATGCCAACTTCGCGACCTGGACCGGGCAGCAGTTGCACCGCAGCGCGGGGCACGCCGGCCTGCCAAAGCGCATGAACGGCCAATGCAGCAATGCCTGGGGTTTGCTCTGCGGGTTTGGCCAGAACCGTGTTGCCTGCGGCCAATGCAGCCGACACTTGGCCAATGAAAATAGCCAACGGGAAATTCCAGGGGCTGATGCACAGCACAGTGCCCAAGGGGGGGTGGGTGTGCGGGTCGAAGTTGTTGGCAATTTGTGCTGCGTAGTAGCGTAAAAAGTCCACAGCTTCGCGCAACTCAGCCACTGCATGGCCCCAAGTTTTTCCGGCTTCCCGCACCAGCAAAGCCATCACGCGCGGCGCATCGGCTTGTAACAAGTCGGCGCTGCGGTTGAGTATGGCAGCGCGCTCTGCGGGCGGAGTTGCCGCCCAATCTGCCGCCGCACCGATGGCCGATTGAAGTGCTGTCTCGACATCAGCCGCAGTGGCGTTGTGCAGCGTGCCCAACACATCCAAGTTATCGGCAGGGTTGCGCATGACCAGAGGGGCGACATGCGCTTTCGCGGGTGCATTTGGCTTGGCCAGCAAAGGGGTGATGTGATACGGCGCAACTTGCGCTTGCAGTGAATGGACCAGTTGGCGCAATGTCGGTTCATCGGCCAAATCGATGCCACTGGCGTTGCGACGTGAAGGGCCATAGAGCGCCTCTGGGTTAGAAATCTGCGGGTGAGGGAGGCCCAGCAGCCCCGCGTTTTGCTGGGCATCTTCGGCCATTTTTTTCACCGGGTCTTGCACCAAGTCATCCAAAGAAACTTGGGGGTCTGCCATGCGGTTCACAAACGAACTGTTCGCCCCGTTTTCTAGCAAGCGACGGACCAAGTAGGCCAGCAAAGTTTCGTGTGTCCCCACTGGCGCGTAAATTCTGCAGGGGCGTTGCATGGGGCCCACCACCTGTCGGTACAAGGGCTCACCCATACCATGCAGGCACTGAAACTCGTATTGTCCTGGCTTGAAATCGCCACAAATGTGTTGACCCCATTGAACGATTGCCGCAAGCGTTTGTGCGTTGTGGGTGGCAAATTGCGGGTACACCACCTCGTTGGCTGCCAGCAATTTTTGGGCGCAAGCCAAGTACGCCACATCGGTGTGGTGCTTTCGGGTGTAGACCGGATAATCGCTCTGGCCGTCTTGTTGCGCGCGTTTGATTTCGCTGTCCCAATAAGCGCCTTTCACCAGTCTCACCATCAAGCGGTGTCCGCTGCGGCGCGCCAAATCGACCACATGGTCGATCACAAAGGGGCAACGTTTTTGGTAAGCCTGAAGCACAAAACCTAGCCCGTTCCACCCGTGCAAACTGGGGGCTAGGCAGAGTGCCTCCAACAGGTCCAGAGAGATGTCGAGTCGGTCAGCTTCTTCTGCGTCGATGTTCAAACCAATGTCGTAATGCCTTGCCAATTGGGCCAGTTGCAACACGCGGGGCAACAGCTCTTGCATGACACGCGCGTGTTGCAGGCGGCTGTAGCGCGGATGCAGGGCAGACAATTTGATGGAAATGCCAGGCCCATCTATCACGCCTTTTCCCTTGGCAGTTTGGCCGATCGCGTGAATGGCGTTTGCGTAGGCCTGCATGTAGCGCTGGGCGTCGTGCTCAGTCAGTGCGGCTTCGCCCAGCATGTCATACGAATACCGAAAGCCTTGCGCTTCCATGCCACGCGCACGGTCCAGTGCCTCGTCAATGGTTTCGCCGGTCACAAACTGTTCGCCTAGCATTTGCATGGCCAATTGCACGCCTTTGCGAATCAGCGGTTCACCCAGCTTGACCACCATGCGCGTGAGCGAAGCGCGCATGGCGTGTTCGCTGTGCGTGACCACCAATTTGCCCGTCAATAGCAAGCCCCAAGTGGCTGAGTTGACAAACAACGAGGGGCTCTGGCCCAAGTGTTGTTGCCAATCGCCGTGCCCTATTTTGTCGCGGATCAACGCGTCGCGTGTCGCCGCATCGGGGATGCGCAACAAGGCTTCGGCCAGGCACATCAAGGCCACGCCTTCTTCGCTGGAAAGTGCATATTCCTGCATCAGGCTTTGCACTCGACCGGCACGCCCGTGCGGCAGTGGGCCTTCACGAAGACCCCGCACCAATTGGCGAGCCAGTGCATCGGTACGACGCGCGGTTTCGGGGTCCATGCGGGCGGCGACCAGCAAAGGCGCCAGCGCTTGGGTTTCTGGCATTCGAGTGGCGTGGGCAATGGCTTCACGCCATGCGCTGCGCTCGGCTGTCGGCAGTCCGATGTGGAAGTGGGCGCCTGCGGGCAAAGGCGTTGGGGACAGTCGGATAGCGGTCGTGGGAGCGTTCACAAGGGTCACCTGAGTGGTTGGTATGAAACGCCATCGTCCAGATTTTTCGCCTAATATTTCACTAAAATTAATTGGTTTAATTGAATAATATTTATCATGAGCATCGAAACTCCGGACATTGACCGCACCGATCGCCGCATTCTTGACCTCTTGCAGCGCGATGGCCGCATCAGTAACCTGAAGTTGGCCGAGGGAGTGGCTTTGTCGCCGACAGCGGTTCTGGCACGGGTGCAGCGGCTCACGCGCGAGGGCTTCATCTTGGGCTACGAGGCCCGGTTGGATCCCCTCAAACTGGGCGCGGGAATGATGGTGTTTGTAGAGGTGTTGCTCGACCGCACCAGCCCCAATGTATTTGACCAATTCAAGGCGGCGGTGCAAGTGAGGCCCGAGATCATGGAGTGCCACATGGTGGCAGGCGGCTTTGACTACCTGCTCAAGACCCGCGCAGCGGATATGAATGCCTACCGCGAGTTTGCGGGTACGGTGCTTTGGCAACTGCCCGGAGTGCGCGAAACACGCACCTACGCAGTGATGGAAGAAGTGAAAAACACAACAGCATTGGCACTGTGAACATGAACACCACGCCCTTTATGCCGTCTGCACTGATCGTGGTGTTTGATGCGCAATGCTTGTTGTGCAACAGATGGGTGCGCTTTTTACTTCGGCACGACCGCAGAGGTGTTTTTCGATTCGCGTCAATTCAAGGCCGCACCGGGCAAGCCTTGCTGCATCAGGCGGGCTTGCAGGTGGCGGGTTTGCAAACGCTGCTGTTGGTTGATGGTGCCCACAGTTGGCAGCACACGGGCGCGATCTTGCGCATCTTTCACCATTTGGGTTGGCCTTGGCGTGTAGCTTGGTTGGGTTGGGTGGTGCCTGCTGCGATGCGCGATGCGCTATACCGCCTCATTGCGCGGGACCGGTATTGGCTGTTTGGGCGCAGCGAAACTTGCTGGGTGCCACCGCCCGAAGTGGCTGCACGGTTCTTGGATTGAGCGCTTCGTGCGAGACAAAAAAAGACCGCTCCTTTTGAGAGCGGTCTTGGAAGGGCGTGACACCGGCAAGGCCGGCCTGTGCCGGGCTTACCGGCCGACCACGCGTGCCATCTCTAGGCACTTGTTGGAGTAGCCCCACTCGTTGTCGTACCAAGCCACCACTTTGATGAAGGTGCTGTCCAGCGCAATGCCGGCATCGGCATCGAACACGCTGG
>JACCEA011691273.1_pt1 | contig 11539 bp, 8 predicted proteins | sample 7449851 | NCBI WGS metagenome assembly JACCEA01 (sample SAMN15323453, study PRJNA562643) | freshwater metagenome | isolation source: river surface water | place: USA:Blue River Watershed | collected 2017-08-18 | reverse complement strand
GGAAACGATTTTGAAACTTCAAAAATCTCCATTGCAACTTCAAATCCTTTTTTGTAGGCTAATAAATCTTGATAAATCATTTTAAAGTATTAATAGTCTATATACAATTTATTCAACTGGCCACTCCACACTGACCACTGATTACTTATCATTAATCAAACTTAGCATCAAAATGTTCCATCCATTTTCCTTGAACTTTCATTACTTGTTCGATTACATCACGAACGGCTCCTTTTCCGCCTTCTATGTGTGAAATGTATTTGGATATTCCTTTGATTTCTGGAACTGCATTTTGTGGACACGTTGGTAAACCTACTAATTGCATTACATGATAATCGGGAATATCGTCGCCCATATATAACACATTTTCAGGTTGGATATTGTAAATATCAGTGAATTCATTGAAGGTTTCTACTTTGTTTGGAACACCTAAATGAATATCGGTAATTCCTAAATTTCTCAAGCGAACGCGAACACCTTCATTACTTCCTCCCGAAATAATGCAAACCGTATAGCCATTTTCAACAGCGGCTTTCATGGCATAACCATCTCTAATGTTCATGTTGCGAAGCATTTCGCCAGTTGGGGTTACGTGAATAGTTCCGTCGGTTAGCACTCCATCTACATCGAAGATGAAAGTGGTGATTTCGTTCATGAGTTCTTTATAACTTTTTGACATGTTGTATCGATTGTGTAAGTAATTGATATAGGTTTTTATATTCGGGATTTTCTAAGAAATCCAAGTGTTTTTCAATGGTTTTGGTATCGTTTCGTAAAGCCGGACCTGTTTGTGCTTCTTTTGGTGAAAGTTCCATAATTTTATGAGCTGTTTCTTGAATTAAAGGATGTAATATTTCAAAAGGAACTTTGTTTTCTTCACAAATTTCATTTCCAATTTGGTACAAATGATTCACAAAATTACAAACAAAAACAGCGGCTACGTGCAAACTTTTTCGTTGTTCAGAACTAATTCGGACTACTTTTTGGGAGATACTAGTTCCTACTTTTTCTAACAGTTGATAATCCGATTCCTTTTCAGCTTCTAAGCAAATGGGAATAGGAGCGAAGTCGATATCTTTTCCTTTGGTAAAGGTTTGTAACGGATAAAAAACACCTTTTCGATTCTTATCATTCAAAATCGAAAGTTCCGACGAGCCCGAAGTATGCACTACCAAACGATTTTCAAACGGTAATTGTGCTGAAACTTCCGCAATAGCATTATCCGAAACTGAAATAATATACAAATCGGCTTCGGTAATTTTATGATAGTCAGATGTAATTTTTGTTTGAGGAAGCAAATGCAATAAATGACTTGGGTTACGAGCAAATGCTTGCACCAAATCCACATTTTTAGCCTGTAACAACACCTGAATTAAGTGTTGTGCCACATTTCCTGAACCAATTAATACGACTTTTATCATGGGGTAAAAATAGTGAAATTTGAGGAATTTTCCTTCTCAAAATATTTTTAGATTATGCTTTGATATTTAGTGATTTATCTTACTTTTACTTCTTTAATTTCCTACAAATGAAAAAACTTTACTTTTTATTCTTTTTGACGATTGGTTTTTTAGCTAATTCGCAGATTATTAATTTTCCTGATGCTGATTTTAAGTATAGATTGTTGAGTGCGAGCTCTAGCAATACAATTGCAAAAAATTTGTCTGGTGCATATTTTAAAATTGACTCTAACAATGATGGAGAAATTCAAATTTTAGAAGCTCAACAAGTAAAATATTTGAAAGTTGCGAATTATAACCTTACTAGTTTAATTGGAATTGAGTATTTTACTAATATTCAGACATTATATTGTTATAATAATAATTTAATAAATTTAGATGTTTCTAATTTAGTAGATTTAGATATTTTGCATTGCTACAATAATCAATTGACATCACTTAACCTATCAAATTTAGTTAATCTTAGAGTTTTATATTGTTATCAAAATCAGTTGTCTAGCCTTGATACATCTGATTTAAATTTTTTAGATGACTTCCAATGTTATCAAAATAGATTAGTTAATTTAGATATGACTAGTTCTGTCAATTTATATAGTCTCGATTGTTCTTTAAACCAAATTGTTAATCTAAATGTTTCTGGTTTATCATATTTAGCTAATTTAAATTGTGGAAATAATCAATTAGTAAATATTGATATTTCAGATTTATCAAATTTGAGAACTTTTTATTGTGGAAATAATCAAATAACAAATATTATAATGTCAAATCATTTAAATTTAATTGATTTGTCTTGTGGAAATAATCAATTAACTAATATTGATTTTTCAAATATTCCAAATTTGACAAGCTTAGAATGTTCTTCTAACTTATTTGTTAATTTAGATTTATCAGATTTACATGATTTGAGTATTTTGAATTGTAATAATAATACTCAATTAAATTATTTAAACATAAAAAATTCTAATCCTGAATGGTTTTCAATTAATTTTCCAAATAATTTTAATTTGAATTATATTTGTTCAAATGTAGAGTATTTCGATTTTATCGAAACTAAAATTATTGAATATGGTTATTCAAATTGTCATGTTAATGAATACTGTTCTTTTACTCCTGGTGGAATTTTTTATAGTGTATTAGGTAATATTAAATTAGATAATAATATTAATGGATGTGACATTTCAGATATTAATTATTCAAATTTAAAGTTTAATATTACAAATGGTTCTAACTCTGGTTTTATGATTGCAAATTCGACAGGTAATTATAATATTCCAGTTCAATCTGGTCTTTATACGATTACTCCAAATCTAGAAAGTCCAAACTACTTCAATATTTCTCCAACTAATTTCACTGTAAATTTCCCATCACAAGCTAGTCCGTTTATTCAAAATTTTTGTGTAACAGCTAATGGAATTAAACATGATGTAGAAGTTGTACTGATTCCAACAGTTCCATCTCGTCCAGGTTTTGACGCTACTTATAAATTGGTTTATCGTAACAAAGGAAATCAAGTAGAGAATGGAAGTATTTCTTTGACTTTTGATGATTCGAGATTAGATCATGTTTCTTCTAATCCAGTTTATTATAGTTCAGCTGTAAATAATTTTACTTGGAATTATACTAATTTGCAACCTTTTGAAACAAGAGAAATTGCATTAGTTTTAAATGTTAATTCTCCTATAGAAACACCAGCTGTTAATAATGGAGATGTTTTGAATTATACAGCTACAATTACAACTTCAAACACTGATGAAACACCATTAGACAACACATTTACGTTAGATCAAACTGTTGTTGGTTCTTATGATCCAAATGATAAAACGTGTTTAGAAGGAGAAACAATTGCACCAAGCGAAGTTGGGAAATACGTACACTATGTAATCCGTTTTGAAAACACAGGAACTTTCCCAGCAGAAAACATTGTAGTTAAAGATATGATTGATTTGAATAAGTTTGATATAGCAACGTTAGTTCCTTTAAAAAGTAGTCATGATTTTTACACAAGAATTAAAGGAAACAAAGTAGAATTCATTTTTGAAAACATCAACTTAGATTTCAATGATGCTACGAATGATGGATATGTAGTTTTTAAAATTAAAACGAAACCAACTTTAGTTTTAGGAGATACTTTTACCAATAACGCTAATATTTATTTCGATTATAATTTCCCAATTACAACGAATACTTATACCACAACTGTTGCTGCTTTAAGTACTCAGGATTTTGATTTTGGAAATTATTTTACATTATATCCAAATCCGGCAAAAGATGTTTTGAATATTCAAACTAAGCAAGATTTAGAAGTAAATTCAATTGAAATTTATAATCAATTAGGACAAATTGTTATGGCGGTTACAAATGCTGTAAATTCAGTTGATGTTGCTAATTTAGCTTCAGGAACCTATTTTGTAAAAGTAAATACAGAAAAGGGTAGTGCTAATACGAAGTTTGTGAAGGAATAAATTCGTGTCGAAATAACAACAAAAACTAAAAACTCCCAATTCATTTGAATCGGGAGTTTTTTAATTTAGATGCTGAAATCGAAGATTCGACGGAGTCAAACTAGTTCAGCATGACAGTGAATAACTGATTACTTTTTACTGAACACTGAACACTGAACACTATCTCAAGCTCGCTCCTAACTGACTTTCAAAATTACCTTGTAACTTACTCATAATTTTATCAATCTGAGTATCGGTAAGTGTTTTTGAATCGTCTTGTAAAATGAAACTTACGGCGTATGATTTTTTACCTTCTGGTAAGTTGTTTCCAGTGTAAACGTCGAATAAATTTACATCTTTTAACAAGCCTTTTTCGGTTTGTTTGGCGATGTTATAGATTTGTTCGAAAGGTACGTTTTCATCTAACAATAAAGCTAAATCTCTACGAACTTCAGGATATTTTGGAATATCGGTGAATTTGATTTTCGTAGAAACGTATTTCTGAATTTTATCCCAAGCAAAATCAGCGTACAACACTTCTTGTTTGATATCGAAATGCTTTAAAACTAATTTTTTAACCGTTCCAAATTCTACAATTACTTCTTTTCCAACTGCTAAAGCTAAGCCTTCTGCGAAAACATCATTTTCAAATGGTAATGAAGTTACTTTCTTGTCTAATCCTAAACGACTTAAAATCGTATTGATATAACCTTTAAACAAGAAGAAATCGGATTTTGATTGTGGGTTAGTCCAACTTTCGTTTTGTCTGTTTCCAGTCACTAACAATGTTAAGTGTTTGTTTTCGTCATGACCGCTTGGAATTTTGTGGTAACTTTTTCCAAATTCGAAGAATTTTAAATCGCTTCTTCTTCTGTTGATATTGAAAGAAACCGCTTCTAATCCAGAAAACAATAACGATTGACGCATCGCTGATAAATCACTACTCAACGGATTTAACATCATTACATTGAATTCTTCTTTCAAGTTTTCCGAAAGTTTTACGTAATCTGGCGTAGTTAGTGAATTAGCCATCATTTCGTTGAAACCTAAAGAACACAATTGGTTGGCAATGATATTTTGTACTTTATATTCTTCCGTTCTTGATGAATTAGCAGTTGTGGCATTTACTTTAGAAGGAATTTTGATATTGTTATATCCGTAAACACGTAAAATTTCTTCAATTACGTCAATTTCTCTAGTAACATCAACACGGTAAGAAGGAATTGTCAATCCTAAACCTGCTTCGGTGATACTGCTAACTTTGATATCTAATGAAGCTAAAATCTTCTTAATCGTTTCTGGTTTAATTTCTTCTCCAATGATTTTATTCACTTTGTTGAAATGAATAAACACACTGAAATCTTCAATCTTTTTAGGATAAATATCCACAATGTCCGAAGTAATTTCGCCACCAGCCACTTCTTGAATCAACAAAGCAGCACGTTTTAAAGCGTATTCCGTAATACTTGGATCAATTCCTCTTTCAAAACGGAAAGAAGCATCGGTACTCAACGTATGTCTTTTAGCTGTTTTTCTCACCGAAACTGGATTGAAATAAGCACTTTCTAAGAAAATAGCTTGTGTTTTTTCAGAAACTCCTGAAGTTTTCCCTCCGAAAACTCCAGCAATACACATTGGACCACTCTCGTCACAAATCATTAAATCTTCTTCGTGAAGTGTACGTTCGATATCATCTAAAGTAACAAATTTAGTTCCAGCTGGAACCGTTTTTACTACTACTTTGTTTCCTTTAATTTGAGCCGCATCAAAAGCGTGTAAGGGTTGACCTAATTCGTGTAAAACGTAATTCGTAACGTCAACAATATTATTTTTTGGAGTTAAACCAATTGCTTTCAAACGGTTTTGTAACCAATTTGGAGATGGTTTTACGGTAACTCCAGAAATTGTAACTCCACAATATCTTGGTGCTAATTTGTCGTTTTCAACTTTTACATCTATTTTTAAAGTACGTTTCTCCACTTTAAATTTACTTACCGATGGCGTAATTAATTCAGAAGTAGTTCCTTTTTGAAGAATACCGGCACGTAAATCGCGAGCTACACCCATGTGCGACATTGCATCGGCACGGTTAGGAGTTAATCCAATTTCGAATACTTCATCGGTTTCAATTTCGAAAACTTTTGAAGCTGGTGTTCCAGGTTTTAAATCTTCGTTCAAAATCATAATTCCGTCATGACTTTCGCCTAAGCCTAATTCGTCTTCAGCGCAAATCATTCCGTGACTTTCTTGTCCGCGGATTTTACCTTTTTTAATTTCGAATGCGTTTCCTTCTTTATCAAATAACTTAGTTCCAATAGTCGCTACAGGAACTTTTTGTCCCGCTGCCACGTTTGGAGCACCACAAACAATTTGAACTGGTGCGTTTCCATCACCTAAATCAACTGTTGTGATTTTTAGTTTATCAGCATCAGGATGTTTTTCGCATGTAAGTACATGACCAATCACAACGCCTTGTAAACCTCCTTTTAAACTTTCGTATTTGTCAACGCCTTCTACTTCCAAACCTAAGTCGGTAAGAATGTCAGCAATTTCTTCAGATTTTAAATCGGTTTTAATGAATTGTTTTAACCAATTGTAAGATATACGCATTTTGTATCGAATTTTAAACCGCAAAGATACTTTATAAAATTAGAATTTAGAAATTAGAATTTAGAAATTTTAAACACCCTTTTGGTGATAAGTTAAGAAAGGTAATATTATTAATTCGATAAATAATTGAGTAAAAAATTAATAGAAATGTAATTTTTAGATGTTAAAATTGAGCTAATATCAGTTTTATGCTATTAAATGAAATAATTGTGCTATTCTATGATAAGAATTGAATCTAAATTTGATAAACAAACCTAAAATCAAAATTATGAGTAATTTAATTCAAAGACCACAACTAAAAGAAAAGTACGATAATTATATCAACGGAAAATGGACAGCACCTTCAACAGGGCAATATTTTGAAGTACTTTCACCAGTAGATGGTAAATTAATGGCAAAAGCAGCACATTCGGCTAAAATGGATGTTGAAATGGCTGTAAATGCGGCAGATGAAGCTTTCAAAACATTTAGCCAAACTTCGGCGACTGAGAGAAGTATCATGTTAAACAAAATCGCAGATAGAATAGAAGCTAATTTAGAATACATCGCTGCGGTTGAAACGTTAGATAACGGTAAAGCCATTCGTGAAACTATGGCAGCTGATATTCCGTTAGCAATTGATCATTTTAGATATTTTGCTAGTGTAATTCGCGCTGAAGAAGGTTCAATTACCGAATTAGATAAAGATACGGTTTCTATCATCGTTCATGAGCCAATTGGAGTTGTAGCTCAAATTATTCCTTGGAACTTCCCAATTTTAATGGCCGTTTGGAAATTAGCACCAGCTTTAGCAGCAGGAAACTGTGTAGTTTTAAAACCAGCAGAAAGTACGCCAATTTCAATTATGGTGTTAATGGAAATTATTGGTGATTTAGTTCCAGCAGGAGTTATTAATGTTATCAATGGTTTTGGAGCAGAGTTAGGAAGAACTTTGGTAACCAATCCAAAAGTTTGTAAAGCAGCATTTACGGGTTCGACTGCTACAGGTAGAATGGTAATGCAATATGCTACAGAAAATATTATTCCAGTTACGTTAGAATTAGGAGGAAAATCACCAAATATTTTCTTCCCATCAGTTATGGATGCCGATGATGAATTTTTAGATAAAGCTCTAGAAGGAGTTGCTCTTTTTGCCCTAAATCAAGGAGAAATTTGTACGTGTCCGTCAAGATTGTTAATTCATGAATCGATTTATGATAAATTTATCGAAAGAGTATTAGAAAGAGTAAAAGCTATCAAAATGGGGAATCCATTAGATCCAACGGTTATGATGGGAGCTCAAGCTTCACAAATCCAAAAAGATAAAATTCTTTCCTACATTAAATTAGGTAAAGAAGAAGGGGCTGAATTGTTATGCGGTGGTGATGTAAATCATTTAGGTGGCGATTTAGAAGGCGGATATTACATCCAACCAACCTTATTTAAAGGACACAACAAAATGCGTATTTTCCAAGAAGAAATTTTCGGACCTGTATTAGCAGTAACAACTTTTAAAACTACGGAAGAAGCATTAGAAATTGCTAACGACACTATGTACGGATTAGGAGCAGGCGTTTGGACACGTGATGCACATGAATTATATCAAGTTCCAAGAGCTATTCAAGCAGGACGTGTTTGGGTAAACCAATATCATGCTTATCCTGCAGGAGCACCGTTTGGAGGTTATAAACAATCGGGAATTGGTAGAGAAAATCACAAAATGATGTTAGACCATTACCGTCAAACTAAAAACATGTTGATTTCTTATAACAAGAACAAATTAGGTTTCTTTTAATGAATAATTTTTAATTTAAAGTCGCGATTCATGATTAATGTTATTTTGAACTCGCGACTTTTTTTATTTGTAAACAATGGAAAAAATAAAACGATTAGAAGCTACCGAAAAAGCTATAGAATTAATCAAAATGCTGTCAGAAAAGTTTGGCGATTTGATGTTTTATCAAGCGGGTGGTTGTTGCGAAGGAACGCAGCCACAATGTTTTGAAAAAGGTGGATTTTATTTGCGCTATGGAGATGTTTGCATTGGAACTATACAAGGATTTGAATTTTGGGTAGACAAAGATTTATTCGAATATTGGAAACACGCGCATTTTATGCTAGATGTAACTGATGGGATAGGTGCAGGCGGATTTTCATTAGAAACACCTTACGGTAAAACTTTCAAAGTAAATTACAGATTATTTACCGAAGAAGAAGCTCAGAATTTGGAAGAGATTCGATTGAATGAGTAAAAATCAACTTGAAACCTGAAACTTGAAACTAAAAATTACCCATTATAATTCATCAACTGATATTGTTTCGGAGTAACACCTTCATATTTTTTAAATAACCTTATAAAGTAATTGCAATCTTCAAAACCTGTCGCATACGAAACTTCATTGACTTGAATATTAGGATTGCTCAATAGTTTTTTGGCGTATTTTATCTTTTCATTCAAGATATATTCAATCGGGCTCATGCCCAATTCTCTTTTGAAATAACGATAAAAAGAAGTCGTACTCATACAGGCTTTATCACTCAAATCTTTCAAGTTAATCGTTTCTCGAATATTACTTTTAATGTATTCAATAGCTGGTGTAATCGGACTATTGCTATCGATGAATTTTTCGTTTTCAAAACGTTTAGTAGTTTGCGTTTGAATAATTCTGATAATCAATTCTTGAAGTGTTAAATCGGCTAGAGCGTCTTTGGTTAGCGAATTGCCCATGCATTCTTTAATTAGCTTGTTTATTGTTCCTGCTAATTCTACATTGTTGTAAAAGAAATAGTTTTCGTGGTCTAATTTCCACAAATTGCTTTTTCCTTCTTTCGGATATTTCTCATTTAAAAAATCCAAGGTATTCGTAATAATCTGATTATCGATGGCCAAAGCAATACACTGCGTAGGATTGTCTTTTGAAGCTTCAGGAAAATCGATTTTCATTTCGGCATTGGAAGGCACAATTACGGTTTCGCCGGGTAAATATTCAAAACTTGGGTCTTCAAATAAGTGCATTACTTTTTTACCTCGCAACATACTTGTAACGACCAAATCATTAAATTTCAAAGGAACTAAATCCGATTTTTGATAGGTTTCAAAAATATTCAATTCGCAATGATCTAAAGAGAAAATGGTACGATTTTCCACCAAAGTTTTTAATGACTTTTCGTGGGTTAAAGCAGGAGTAAAAAGTAACGCTTTGTTTGCCATTTGAATAAATTCTAAACATCTAAAATAATTAAAAATCCTTACTTTTTTTAATTTTTATTAGTAATATTTTAATTTTTACAAAATCTCTTCCACATGCTTTTTAATATTGGAAGCTATTTTTGTCATCGGTAAATCGTTAGCATCGTTGCCAAATGGGTCTTCGATTTCTTCGGCGATTAATTCTAAACTCGCTAACACATAAAAGATGAAAATCACTACCGGAATTACGTAATAACCTAAACTAAATACAAATCCGAAAGGCAAGGTCATCACAAAAAAGAAGATAAATTTTTTGATAAACGAACTGTAAGAGTAGGGAATAGGCGTGTTTTTAATACGTTCGCAAGCGCCACAAATATCGGTAAACGATTGTAATTCGGAATTGATGATGTAAAATTGGTCACCCGTAATTTTTCTTGATTTGTACAAATCATTCGCTTTTTGAAACAACATTTTTGCCACTTGATTCGGGCGATGTTTGTGGTGATCCATTTCTAAATCCAAACCTTCAAACAACATTTTACTTACTTCTTCATTCAATAAATGTTTGGAAAGCACCGAAGCATAAGCCGGAATCACTTTTCTGTAGAAATTTCTATCATTCTCATCAGACAAATAAGCGGAAAGTTTTATGGCTAAATTTCGACTATTGTTCACTAAAGCACCCCATTGTTTTCGACCTTCCCACCAACGGTCGTAAGCCGTATTGGTTCTGTATGCCAATAATAACGACAATACAAAACCAACAGTGGTGTGCATTACATTTAGATTCTTTACATGACTGGTTTCAGAAAGTTTCCAATATTCCAATTCCAAATAGGCGATTCCGTAAGCATAAAATCCAATGAAAATCATCATCGGAATCAGTTGACGAAAGGTATCCGATTCGTGAAAACGAAAAATAAAAGTAATCCAGTCTTTTGGGTTGTATTGAACCATTTATTAATGTTTAAATGTTGAATTGTTTAGTTGTGAAGCTGTGGATTTTGATAATTCAATTTTTCGATTTTACAGTTTCACAATTAAACGCTTTAACAAATCTAATTATATTAATTCAATTTTAATGTACCGGCTAATTCTTTTAAGTTGATTTCTGAAAGTTTGGTTACATATTGTGCGTTCGAGTAACGAACTGATGCTTCTACAAAATTTTGCTGAGCTGTTCTAAATTCGATAGTCGTGATAGTTCCAATTTTGAATTTCGCTAACGTAATATCTAAGTTTTGTTTGGCAATTTCTAAGTTTTTTTCTTCCACTTTTACCAATTCTAAATTGGTTTGATAACTCGCAAATAAAGACGACAATTGTGAGGTTAGTGATAATTTTTGTTGTTCCAAAAGGAATCCTGCATTCTCCACTTGATATTTCGCTACTTTTTCGTTTCTGTTTTGAAGAAATCCATTAAAAATCGGTACAGTCGCAGTAACTCCATACACAAAACCTTGTCCAGAAGATTGCGTGATGAATCCCAAAGAAGCTTCCGAACGCGTAAAATTATAACCCGAAGTAATTCTAACCGTTGGATAACGATTGCCTTTGACTTGTTTTAAATTCAAATCGGCTACTTTTTTAGACAGAATTTGTGCTTGCAATTGCGGATTTTGTTTTTCAGCAGTTGCTTTTAATTCGTTGAAATCTAAATTTTGTTCGAATGTAACTTCGTTAGCGACTTTAAAATCAGTCTGAATATCACGAACTAATAATTCGTTCAATCTAATTTTACTGATTTTGATGAGTTCTCTTTGTTTCAATTGCAAACTTAAATCGCTATTCAAATCTACTTGTGCATTCAAAACTTCTAATTTTGAAGCTTTTCCAATGCTAAAACGATTTTGAGC